>MDTE01066427.1_pt1 | contig 62936 bp, 58 predicted proteins | sample 811231 | NCBI WGS metagenome assembly MDTE01 (sample SAMN05326651, study PRJNA326480) | marine metagenome | isolation source: seawater | place: Indian Ocean: Red Sea | collected 2010
CTTTCCCCAGGACTTTCTTCAACACCTGCGAGAAGACTCCCTATCATGACTGCATTCGCGCCAGCAGCAATTGCTTTTACCACATCACCAGAAAATTTGATTCCGCCATCAGATATAATCGGCACATTATGTTCTTCTGCAGCTTCTGCACAATCAGCAATCGCAGTAAGTTGAGGTACTCCTACTCCAGCAATAACTCTTGTTGTGCAAATTGAACCTGGGCCTATTCCAACCTTAATAATATCAGCCCCAGCAGAGATAAGATCTTTCGTTGCATCTGCTGTTGCTACATTCCCTGCCATAAATTTCATATTCGGCCACTTATTTTTTAAGTCTTCTACTGCTTTCAAAACTCGAAAAGAATGCCCGTGGGCACTATCTATCACTAATACATCTACTTCTGCCTCTATGAGAGAGGACGCTCTTTCCATCATATCTGAAGATACCCCTATAGCCGCACCGACACGTAGTCGTCCCAAAGAATCCTTTGCAGAATCAGGATACTGCCTAACTTTCTCTATATCTTTTAAGGTTATTAAGCCTTTCAATTTAAAATCATTATCAACTACCAACAGTTTTTCAATTCGATGCTGATGCAGAATGCTTTTACTTTCTTCTAAAGTTGTTCCTTCAGATACAGTCACTAATTTTTCACTCGTCATCAACTCGGAAACTAGTCTATTTAAATCTGTTTCAAATCGCACATCTCTATTTGTTAAAATCCCAACCAATTTTTCTTTTTCTGTTACAGGCACTCCAGAAATATGATAGGTCGACATAATTTGAAGTGCATCTCGAATTTTTTGATCCGGAGACATAGTTATCGGTTCTGTTACCATTCCACTTTCTGATCTTTTCACTTTTTCAATTTCTGCAGTTTGATTTTCAACTGACATATTTCTATGCACAATTCCTAATCCGCCTTGCTGCGCTAAAGCGATTGCCATTTTAGATTCAGTAACTGTATCCATAGCCGCACTGATTATAGGAAGATTTAATTTTAATCCGTCACTAATTGAAGTCGAAACATCTACTTCTTTGGGCAAAATTTCAGAATGGGCAGGAAGGAGCATTACATCATCAAAAGTCAGTGCTTCTTTTAATGGACCATTTAACATCTAGAAGAAAACTCCAAGAAATAGAATTTCAATGAAAATAAAATTAAAAGTTGGTGCATTTTATGCAGTAAAACGAAAGTGTCAAGAAACTATGTACGCAAAAAGTTTTTTCTCACTATTGATTCACTCAGCAACAACATCAAAGGTCTTCCATGTGGACATGTCCATTGTGCGGGAGTTTTTTCCAAAGACTCCACTAAGGATGAAACTTCTTCAGCGTGCATAATTTTTTGGGCTTTGACAGACCTTCGACAACTCATACGCGCTATAATGCCATCAATGATATCGGGAAAACTAATGGGTCCCTCCGATCGACTCAGATCTTCTACAACTGCGCGTATCACCTCTGAAGGCTCTTGATTTTTCAGTAATGCAGGCATCGAATGAATAAAATATTCACCCGGGCCAACCATTTCGATTGAAAAACCGGAACGTAATAAAGTTTCTTTATGTACTTCGAGAGTAGCTGATTCCTCTGGGCCAAAGGACATCTGGTGCGGAACCAGTAAACCTTGACTCTCCACATTACTGTCACGGAATTGATTTCTAAATTTATTATATAAAATTCGTTCATGTGCTGCATGCTGATCCACAAAAACAAGTCCTTGTTTTGCAGCAAACATTAAGAAACAGCCTCTCCATTGTCCAAGATACCTTGACTGACTAAGAATCACAGGATCTTTTGGATGTGGCGGATCAAGAAAAGAATCATACAATGATCTATTACATTCTTCTGATGTATCTTCAGGAAAAACATCTTTAAGAATATCAGAGGTATCCCCATACTTTTCTGAAGAAGATAAATCAGGAATAGCAGATGAACTTTCTATATTAAAATATCCTCCCCCACCAAGTAAGGTTTGATCTTTAGGTTCAATAACTGCTGTATTCGTTTCATAATTATCCTCTTCTCGCAAACCAACGGACACAAATTGTTGGAATTGTTTTCTTGCTGATGTTTTAGTTTCCAAGGAAGCAATAATCAAATCTCGTAATGTTTCATATATGATTGATGGATTCCTAAAACGAACTTCTTCTTTTGCAGGATGTACATTTACGTCTACTTCTTCACAAGGGAGTTCTATAAAAAAACAATATAAGGGGAAGCGTTTTGATGGAAGAAAACTTCGATAAGCCTCAAATACAGCGTGTGACAAAAGTCGATCACGAACAGCCCTTCCATTTACAAATAGATATTGTGAATTTCTGTTAGAACGATTTATAACCGGCGCACTTGTCCAACCTGAAAAAGAGATCCCTTCTTGATTTCCAGAATCTGGCAATTCTATTAAAAATGGAAGTGTTTCTTTTCCCAATAGAGAAGAAATTCGCTCAAAGCGATTCATACCCTTTTCTAAATCTAAAACTTTTTTTTCGTCATGAAATAATCGAAACCCTACATCAGGTCTGGAAATAGATAATCTATTTACAATTTCCGAACAACGAGCAAATTCAGTTTCCCTTCTTTTCAAAAACTTTCTGCGAGCAGGTAAGTTGTAAAACAAAGAAGACACTTGAATTTCAGTTCCTAAAGGAATACCAACCTCAGAAACTTTAATAATTCTTCCTCCCTCTATCCGAATTTCTGTGCCTTCTCCTTGAACAGATGTTCTTGTTTTTAAGGTTAATTTCGCAACAGAGGAAATGCTCGGGAGAGCTTCTCCACGGAAACCCATTGTGTCGATTTTATGCAAATCCATTTCAGAACTGATTTTACTTGTAGCATGACGTTCCAAAGAAAGAAGTGCATCATCTGGCGACATTCCATTACCATCATCAATTACGGAAATACCACTCCTTCCACCGGACTTCAAAAAAACAGAAATTCTTTTTGCCCCTGCGTCCAAACTATTTTCTACTAGTTCTTTCACAATCGAAGAAGGTCTTTGCACAACTTCGCCAGCTGCAATTTGATTAGATACATTTTCAGGTAAAATGCGAATTATACTGCTAGAAGGCATATATTTTCCTTTCATTAACTAAATTCTATAATTACTGAATATTGTGTTGTTGTCAATAATATACCACTACATTTTGTGTTTATGGACAAATTATTCGTTAGAAATGATTTCAAAATGGCAAAGAAATCCAATATTATGTTATAAGTGCATAAACGAGACATTAAAAGGGAGTAGAATTGAAAAAAGAAACAGACGCAATCAGAAAAGTAATCCAAGTAATGGAAAAACTTCGTTCTAATGAAGGTTGCCCTTGGGATATGAAACAAGATCATAAAAGTCTAAAACCTTATCTAATTGAAGAAGTATATGAGGTCATTGAAGCCATAGATCTTTCAGACTCCGAACTTTTAAAAGAAGAATTAGGAGATCTTTTATTACAAGTGATTTTCCATTCTCAGATCGCTTCTGAAGAGGGAAAATTTGATTTTATAGATGTCGCCGATTTTCTCTCAAAGAAGTTAATAGAAAGACACCCGCACGTTTTCAAAAATTCTAAAGAAAACTCTTCAGAAACTGTTCTACAAAACTGGGAAATAAATAAACGAAATGAAAGAAATTCAAAACAAGAAAAAAGTTCTATTCTTGACGGTGTCCCAAAATCAATGCCTGGACTCCAACAAGCATCCAGACTTCAGGACAAAGCATCTCGCGTAGGTTTCGATTGGAAAAACTTGAAAGGACCCAAAGAAAAAATCAACGAAGAACTCAGAGAACTTGAACAGGCTATTAAATCCAACGACAAAATAGCTATGGAAAACGAGTTAGGAGATCTTCTTTTCTCTGTAGTTAATCTATCAAGAAAATTAGGCATAAACCCTGAAGAAACCATAAAAAGAAGTTCCGCTAAATTCGCTGAACGATTCTACTATATTGAAACAAAACTTAATTCTGAGGGACTTTCTCCAGAAAAAGTTGCTATTGAAAAACTTGAGTCGCTTTGGATAGAGTCAAAAAATAAAATCTAAAGTCCAAAACAAAAAAATTTTTTACTTTCTTAAAGGACTATAATTGAGAAAATCCTACTCAAATCAAGTATCCGACAAAAGTAAAAATACACAAGACAAACTCTTCGAAAATGAAAAAAGTTTTCTCACCGGAATAGTTCAAAGAATTCGTTTTCAATCTAATGAATCTGGTTTTGCCGTTTTACTCGTCGAACTTGAGAATGAAACAGGTGAGGCAATTACTGTCGTTGGAAGTTTAAATGCATTGAAAGTTGGAGAAAGAGTAAAATTTGAGGGATTCTGGAAAGACCATCCACGCTTTGGAAGACAATTACAGGTAAAAACCTACACAGAAATTAAACCGACTTCATCCGAAGAAATAGAAAAATATCTTTCATCCGGTATCATAAAAAATATAGGTCCTGCTTTAGCCAAAAGAATTGTAAAGCTATTTGGAGAGAAAACATTAGATGTAATGGAAAAAACTTCTAAACAATTATTAAAAATTCCTGGAATAGGGGAAAAAAAACTCGAAGAAATTGAAGAATCATGGGAAACACAAAGTGAAATGAAGGAAGTCATGATTTTCCTAAGAAAATATGACATTCCCATTAATCTTTCAGGAAGAATTTTTCAGACATATGGTCCAGATACTATTCGAATCCTAAAAGAAAATCCGTATCGTCTTGTAACTGATATTTTTGGGGTTGGATTTCAAACAGCTGACAAAATAGCACTAAGTATGGGCACAAAATTTGATGACCCATCACGTTGTGCTGCAGGAGCAATGTATGTCTTAAAAGAAACTTCCGAAAGAGAAGGACATGTTCTCCTTCCTCAGACCGAATTAGAGTCAAAAGCTTCCAATTTACTTGGAGTAGAGTCTTTTCAAATAACCAGTGTCATTGGAGAACTGATAAAAAGAGAACTTATTTTCTCAGAAACATTCCTTCCACAAAACCAAAAAAAGTGTGTTCCTTCTATCTACTTACAACCCCTTTATAGTGCTGAGGAAGAAGTCGCTAATAGAGTCAGAATACTTTCTGAACAAGAAAAAGACATCGCAAGAATCAATTTAGCAATTCAAAAAAGAGGTCTAATTGGAGAATCAACTGAACAGAAATTATCAAATTATGCAAAACAAGCACTAGAAGGAGGACAAGCAAACAAGGAACAGAGTTTAGCAATAGAGAAATCTTTACTTGATAAAGTTCTGGTGATAACAGGAGGTCCTGGCACTGGGAAAACAACGGTTATAAAAGCGATAACAAATCTATACAACAACTTAGGTTTACAAATTCTTTTAGGAGCCCCTACAGGAAGAGCTTCAAAAAGACTTTCTGAAGTAACAAATCATAAAGCAACAACTATACACAGGATGCTTGAATATGATTGGGGTTCTGGAGGTTTCCTCAGAGATTCATCTAATCCACTTGCTTCTGATTGCATAATAATTGACGAATCATCAATGTTGGACATATACCTTACTTCAAGTTTACTTAGAGCAATCCCCGACAACTGCACTGTAATTATGGTGGGAGATGTGGATCAATTACCTTCTGTTGGTCCAGGAAATGTATTAAGAGATATAATTGAATCTAAAAGTGTAACTGTCGTTAGACTCACACAAATTTATCGACAAAATGAAAAAAGTCTAATTGTCCAAAATGCACATCGAATCAATCAGGGTAATCCACCTGTCGAAGGTATTATGGATATAAAAAATAAAATAATTCCTGACTATATTTTTCTGGAAGAATCAGACCCAGAAAATTGTGTGAACAAGATTTTAGAGCTATGTAAAAACCGTATTCCTAATCAATACGGACTTGATCCTATTAATGAAATTCAAGTCATCTCACCAATGCAACGTGGAACACTTGGAGTCAAAAATTTAAATATATCTCTTCAAGAAATATTGAATCCAAAAACAGGAAACGAGAATTTCAACATTGGAGAACGTTCTTTCCAAGTTGGAGACAAATTGATACAAATAAGAAATAATTATGAAAAAAATGTTTTTAATGGCGACATAGGAATTATTCAGAATTGTGATTTATCTAACTCAACTATCAAAGTTGCATACGATTACAATTTAATTGAATACTCGTTCAATGAACTTGACGAATTAACGCATGCATTTGCTATTACAGTTCACAAAAGCCAAGGCAGCGAATATCCTGCTGTAATAATTCCTTTACACACCCAGCATTATCCAATGCTACAAAGAAATCTAGTATACACTGCATTGACTAGAGCAAAGAAACTTGTTGTTTTTGTAGGAACAAAAAAAGCAATGACTATTGCAGTTCGAAATGGGGATGTTAAACAAAGATATAGTCTCTTGTCGGATAGATTGATGGACTCATCACAAAAAAATCTTAAAAATACAAACAACTCTGACAACAATGAATTAACATACCACCCACTAGAAAACTAAATCACGGACGAATAACAACTTTCAGAGAATCTTGGGCGTCAGAAACAAGCTGAAACCCTTTTTTTATTTCTTCAAGGGGTAGTTTATGGGTGATCATATCTTCTACGACTAAATTCTTTCTCTCTATAATTTCAATAGCCTCCTGTAAATCAGAAGGCGCAGCGCCATATGATGTTGATATGGAAATCTGATCTTTCCAAACAAGATTCAAATCAATTACAGGAGAATCCCCAGGCGAGGGAGGAGCAAACAACTGCAAAACTCCACCTCGATCTAAACAATGAAAAGATAATTTCAAAGCACTAGGGGAGCCTGTACATAAAATAACTTGACTTGCTAATTTCCCGTCTAGATTTTCTTTTAAAAAATTTACGACATCCTTCCCTGGCATGATTATTTCTGCACCAAATTCTTTTGCTTTTTGAAGACGATATTCGTTAATGTCTGTAGCATAAACTCTTTTACAACCTTTAGAAACAGCAAGTTTTATATGCAACAAACCACTGATTCCTGCCCCTATAACTAAAACATTATCTGTTTTCTTTAACTCTGCAACTCTTTGAGATCTTAATACACAACCTAGAGGCTCAACAAAAACTCCTTCGTCGAAAGACACTTCTTCAGAAAGATGAAATGTTCCGGTGAGAACATTAATGGAAGGGATTCTAATAAATTCACAAAAACCTCCTGGATCAAAATTCGTGCTTCTCAGAGTATCACACGCTGTATGCAGATTCTTTTTACAATATTCACATTTATTGCAGGGGACATGATGAGAAACAACTATTCGATCTCCTTCCTTGAAATTTTTTACACCTTTTCCAACCTGTACAATTTCTCCAGCAACTTCGTGACCCAAAACAATAGGAGCTTTAGGTACTCTATACCATTCCATTACGTCACTACCACAAATACCACTAGAAACCGTTTTGATTAAAAGATCTCCCTCTTCCAAAAGAGGTGCGGGAATATCTTTTAATCGGATATCTTTGTTATTATAATAGAATGCAGCTTTCATTTGTAAATTCTCGAAAACAAACGTTAGATTTTAATCTAATTAGAACTCTCATCATTAAAAAGTTCGAAAGCAGTCTCAGGGTTAAGACCTTCATGCACTACAGCACCCACCGCCTTCATCATTGCAACTGGATAACGACTTTGAAATATATTTCTACCCATATCAACACCAACTGCTCCATCACTAATAGCTCTATAGCATATTTCTAAAGCATCTTTCTCAGGTATCTTTTTTCCACCAGCAATAACAATTGGAACGAAACATCCGTTCACGACTTTTTCGAAATCATCGCAATAATAAGTCTTAACAATATCTGCACCATGTTCTGCCGCAATACGTGAAGCAAGACCTAAATAACGTGAATCTCTTTTCATCTCTTTTCCTACTGCAGTTATTCCTAACAACTCAAGACCATTTTTTCTGGCTCCTTCAGACATTTTTGATAAATTCAAAATGCTGTCCTTTTGATATCTAGAACCAACATAAATTGAAATTGAAACACCCTCTACAAGTAAACTCTTCGCTTCCTCAGCAGAAACTGTTATTCCTTCATTTGACAATTCTCTGTCAGTCATTTGAGCTTGTATCTGCTCTCTAATAGCATTCGATTCTTCTATTTTATTAGCACTTTGCAAAATTACTTCTTTTTCTAGTTCGATAGGATCACTATATAAAATACTATTTCCTCCTGATGCACGTAAAATAACAGGTACTTTCACTTCTTTTGGCATACAATGCAGGAAAATCCCTTTTGTTGGACTTACTGCATCACAAAATGGGATCAACTGCTCTATTGTATCTTTAGGCTTTTCTAACCCAGTAGTTGGGCCTTGAAAATATCCGTGGTCTACGGCCAACATAACGATTTTACCAGTCCTATCGTTCAATAAATTAGTCATTCTTTTAAAAACTCCTACTATTTAGTTCATTTTAATTTTTTTCATCTATATTTTTTTGTTGCTTTAAAAAAGTCCTATTCATAATGGCACTACGTCGAGTAAAAAAACCTTCACTTTCATCATCAAGAATGAAATTAGAGACATGATTAAATTTCGCATCAATATCATCAGCATAATGAAGAAGAAGTGCTTCTAGAGTCATGGGAACCTTTACAGTGCCCCATTCTGTTTGACCTTGATGAGATAAAATTAGATGCTCCAATAGAATTAAGAAATCTTCTGGAAAATCGGGAATTTCAGATGCATGTTCCCTTACAATATCCCTTCCTAAAACAATGTGACCTATCAACTGACCTTTTTCAGTATATTCTGCCCCACTTTTCTTAGAAAGCTCTTCTAACTTTCCTATATCATGTAAAATTGCTGCACAAACTAGCAAATCTTTTGAAATCTCATATTTATCTACAAAATAAAGACAGGTCTTTGTCACCGAGAGTGTATGTTCTAACAATCCACCTACATAAGCGTGATGTATTTTAACTGCAGCAGGCCAAACACGAAAACGCTCGGAAAATTTATCGAGTATGCTAATCAAAAGTTCTGAAATTTTTGGAGAACACCCCGAAGAAATATCGCGAATTTCATCCCACATTTCATCTATATCAAAATTGGTTTTTTTAAAACAAGAAGTTTCATCAAATCCTTCATTATAGTCTTCTTCTTTTACTTTTCGAACTTTGAAAATCTTTAACTGTTTTTGGTCTCTATAAGTTTCTAGAGAAACTCTTGCTTTAACAAAGTCCCCAGAAGAAATTTCTCCAAAGACCTGAGAATCTATCTCCCAAATTTTTGCGGAAATCGTGGCAGTATCGTCTTCGAGAAGAATATCCATATATTCTTTTCCTGTACGTGTTTCTTTTATTAATTTTTCACGCAAAAAAAAGAAACTGTCATACTGCTCCCCTAACTCCATCTCCTTTATCTTAGTCATAGTTACTCCTGTCAGAGCAAAAATAGTTTAAAAAAACTAGAATGTCATTAAAACTTAAAATTGCTAAAATAATTACAAAGATATAACCTAACTTAGTCGTTCATGAAATTACAAAAGGATTAAATAAGCAAATGAGACATAAAAAACATTCTGTTCCTCTTCGCATATTTACCTTCTTTGTATTTAGTTCCATTTTATCATCATTCTTTCTTTTGGAAAAATCTCTTGCCAATCCAAGAGAAAAAGAATCTCCTCCTCCTAGATTAACAACAAAAGTAAAAAAAGTTATAGACTGTTCTACCTTCCTTATTGGAGGAGGACAGAGATCTACATTTATAGGAATTTCAAAAAATCAAAGAAAAAATATAGTCTCAAATTCATGCTTTAATTTTTTAAAAAAATTAATAGAAGGACAAACAGTAAAACTTGAAATTGACAAAACACTTATAGACCGCTACGGACAAGTTCAGTATTACGTATTCCTTGAAGATGGAACATTCGTGAACTTATTACTAATTATTAGAGGTTTCACCAGGGCAGTAATCAAATACCCAAATATTAGATATCAGAAAGAACTTCAAAACGCTGAAAAGCTAGCAAAAAAACACTCTAAAGGAATTTGGCAGAATTTCTAGAAAATATAGCTTTTATAAATTCTTAACTTTCATTTGAAATTTCGGTTAAAACTTCTTCTATGATTAAAACAGCGGTATCAATATCTTCTTTTTCGATAACTATCGGTGGCAAAAAAGCAAGAACATTCAAGTGATGGCCTCCAGGATATAAAAGCAAACCTTTTTCCAATGCCTTTTCACTACACTTTTTTGCTTTTGAAAGTGGAATCTTGCTTTTCCTGTCTTCTACCATCTCGATGCCTACCATCAAACCTCTTCCTCTAATGTCCCCTATAATATGAAATTTATCTTTAAGAGAAACTAATTTTTTTAAGAAATATTCCCCCAAAGATTTTGCACGATCAGCATAAGATTCTTCTTCATAAACTTCCATTGCTGCAAGAGATGCCGCGCAAGAAACTAGATTTCCTCCATAAGTACTTCCTTCAGTACCAGGGTTTGAAGATACAATATCACTGTTTACCACACATGCTGAAAGTGGAAATCCACCTGAAATTGATTTTCCTAAAACTATGATATCAGGTTCAGTTTCTACTTCATGTTGATAGGCAAAAGTTCTTCCCGTCCTACAAAAACCACTCATTACTTCATCAAAAATGAGAACTATGCTGTGTTTGTCACATAATTCTCTTAACCTTTTTAAAAAACCGATGGGTGTGGGAATCATCCCACCATTCCCCTGAACTGGTTCAATAATTATCGCAGCCACATTCCCCCATCCACTACTTGGATTTGATAGAAATTCTTCAATTAAGGAAATAGTACCTTCAATACATGAATTTTCATTTTGACCAAAGATACTTCTATACAAATAAGGATAAGGAATATGACGAGTACCAGGAATCAGTGATCCAATTCCGTCCCTTTGACTTTTTCTACCCATTAACGACAAGGAACCGAGGGTTCTACCATGAAATGCACCTGTAAAAGCAACAATTTCTGATTTCCCTGTTTCTCTTCTTGCAATCTTCAAGGCAATTTCTGCGGCTTCACTTCCTCCTGTTCCTAGAATTACACTTCTTTTTGGTCCATTAAAAAATGATAATAATTTCTCCTGCATCTTTATTCTAACTTCTGAACCCATTGACATTGCTTGATGCATTTGAGTCGCTTGTCCACAAACAGCATCTACAATTTTTGGATGACAATGTCCAGCATTTAGAGATCCGTAACCTGCAACAAAATCAAGGAAAAGATTTCCATCCACATCTTCAATTTTAGAACCAAAAGCGTTCTTAGCTATTAAAGCATTTTTACTCATTCCGAAACTAAGTGAAGCTTTCATTTCTGTATCTTTTAAACGAGATATTGCATCTAAGGTTTTTGGCCCAGGATGAGGATGTGAAATTTTTGGAACTAACATTTCGAGCACCTTTTAATTTACAAACCTTAAAGTAGTAAAATGACCAGAGTACGAAAAACAACTTCAAAAAATAGTTAGCTTGTCAATTGGAGATTAAATATATACCTTAGTCAATGCGCCTAAAAATATTATATCACAACAATTTCTCGTACTAGAGTAAAAAATGTTTAAGAAGATTTATTTTGGCTGGTTTGTTTTAGCTGGTGCATTCATTCTTATTTTTATGGGAATGAGTGCACGACAATCTTTCGGCATATTTTTCAAGCCCATGATGGAAGAATTTCAATTAAGCAGAGCCGCACTTTCCCTTCCCGCTTCATTAGCCTTAATTTTATACGGTATATCTCAACCAATAGGTGGGTTGATGATAAATCGCTATGGAGCAAAAAAAGTAGTAGCTTTTGGATCCTTAATAACAACTATAGGTGTATTGGGAATGAGCCAAATCAGTTCGATTTGGGGTATCTATTTTTTTTATGGCTTTCTATTAGGTGTAGGTGGAACAGGTAATAGTTTTGTAGCTTTAACACCTGTGCTATCTAACTGGTTTGAACATAGAAGGGGAATGGCTCTATCAATAATGAGTTCAGGAACAAGTTTGGGACAATTATGCTTAATACCTGTTTTCGCTTATTTAGTCGAAATGGTGACATGGAGAACTGCATTAATGTACATAGGAATACTTTTTGCATTTACTATTCTTCCAATTTCATTTTTTATAATCAAAGATGGTCCTTCTAAAGACTCTAAAAATTCAAAAAACAAAAAAGAGGTCAAAACGCAGAAAATTCCTTTTCCATACGACATCCCATGGGTTGAGTGTCTCCATAAAAAACCTTTTATATTTTTAACATCAAGTTTTTTCACTTGTGGTTTTACGGTTACTGTAATTACTGTTCATTGGATTCCTTTTGCGACTGATTTAAATTTTTCTGCTACCACAGCTGCATTAGCTTTTGCAGTGGGAGGTGGATTGAACACAATTGGAACATTAATTGTAGGACCACTCTCTGATAAATTAGGTCGAAAAATACCACTTAGTATGGTTTATGCAGTTAGAAGTTTAGGGTTCATTTTATTTATCCTATATAAAAATGATTTCACGCTATGGGCAACTCCATTATTAATCGGATTAACCTGGATTGCGACAGTACCACTAACCTCTGCTCTGACAGTTGATTTTTTTGGCAGTAAAAATGTAGCTATACTTTTTGGATTGATAACTCTTAGTCATCAATTAGGTGCAGGATTAAGTGCTTGGTTATGTGGTTATATTTTTGATATTACTGGAAGCTACGACCTTGCATTTACGTTGGCTGCTTACCTATGTATTCAAGCGGCGGTGATAGTTTATTTCATAAACGAAAAAGAAGTCTTGCGGATGAGACAAGAAGCAACGGCATAGAAAAAACAAATACTCCTTTCTTCACCCCCTTGTTTACAAATACGGTATATAACATTAAAGTTCGTAAATATTGTCTAAGAAATTATTTGAAACTTTAAAAACTCTTCAGACCTTAATACGGGTGTTAAATGAATTATAATTGTTGGTTAAGATGCACTAATGAAAATTGTGAAACCTCTTATTCGGTTTTCGAGACAATTTATAGATGTCGTAAATGTGGAGAGTTGCTTGAAGTAGAACATGATTTGAAACAACTTCAAACAAAGAGCGCATCCGAATGGAGACATTTATTCGATGATCGATACAAAAGGAATAGTTGGCCACACGGTAGCGGGGTCTGGGGAAAAAAAGAGTGGATTTTCCCAAATGTTGAAAATGAAAATATTATTTCTTTCTATGAAGGCGGAACCAATTTATTCTGGGCAGAACGTCTTGAAAAAGAACTTGGACTTTCAGAACTTTGGATAAAGCAATGTGGAAATAGTCATACAGGTTCATTTAAAGATCTAGGCATGACTGTTTTAGTATCTGCAACAAAACAAATGATTAGTGATGGCAAAGAGATAAAAGCGCTTGCATGTGCCTCAACAGGAGATACCTCTGCGGCACTAGCAGCCTATGCTGCTGCTGCAAATATCCCATCTTTAATTTTTCTTCCAAAAGACAAGGTCTCTGTTGCACAGTTAATTCAACCTATTACAAATGGGGCATTAGTTTTATCCATTGATACTGATTTTGACGGTTGTATGGAGATTGTTCAAAAAGTTTGCGAGAAACATCCTATTTATCTTGCTAACAGCATCAATTCAATTAGATTAGAAGGACAAAAAACTGTAAGTATAGAACTTACACAACAATTTAACTGGGAAGTCCCTGATGTAATAATCATTCCAGGAGGAAATCTAGGAAATATTAGCGCATTGGGAAAAGGATTCCTACAAATGCAACAATTAGGTCTCATAGATAAACTTCCTCGACTTGTTTGTGCACAGGCGAAAAATGCGAATCCTCTTTACCGCTCATATCTAAATAAGTTTAAAACCTTTGAATCTATCAAAGCAGAAACTACTCTAGCTACTGCGATCCAAATTGGAAATCCAGTGAGTTTCAAACGTGCAATTAAAACTCTTGAAAAGTTTAATGGAATTGTTGGAGAAGCAACTGAAGAAGAACTTGCAAACGCTATGGCTAGAGCAGATAAGACGGGTATGTATAATTGCCCTCAAACTGGAGTAGCTTTAGCAGTTTTAGAAAAATTAATCAAAAAAGGAGAAATTGATCCGAAGGAAAAGGTTGTGGTGATTTCTACCGCTCATGGTCTAAAGTTTACAGAAGTAAAAATCAAATATCATCAAGATCAGATTGAAGGTATTTCAAATATACATTCCAACGAACCTGTTGATTTGCCGAATGATTTAGATAAAGTTTTATCTACGTTAGATAAATATTTCAAAGAAAAAAAATAATTTATACCCAGAGAAAAACTATGAGTAAAAAAGAAACGAACGACTTGAAAAATGTCTCTGATAAGAACCCACTTATAGCACCACTGTACCAAACAGCATCTTTCTCATTTAAAGATACAGCAGAATTGGCAAGATTTCATAACGGGGAAGAAAAAAATAAATTTCTATATTCTCGCTTTGAGAATCCTACTACTGTTGCTGCAGAAACATACTTATCCAATATAGAGAAATCTGAATCTTCACTTTTGTTTTCAAGTGGAATGGCGGCAATAACTTGCTCTCTAATTTCTTTGCTCGGACCAAAGAAAAAATTGATTTTGCCTGAAACTACGTATCGTCATACAAGAGATTTCGCTGACAAAATTCTCTCCAAATACGGAGTTGAGATTTTAACTATTTCAAATTTCAATATAGAGACTCTTGAACAAATTCAAGAAAAGGAAATCAGAGTACTCTTCGCTGAAATCCCTTCAAATCCCCTTCTCTCCATCCCTGATATAGAAAAATTGTCAGAATGGTCTCATAACAACAAGGTTCACCTCATTGTTGACTCTACAATAGCTTCACCCGCGATATTAAATCCATTGGAGTATGGAGCAGATCTTGTCGTTCATAGCGCAACTAAATACCTGTCTGGACACAACGATATAGTTGCAGGTTCAATTTCAGGATCTGAAAATTTAATAGATGCCTTAAAAGAACAAAGAATGCTATTAGGTTCTACTCTAGGGATAAACGAAGCATTCTTATTACATAGAGGCATGAAAACTCTAGGAATTCGAATGGCAAAGATTTCTGAAACAGCTTTAAAATTAGCAGAATTTTTAGAAGCCCACAAAAAAATTAAAAATGTTTTTTATCCAGGACTTGAGAGCCATCCTAGTCACAAGAACGCTTTAAAATACTTAAAGAATACGTTTGGGGGACTTATAAGCTTTGAACTAAAAGACCATACAATTACTGACAGGTTTATCGACAACCTTAAAGTATCTTTTCTTGCTGCAGGTTTTGGAGGTATTGAGAGTCAAGCTGAGCATCACACGAGAATGGCATATCCTGATCTAGGAAAAGACAATCCACTTCTTACTTGTATTCCTGAAGGTCTAATACGATTTTCTGTTGGACTAGATGATTTCGAAATTCTAAGAGACGATATAAATCAAGCTCTAAGAAAATGCTAGAAAATAAAACCAAACTGTTATACAGGATACCATCCTTCTATAGGTGGTACGATTAGAATTTCATTCTCAAAGTCACTTCCAGAATGAAATTCTCTACACAATTCATTAACTACTTCTTTCTCTTCCTCACTATTAACTCTTCCCGAAATCAAAAGTTTATTATTTTCTCCTAAAGAAACATTAATGCCTGTAGCGTCTAATCTGTCATCTGCCATTAATCTAGCTTTGATTTTTTGAGAATAAGAAAGATCTTTAAGTTTATTTAAGGATGAAGAATCAATCTGAAATCCTTTATCTTCTTTCAGAAGTTCTAAAATAGATTCTTTTGCCTCTTCAAAAGTAATTTTTTGTGTATTAATCACAAGATCATAATTTACGGCTTCTCCCCATTCTGCATTGAAGAAATGTCTAGAATAAGAAATCCTCTCTTGATCATTGTGTTCTATAAATTTCTCCGCCATATTTTTAGTTATCTCTTCGTTTTCAACTAAACGACTGGCCCTCACATCAACCGGAGCTATTACTCGAACTTTTAAAACACCTGCGATATCTGACAAAATGATATTGCTTCCCCTTCCAAGCAAAACACAGTTCCCCTTAATAGCATATTCGAACATTATTGCTCGAACTACATCATGATAGACTAATTGACTGTCTCTGAAGAAACGTTCTACAAGACCTGGTTTTCGTTCATCAATATGCTCAAGTTCTTCACGAACATATCCAAATTCTTCAGCAGCCTTAGAAAAAGCCGCGTTATCTAAAAGATCCCAATTTAGACTTTGGGCTACTAACCTAGCAATAATATCTCCACCACTACCCAACTGTCTAGAAATAGTGACAATACCCATTTTCTCCCCCGAAATTAATTGTTTATACAAATTCTATGAAAAAAAAATTAAAATGTCATTATTTTTTTTTAAACTTCCTAAGTTGCAATCTATAGTAGATATTTTTCGGTTTAATAAGAATTGCTTTTTTTATGTACTGAAGTGACTTTTTACGTTCACCTTTCTTAAAGTGCAATTCTGCAAGAGTGTCTAGATAGGATGGATTTTCCGGAGAAAGTTCTAAAGACTTTCTAGACATTTGAATGCCTTTATCCAAACAATTCATTTTCATTGAACAAAACCAAGCAAGTCTATTCAAAGCATGATGAGATTCAGGGGAGTTCAGAAGTAACTTCTCAAAGTATTTCTTGGACTTACTAATATTTTTAGCCTTCCAAAATAATTCACCCAATTCCAATAAAATTTTTTCCGAATTTGGATGTATTTTCAAAATGCTTTCAAGAAATTTTCGTGAACTTTTTAAAAGACCTCTCTTTTGATACAGCTTTGCAGCTTTTAAATACATATCTATATTTGTTTTATGTATCGAACCACCTTTTTTATACACATTTATTGCATTTCTATACATTCCAGAACGAATATAAACTTTGGCTAAACTATCATAAACATCCAACCAATCTGGATCAATTTTCAATACTTTCTTATATCCCAGAATAGCTTTTTGAGGATATCCCAACTTTTCATAGGTCTTAGAAATCAAAAATAAAAGTTTCGGATTATCAGGATAAAATTTTAAATACTTTTCGACTAATGCTTTGGCTTTCTCATATTGTTTCAGGAAAAATAGTTTCTCAACCTCTATTGTTATTTCAATAGGATGTGGACCATCATAAGACATCTTTTCAGGAATCTTTTGTTTTGAAATTATAGAATTAATTAAGTTGATTCTTTCTATTACAACACTATCTCCCTTGTCGAATCCTAGAGCGTTTTTATATTTCTCCAGTGCCTTCTTGAAGTTCTTCTTTTTAAAATGAATATCTCCAGAAAGAATAATCGCTTCGATATTCTGTGGCTCTATTGCTAACAATCCACGCAATTCTAAAAGAGATTTAGAAAATTGAGCATCTTGAAAGTATAATTTTGCAAGTTTAAATTTCAAAAATGATTGTCTGCTACTAGTAATCAAAGATGCTCTTTTTAATATCTTAATAGATTTTTTACGATTCCCCTGCTTCAACTCAGAACGGAATCTAACTTCTAATTCTTTAACTTCTTGGTTTATGAACTTTTTTTCAAGATGTTCGTTAGATTCTGAATTTCCGGGGACAAACAAACAAATGAAGAGTAGAAAAGATGGAATAAAAATTGATTTCTTATTCAATTTCATGAAATCACTTCTAAATGTATTAAATTGATGGAAAAAACTCATACTGTTTACGACTGCTCTTCTCAATCATTTATAAATTCCGACATATTTTATCTATTGCAATAAGTGTCTTAGTAACTTCGTAGAGATCCTCTAAGTTGAGCATACTTGGGCCATCAGATAAAGCATTGTCTGGTGATGGATGACATTCAATAAAAAAACCATTAACACCCACCGCAGAAGCAGCTCTGGCCAGAGGGAAAATCATATCTCTATCCCCACCACTTTGTGTTCCAAGAGACCCAGGACTCTGAACACTATGAGAAGCATCAAAGATAATTGGACATTCAGTTTCTCGCATCCTAACAATAGATCGCATATCAGAAACTAAATCGTTGTATCCAAAAGTCGTTCCTCTTTCAGTAATTAAAATGCTTTCACATCCATAACTATGAAATTTTAAGATTACATTTTTCATGTCGGAAGGTGAGAGAAACTGGCCTTTCTTGACATTGACAACTCTTCCAGATTCAGAAGCTGACTTAATCAAATCAGTCTGTCTACATAAAAAAGCAGGTATCTGAAGGATATCAAGAATTTCTGACGATTGTTCAATATCAGAAACAGAGTGAACATCAGACAAAATCGGCAATCCTGTTTTCTCTTTAACTTCTGAAAGGACAGCCAATCCATCCTCTAATCCAGGACCCCTAAAAGAAGATGAAGAGCTTCGATTTGCCTTATCGAATGATGATTTAAAAATTACATTTAGATTTAACTCATCAGATATTTTTCTAAGTACTTCTGCACATTTGAAAGTAATTTCTTTATTTTCTATAACACATGGTCCTGCAATTATAACAGGAGGAGAATCCCCTCCAATCACAAAATCTCCAACATTAACCTCTCTTGATGAATTCAATTTTTACCCTTGATTTCAAACTTATAGATTTAATTTTTATTTAAAAAGTTCACTTCTGGCATTTTTTGAAGCTTCTACAAAAGAAACAAAAACAGGATGTGGACAAAACGGCGCACTCTTAAATTCAGGATGAAATTGACATCCAAAATAAAAAGGGTGTCCTGAAATTTCAATTATCTCAACTAATTCGTCATTCGGAGAAATTCCTGAAAAAATCAGCCCTTTCTTTTCCATAGAATCGCGGTATTTATTATTTAATTCGTATCTATGTCGATGTCTCTCCTCAAATTTAGTTGAACCATCATAAATTTTCGCCGCTAAGGTATCAGACTTTAAAATCCCAGTATAAGACCCTAAACGCATAGTTCCACCTAAATCTATATTTTCTTGACCAGGCAAAAGAGCAATTACTGGGAATGGTGTATCTTCTGAGAATTCTGAACTATTTGCGTTTGAAAGCTCACAAACATTTCTAGAAAATTCAACTACCGCACATTGCATACCCAGACAAATACCAAGGAAAGGGACTTTTTTTTCTCTGGCGTATTTAGAAGCCATTATCATTCCCTCGAAACCTCTTTCTCCAAAACCTCCAGGGATTAAAATTCCATCAACTTCCCCGAGTAAGTTTTCAGCTTCTTTATCTTCAATTTCTTCGCTGTCAATATAAGAAATTTGTAAACGGACATCAGATGAAAAAGCTGCATGTGACAAAGCTTCTGAAAGAGATTTATATGATTCTTTTAAATCGACGTATTTACCAACAATACCTATTTTGACAATAACTTCACATTCGCTAGTCTTTTTTACAAAATTTTCCCAAAAACCTAAATCTGGATTTTTTGTCTTTAATCGTAATAATTCAACAAGAATCCCATCTAATCCCTCTTCGTTAAATTTCAAAGGGACTTCATATATGGAATCAACATCGACAGCAGTTATAACGGCTTCAGGTGAAACATTACAAAACAAAGAAATTTTTTCCTTTAAGTCATTTTCTAGAGGCATCTCTGTCCGACAAAGTAAAATATCTGGTTGTATACCTATTTCTCTGAGTTTCATTACAGAATGCTGAGTAGGTTTAGTTTTCAATTCTTCCGAGGTCTTAATAAAGGGAACTAAGGTCACATGGACATGTACAACATCATTCTGCTGCATTTCATTTCGGAACTGTCTAATCGCTTCAAGAAAGGGCAAGCTCTCAATATCACCAACAGTACCACCAATCTCACAAATAACAACATCTTGCCCCTGATCTGCAGCTTTAAAACAATCCTGTATTTCATTAGTAACATGCGGAATTACTTGAACAGTTCTTCCCAAATAATCTCCAGAACGTTCTTTACTAATTACGTTGTAATATATCTTTCCTGCTGTAAAGTTATTTACTTTCCCCATCTTTGCATGTGTAAACCTTTCGTAATGCCCTAAATCTAGATCTGTTTCTGCACCATCATCAGTCACAAAAACTTCTCCGTGCTGAAATGGACTCATAGTACCAGGATCTACATTTAAATATGGATCGAATTTTTGGAGGTTTAAAGTCAACCCTCTAGCTTCCAATAAAGCCCCTATTGAAGCACAAGCTAGTCCTTTTCCTAGAGAACTTAAAACACCACCAGTTACGAAGATATACTTTGCCAACTTGCTATCTCCTCATGAATTACAACTTTCATTTTTTCATCTTCAATTATTCTTTTTAGATCTTCAGGAGTATCTATGCCAATAGAATCTATCGCCGATTCTACTATCACAATATTCATTCCATCATTTAATGCTCGTAATTGTTCTAGTGATTCTTGCTCTTCAATAACTGCTTTTGGTAATTTTGAAAACCTATCGAGAACTTTTTTCTGGTAAACATACAAACCAAGGTGTTTAAAAAAATTTCCAAACATCTCTTCACTAGACAACTTCATTACATTATACGAATTATCAGAACTCATCAAATCTCTTACACAAGGAATTGGTGCCCTTGAAAAATATAACGCCTTCATATTCTTATCAAAAACAACTTTCACAACATTAGAATCAATAAAATCTGTTAATGACGAAATCTTTACTGCCATAGTAACAATCTCAATTTCTTGATTCTTTAACATCAACTTGATAGCAGCATCAATTGAATTAGAGTCTATGAATGGCTCATCACCTTGGATATTAACAATAATTGAAAAATCTTTGTTTTCAGGATTACCAGCAATCTCTGCTACTCTATCAGTCCCACTCTCATGAGATGATGAAGTCATTTTTACCAAACCTCCAAAACTTTTCACTTCATCAAAAATTCTCTTATCATCTGTAGCAACAATTAACTCGTCAATTAGTTTTGAACGGGAAACCCTCCTGTAAACATGCTCAATCATGGTCTTTCCACATATATCTACAAGCGGTTTTCCAGGGAAACGAGATGAAGACCATCTTACCGGAATAACACCTAGAGTTTTCATATCAACACCAAGAATGAGTTTTTATCTCTTTTTAATAAGCATTTTTATCCAAAAAGCTCTTCCATAGAGTAAGCCATAAAATTTTCAAATCAAATCCAACTGACCAATTTTCTATATAAAACAAGTCGAATTCAATCCTTTTTTCCAGAGAAGTATCTCCTCTCCAGCCATTAACCTGTGCCCAGCCAGTAATCCCACTTTTCATTTTATGTCTCAACATATACCTAGGGACAGTACTTCTAAATTGCTCAACAAAAAAAGGTCTTTCTGGTCTCGGTCCTACTAGACTCATCTCTCCTCTTAATACATTGAATAATTGAGGAAGTTCATCCAGATTCAATTTTCTAAGAAAGGTTCCCAAGAAAGTCCTTCTATTATCATCGGATTTTGCCCATACTGGACCAGTTTCTGATTCAGCATTAATTTTCATGGATCGAAATTTATACATCTGAAAAGATACTCCGTCCAAACCCATTCTCTCTTGCACATAAAAAATCGGGCCCTTGCTACCAAGCTTAACGAATAGTGCAATAAGAAACAAAATTGGAGATAAAACTACAACAAGCAAAAATGCAAGAATTAAATCCATCAAACGTTTAAGGAAAGTATTCCAACCGAAAAGAGGAGATTGAGATAATAAGATTACAGGGAGTCCCCCTAATTGTTCTATTCCTGCATTTAATCTCATATGTTCAACTAAGTCTGGAACTAATCTGAGATCAACACTTGAATCGCTTAATGATTTAAGCAAATTTTCACGTTCAGTGTTAAAATCCGTTGTAAGAGCAACATAGACTTCAGCAATTTTTTCTTTTTCAACTATGTCCTTAACTTCAGATAAAGAACCCAGTACTGGCAAATTTCCTATGGAATCAGAAGATGATTCATGTTCAGAAATATAACCAATAATCTGAAATCCTAAATATCGAAATTCCTCAAGTTGATCTACAACCCTATTTGCCAAGGAGGAAGTTCCAATTACAAGTATTCTTTTTATATCAATTTCAAGTCTTCGAAAACGACGTATCAATGACCAGAACAATCGTCGTATTAAGAATAAAAATATAGGACTTATCATTAGAAAAAGTGCAAACATAACTCGGCTATATGTGATTTCTCTATAGAAAAAAGTGATAGCAATAATTAATAGAACAGTTAGAAAAATTGTTGCTGACAAACGAAGAATTTCTTGCGAACTCTTTAAACCAATTCTAAATTCGTAAAGATGTGTAATCCTTGCAGATACAAACCAAGAGAATAGAGCAAAAGGCAAAAGAATAAGATAATCAAAAAAATCAGGATGTCCAAGCCGGACTGGAATGATTTCGACTGTGAAACGAAGATAAAATGAGGAGACCCATGCAGAAATCAGAGCAATTATGTCAGAAACACATAACAAAAAAACATTTAGTTGACCATATCGTTTCAGGATCAAAGAGAATCCCCTTTAAAATCAGTCTTTGTTTCTTGACTTAAATAGTTCAAATGCATTCATAAACATTTCCTGTGCATCATTCTTGAACTTATGACGGCTAAAGTGTTCTGCCTGAGATCTAGCACTTTCGGAACTAAAATAATTTTCATTTTTCTCAAAGTACTCTATAGCTCCCACTAAATCTTCTACCTCAGGATTTTTAAAGAAAAGACCTGTAGGATCACTTTGCATATGACGTGAGGTATTTCTTCCCATCGGTATAGAATAATTTTCACTATTTACTCCTATCACAGTCTCAAGAGCACCTCCAGCACCTAAAGCGATAACAGGTCTTCCACAAGCCTGTGCTTCTAATGGTGTAATCCCAAAATCTTCCTCTCCAGGAAAAATAAAAGCTCGACATTTTGAATAAAGATCTACAAGAGGTTTTCCAGTTTTCCATCCTAAAAATTCTATATTAGGATTTGCTATTCTACGAATAGCCTCAAAATCTTGACCTCCTCCTACAATTTTTAAAGGTAACCCTAAAATGTTAAATGCCTTAACCGCAAGATCAATCCTTTTATATGGAGCAAATGCTGAAACAACAAGATAATAATTTTCAGTAGAACTACTAGTTGACTGAAACAAATCTGTATCTACGGGACAATATAGAATCTCTGAATTTCTTCCATAATATTTCTTTATCCTTTCAGAAACCGTATGACTTATTGCAACAAAATCGCTTACTCCAGAATTAGATTCAAAATCCCAACGTCTTAAATATTTCATTATCTTTGGAACTAAGTAAGTCATAGGCCAATTCAACCTATCATTTCCGAAATACTCATCATACGCACTCCAAGCATATCTCATCGGAGTATAACAATAAGAAAGATGGAATGTATTTGGACCTCCCAAAACTCCCTTTGCTACACAATGACTACTTGAAAGAATAAAATCATAATCTCTTAGTTCAAAAGATCGTATTGCACTTGGCATTAAGGGAAGCATTTCCCTATAGCGTGAATAGGACATAGGAATATGCTGAAGGAAACTAGTTTTTATATTAAATTTTTCTATTTTCGGAGATACTGACCCTGGAATATGAATCAATGTAAAAAGATCAGCTTTTGGGAAAATTTCACAAAAAACTTCCAAACAGTTTTCACCACCTCTCATCCCCGTGAGCCAGTCATGTATAATTGCTACTCGCAAATAATTATCCCCTATAATTTTCTATTGCATCTTTATATGCAGATAAAGTTTGACTTGCAGACTCTAATATAGAAAAAGACGCTGCTCTTTCTAAACATTTCTTAGAAAGTTCTTCTCTCAATTTAACATCTTCAAGTAATCTGAGCATTTGATTTTCTAGAACTTGCATATCAGAAACAGGAAAAACTATCCCCGCATCTCCAACTACTTCCGGTAAAGAACCTGCATCAGAAACAATGGGGGGTATACCCAAACTCATCGCCTCTAATGCGGGCAAACCAAACCCTTCATATAATGAAGGCAAAACCAATGCATGTGCATTAGAGTAGATCGCCTGGAGAACATCCAAGTCAATTTTTCCAAGAAAATAAACGGATGACTCTATAGAAAGACTAGAAATAAGTTTTTTAAAACGCTTATTTTCACCAGTTAACACCAAACAAATTTGTTTATTCATTTTTCTTAAATTGGAGAACGCTTGAAGTAAAAGTGGAATATTTTTGTGTAATTTATGATTCCCTACATAAAGAAAATAAGTTCTTTCAGTAAGAAAATCTTTTAGTTTTACAGGGATTTCTTTAATTTTATTCCTTTCCCAATTTTTGGGCAAAGAATTATATATTACCCTTACTTTTTCATCCCCAATATGAAGTCTCTCATTAATATCCTGAGCGGAATTTTGAGAAACTGTTAATATTATTCTCGATTTTTTCACTACTCTCTTAATCATTAACCATGAAATTTTCCAATGGAGATATGATGGACAGAAGTGTGGAAAAATCTGGTGTATCATATCATGTATAGTAACAACTACAGGTGTAACACCAAAAAAAGGCTGAAAATAATGAGGATAATGGATTAAATCAAGTCCAAAGTTACTTACTAACTTTGGAAATAGAATTTGTTCAGAAACTGAATAAGGTGACGACTTAGAAGGCACAACTTTAAAGTTTGTTCCGGGTGATTTAAAATTTTCAATATCGGAGGGATGCATAAATAAAACAAACTCGTTTTCTTTATCTAACTCCCCAATACCATCTATTAAATTCCTTAAGTAAGTACCTATTCCAGTCATAGATATCATGCGAGAATCAATCCCTATACGCATCGAATTACCACCTCATAAACATCTTCAATAGAAGGAGAAGGATATTCCTTAAGCAGTTTGTTTTCGTTTGCAGATTCTACTGACACTACAAACGCAGAGTCTCCAAGAGGGCGACAAATAACAGGATCGTTTACTCCCTGAAAAATGCAAATCACAGGTATGTTTATGGCAGATGCTATATGCGTAGGACCAGAATCATTGCCAATATATAAACTTATGTTTTTTACAACCCCCATAAAAGTACCAATGCAATCGACCTGACCAGATAAATCAATTACTTTTTGTTTTAGGGAACTAGGCAGATAATCAAATATCTGTTTAACAAGAATCCCATCTGAAGGGCCACCAATTAAAATGACTTGCAATTCTTTCTTAGCAAAAATCATTTCTATCAACACCGCTAATTTTTCACATGGCCATCTTTTTTCTGCAAGGCCCGCCCCTGGGTGAATAGCGATAATTGGTTTTGAAAAATCTACCCTATTATCTTTGAGTAAGGATCTAGTTTTATTTATATTTTTCTCTGTAATTTTTATTTGTGGATTTCTAAAAGGAAATTTACCGAGCCCCGTTTTCTCTAAAAGATTTAAATTGCTTTCAACCAAATGTTTATCTTCATAATTTGGAACGTCTATATCAAGAAGAAAACCTAACCCTGTCGAACCTCGACCAGATAAAAAAGGGATGCCTGCCATTTTAGAAGCTAAAATCAATTGGAAATCCCCCCTTAGATCAATCGCAATATCATAAGTTTTCCCTATTACTTTCATTCGAGCCTTCAGCAGTCTAACGAGTTGAAGTATGGAGAAAAAACCAAACTTAATAGTTTTAGGACGTTTAAGCCATGGACAAGGAAATTCCAAAAAATGAAAATTATTACTATTAAATTGTTCAATATTTTTTATAAGTGAAAAAGACCAAGGTCCTATTACAATATCAATTTTAGCATTAGGAAACCTATCTTTGAGAATTTCCAAAGAAGGAATAGAAAAAACCATATCTCCTAAATGATCAGGTCGAAAAACTAGAATATGAGATATTTGTTCAGGAAGATTATTTTTTCTCGAAAAGAATATATCTCCAAAATAATCCAAAATCATAAAACAAAATCTAGGGAGAAATTTCTTATAACTGTATTTTCTTGTTTTTGTCTTAGTCAAAATATTTCCCTTGAAAGTGCTTATATATCTAACTTTTTAATTAATTCCATTTCAAAAGACGCTGAACAGAATTTAAACCTGCGGGTGTAATTCCTCCAAAAACAAGAACTAAAGAAAAATACACAAAAAATCCCAACAAAAGTTGTAGATAAGATACATCTGTCACATAACTAGAAATCAACCATGCCAATAAAGTACTAAAAACAACAACTACAATTGATTTAATACAAGGATATGCAACTTTTTTTGAAAGGAAAAGAATTAGAACTACCAATAAAATGAACTCGGTAATTAACGAAGAAATGCTTACGCCAATATAATCATAATCTGGAATTAAAATAATATTTAGAATTATTTTTAATGTAAAAAGTGATGCTCCATAAAACATGAAATATTTTTCATATCCCATTCCAATTATCATGGTTGTGAGCAAATATAACAAAAAACTACAAAACTGCGTCCATCCTGAAATCTGCAAAGGGAGGAATGCACCTTTATATTGCGAACCATATGTCAAATCTATTATTTCCGAAGAAACAAATGTTATAGAAAGACCAATAAACATTCCAAACACGAGTAAAATTGAAAAGATGCCTTTATAAATATCCTCTATTCTTTCTTTCTCAGAAGAAATAAATTTATAACTGATAATCGGCAAAAGAGAGGTAGTTATAGCCATCGGAAAAATTTGAAGGGAACCCGTCAACCTTATAGCCGCAGAATATATTCCAACTGATTCGGCATCCTTCATCCAATCTAAAATCAAAAAATCGCCGCGAGTGTATCCAATTAGGAGAAAATTCGTTATAGCAATTGGATAAGAAAAACGGAGCAAACGTTTCCACATAGTAAAATCAACATTCCAGTTTGGTTTTAATTTTTTTATTGAGCAAAAAAACAAGACCACAGATCCAATTCCAAGACACAGAAGTTCAATGAAAATTATAGAAGTAATAGAAAAACTCATACTCGCAAAAAGAACTATTGACATACCCGCAAGTAATTCAATTGAAACAAAAATCAAAGAAGGTAAAGCCATCTCTAGCTTTGCTTCATATGGTGCATCGAAAATTTGTCTTAAAGATGCTACTCGAAACGAAAAGAAAACAATTAAAGAAGCTGAAAGTATAGACCAACGCTCTAGAGGAGATGTAACAAATAATATCGCAACTACACAAATTACAAGCCAACTAATAAAAGAGAAAACCATTCTAAGAATCAGACCACTGCCAAAAATTTTCGAAGAATTTTCTGAATCAGAAGCAATTTCCCTAACAATAATCCTCTGCATTCCTACTTCCGCAATTACCGATGCAAATTCGGCAATTGCAAATGCTAAAGTATAAATTCCAAATTTACTTGGGCCAATAATTCTAGCTAAATACATTACAACAACAAGTCTTACAACCCTCTCAGATACTCTTCCAAGGAAAACCCATAGAGAATTAGATGCGGCGTTATGAATAAGAGACATTTTACACCGTTCTCCGAAAAAAATTGCTAAAATTATGTAAGCAAAATTCAACAAACTTTAGAAGAAATCAAAAAAACAAAATAAATCATACTTTAACTAATTTATAAATTATACTTTTATTACTAATACTTGACATAAAATAGAGTTTAGGAGAACGTCTAATAAATCTTTCACTTAAATTATTAGGAAACAAATGGAAGAAAAAAATAAAAAACTTCGTAATTTGATAGAAGGTAAATCACCAATTGTTGTTCCTGCATGTATAGATGCATTTAGTGCAAAAATTGTTGAAAAAGCGGGCTTCCAAGCAAATTACCTTTCAGGTAATGGAGCATCTGCAACTACTCTAGGGCAACCAGACATTGGACTAGTGACGATGAGTCAGATAACTTCAATTTGCAGCAATATTACTAAAGCTACCAATATCCCTTTGATAGCTGATGCAGACACGGGTTACGGTAATGCTTTAAATGTTATAAGAACAGTACAGGAACTTGAATCTGCGGGTGTATCGTGTATTCAGCTTGAAGATCAAATCACACCAAAACATTGTGGACATTTCCCGGGATCAAAACCTGTAGTACCTATCAATGAACAACTTGGGAAGCTAAAGGCAGCGTTAGATACAAGAAAAGACGATAACCTTTTAATTATTGCTAGAACTGATGCTGCTACTGAACACGGGATAGAAGAAGCAATTAAAAGAGCGACTCTTTTTCATGAAATAGGAGCAGATCTTACGTTTATAGAAATAGAGGGATCCGCAGAAGACTTTGAAAATATTAGTCGCAATGTTCCCGGAAAATACGCAACCACAGTTGACGAATCTAGAGCAGAACCTGCTTTTACAGTTGAAGAATTAGGTGAAATGGGTTTTAAATTGATTATCTTTCCTGGAATTATTAGATGTACATATTTAAAATCAATTTTTAATATTCTTACTACTCTAAAAAAAGATAATTCAGTAGATTCAAAAAAGCATTTGATGTCTACTTTTAAAGAATACAATGATTTATTGGGCAAGGAAGACTTTGATAAATTGACTGAAAAATATTTATAAATTTTAATCATAGAAGGAGAAATCGTGATTACTGTTGGCATGTATTATGAAATTATAGAAGGGAAAGAACATATTTTCGAAGAAAAATTCGAAGTTGTTTCGAATGTACTACAAGAACTCCCAGGACATGTACAAAGTTTGCTTTATCATCAAGTAAAAAAACCAAACTCCTATACAATAATATCAGAATGGGAAACGAAAGATCATTTTACGGCATTTATCAAAAGCGATGCATTTAAAAACGTCACAGATTGGGGGAAAGCAGAAGTATTAAAAGATAGACCCAGACATAAAGTTTATGGTGGAGAAAGCAGTGTTTAAGAAATAGGAATATTAGAAATTATTGTTTTAGCACTGCCTATAAGGAGAAAAAATATGAGTAAAAAAATAGCATTTCTAGGATTAGGCACCATGGGGGGTGCAATGGCAAATAATATTACGAAGGCAGGTTATGAAGTTAACGGCTATGACCCCTTTGAACAAGCATGCCAAAAAGCCCAGAAAAATGGGATAAATATTTTTTCTTCGCCTGCAGAAGCATGTAAAGATGTTGATGTAATACTGAGTTCTGTTCCTGAAACAGATGATGTGTCCGAAGCTTACTTAGGCGAAAAAGGTGCTCTTATTAGTGCTTCTGAGGATACAGTTTGCTTTGACCTTTCAACTATTACACCTGAAGGAAGTATCAAAATTGCGGAAGAAGCAAAAAGAAAAGGAGTTTTCTTTCTAGACACTCCTGTAAGTGGAAGTGCTCCTCATGCTATTGAAGGAACGCTCGCAATTATGGTAGGAGGAGACAAAAAGGGATTAGAAAAACATAAAGATGTTCTTGAAGTTATTGGTGAATCGGTTCATTACATAGGAGAAAATGGCGCAGGACTAAAAATGAAATTAGTAACCAATCATGTTTTTTCAGGACACTTAGCAGTTTTTGCCGAAGCACTTTCATTGGGGAAAAAAGCAGGCTTAGATGCAAATACTATAATGGAATTCCTAAAGAATAGCGTTATCCCAAAAATGTTAACTTATAAGGGCACTCCACTTGCTGAAAAAGATTACACTCCAACATTTAGAACAAATTTAATGCTCAAGGATCTCAGAATGATTACGGCAATGGCGGAAGACTTAAAAATGCCAATTCCAATATCGGCAATCACAAGACAAATATATATGTCCGCAGCTGCTTTAGGTTATGGAGACTCAGATCAAAATGCTATTCTCGAATTTTTTGACAAAAGCGGTGCCATTCAAGAATAATAAATGATTTGCAATAGTAAATTTCATAAAACATACATAATTACATACTCTTTTAGTCGGGTATAAAAAATTAATCGTCTTTTTTTACTTGCAACTCTTTTAAGTTCTCTCTAGAATTGCGTCTGTTTGATTTTTTTGTTTTTAAATTTTTGAGAATAAAGTCTTTTAGGGGAAATTTTGATGACTAAAAGTGGAAGAGAACTACTAGATGAGGCAAGAAATCAGATACCAGAAATAACTGCAGATGATGTAAAAAGCAGATTAGATTCTGGAGAAAATCTTGCACTTATTGATGTTAGAGAACCAGATGAATATAGAGCAGGCTATATTTCAGGTGCTGAACATGTGAGTCGTGGATTCCTGGAATTAAAAATTGAACAAGTAGTACCAGATCGTTCAACTCCAATCGTGGCCTATTGTGCGGGTGGAGTTCGTTCACTTTTCGCTGCACAAGTAATGAAAGATATGGGTTATGACAACGTTCTTTCTATGGAAGGCGGCTATGGAAAGTGGAAAGATCTAGGACATCCTGTACAGGTAGATAAACAAATGTCTAATGAACAACTTAACAGGTATAGCAGACATTTTTTACTAAGTCAGATTGGTGAAAAAGGTCAATCTAAGTTACTAGATTCAAGTGTACTTCTTGTTGGTGCAGGTGGTCTCGGAAGTCCTACAGCACTTTATTTAGCTGCTGCCGGAGTTGGAACAATCGGAATTATAGATCTAGATGTAGTAGATATGAGTAACCTACAACGTCAAATTATCCATAACAATACGAGAGTAGGAACATCAAAAGTTGAAAGTGCAAAGACTACTATCAACGAATTGAATCCTGATATTAATGTTATTACTATTGAAGAAAGGCTTAACAGGAGCAATGCATTAGAAATTTTCAAAAATTATGATGTGATTGTAAACGGAGCTGATAATTTTCCAACAAGATATCTAGTTAATGACGCTTCCGTTTTTTTAGGGAAACCTATAGTAGATGCTTCAATTTTTAAATTTGAAGGTCAAGCTACCGTATATCACCCATCAGAAGGTGGTCCTTGCTACAGGTGCTTATATCCTGAACCTCCACCACCAGGTATGGTTCCTAGTTGTCAGGATGCTGGCGTTTTAGGTGCTCTTTGTGGAACTATGGGTAGTATTCAGGCAACCGAAGTCGTTAAACTTCTAGTTGGTTTTGGTGAAACCCTAGTTGGAAAACTTCTTTTGTATAATGCTACAAAATCTCAATTTAGAACTTTAAAAGTAAGAAGAGATCCTGCATGCCCTGTATGTGGAGATAGCCCCTCTATTACTGAACTAATAGATTATGAGTTTTTCTGTGGATTAAAAGAAGAACCTACTGCCTAGAGTCCCGAATAATAATTGGTATAAGATTTGACCTATTTCGCTACTTATTCTGCGTCTTCGTATGAATATAAAATTTAGAAAAAGACTCTGTACTTCGTAAATGCTAAAATTAGGAATCGATTAAAGCATACTACTTAGTGTAGGAGACACCGCACAAAATGCCCAGGAGAAACTTCTTTTAATTCTGGCTCCTGTTCATGACATTTATCCATAACATCTTTACATCTAGGATTGAAGCTACAACCACTGGGTAGCAAATTAAGTGAAGGAACAATACCTGGAATCTCTTGTAAACGAACCCGATCTACTCGGCCTGTAGATCTATCTTTTTCAAGAGTAGGAACAGAACCCAACAATCCCTGCGTATAAGGGTGTAAAGGGTTGCCAAAAATTTCTTTAATGGGAGCTTCTTCAACTACTTTTCCGGCGTACATAACGACAACTCTTTCGCAAGTCTCTGCAACTAAACCTAGATCATGAGTTATTAGAACTATTGCCGTTCCGAATTCTTCTTTCAGTTTCATCATCAAATCAAGAATCTGAGCTTGAATCGTAACATCCAACGCAGTTGTAGGCTCATCTGCTAATAGAATCTTAGGATTACAGGAAAGTGCCATTGCTATCATAGCCCTCTGTCTCATTCCTCCTGAAAGTTGATGAGGATATTCTCTAACACGTTGTCTGGGAAGTGGAATCCCGACTAGATCAAGCATCTCTGCAGCCCTATCCATAGCTTCTTTCTTTTTTAATCCCTGATGCAACATTACTGCCTCTGAAATCTGAAACCCAATTGTGAAAACAGGATTTAAACTCGTCATAGGTTCCTGAAAAATCATCGCAATATTATTGCCACGAATAGCCCGCATTTCTTTCGGTTCTAGTTTCGTAAGGTCCCTTCCCTCAAACAAAATACCATCTCCAAAAATACGTCCTGGAGGCTGAGGAACCAAATTCAAAATAGAAAGAGCTGTTACACTTTTACCACAGCCAGATTCACCCACTACTCCTAAGGTTTCTCCAGATTTTAGAGAATATGTTACTCCATCCACGGCCCTAACTACACCCTCAGGTGTATGGAAATGTGTATGTAAATCTTTAAGTTCTAAAATTGTATTTGTTCCGACTGCGGAGTCAGGAGCCATCTTCTAAATCCTCCAAAGAAAACCATTCAATTTAATAAATATGAATTGCATTATAAGTTCTGTTAGCAATTTATGTCTAGTATAGAATTATATAAACGACAATTCTCTTACCATCCTATCTTCTCGGTATTATAAATATCGAGTTTGTCTAATAAATCTTCAATATCTTTTTTTTCCTGATCATTTAGTGGCATTATAGGCTTCCTAGTAAGACCAACTGGCCTTTGCAAACACTCCATCGCGTATTTTATCCCTACAGGATATCGAAGATGATTTTCATTCAACAATTCTAATAGTTGCTTTACTTTAAATTGTAATTCACGGGCCTCTACAATGTTTAGATTTTCACAAGCATCAAAGAGCCTATTAACTAGTTTTGGAGCTACTTCAGAACAAGCAGAATAACAACCACAACCGCCTACAGGCATGGAAGTAAGAAGATACTCTACCCCTGTAAAAATAGAAAAGTTCGGATTTAAATCCTTCGTTACCCTACATGCTTCAGTAAAAAATCCCATATGGAAAGTCGCATCTTTTAATCCAATAAAATTGGGTAATTTTTCAATCAATCTTTTTAGTAAATCTATTCCAATTTCTACCTGAACATTCTTGGGATTATTATATGCGATGAAATCTATATCTAGATCACCTACAACACTAACAAAATGTTCAAATAGACCTTCTTGTGTCGGTTTCCAGTGATATGGTGGGAGTAAAATAACACCAGAAGCTCCTGCTCTTTGGCTATAAAATGCAAGTTCTCTAGCAAGATCTGTACCTGCTTTACTTACATTTACAAAAACGGGAACTCGATTGTCAGCAGAATCAACCAAACAATCAACTAAATCTTTTTGTTCTTTTTCGCTTAAATTTATAGATTCTCCTATGTGCATAGGATGTGAAATCATTCTAATTCCATTTTCGATTAGAAAATTGATCTGCTTAGAAAAAATATCAAAGTCAACTTTATTTTCTTCTGTAAAAGGGGTAATAGGCGCACCCATAACTCCTTTCAACTTTTCTTTCACTAGCAACTCCTCTCAACATTTAGAACTAATCTATTTTAGAATGAGAACCATCACACATTGGAGAATTCTTAGTTTGTTTACATCCACAGAAAGCACATCCCTGACCAGACTTCATGTCGTAAATCAAAGGCTTAAATCCACTCCCCTTATGAGAACCATCACAAAATGGTTGTTTAGTGCTTTTTCCACATGAACACCAAGCAACTTTTTCATCTTTATCTGCCTTATACATATAAGGCGATTTCTGCGCCACTAAAGGCTTATCCATTCATTCCTCCTTTCATAATCAATGCTTTTTAGAAATCAATTAGCATTTTTCTGGACCAAAGGTGTCAAAAATTCAGAAAATCTTTCGGGCATATAAGTCATCTTATAGCTATTATCATAATAATGTAAACGTTCTACTCGACTAAGTTCAATGATCCCAAAATTCTTTTTCTCTTCCTTGAGATCAAAAAATTTGTTTGCCACTTTTGCAGCTAGAAATAAACTATCTAAGAGAGACAGATAATATTTTGTCAGTCTTAAATTTATTTCCAAAAACTCTTTATTATTCTCTCCGGAGTATGCGTAACTGAAAAATTCTTTCAATAATTTTTCAGTTACATTAGGGATAATTTCTTCTTTCGTTCTAGGGGGAACACTGTCACTTAAACTAACATTATCTTCAACAAAAAAAGAAAAAGTGTCCAAGTCAAAATTGGCTCTTCCATATAAAAAAGAGGTCATTAGATTCTTTCCATTTACAAAGTGTGCAAAAAAATTTGAAGTGCGACTAAACGCCAGTTGCCTTTCTGAAGTAATCCCACTAAAACAATTCAGACCACTGTCAACGCTGAAAAGATAAGCATCAGAAGCTGTATCTGCTGTAGCGAAACCTGCTTCAATAGTATAATCACCCAGAGGTGTCCCAGCAAACGGGGAATATATAGCGTTCCAGTAATAATCTTCTTTTTTAAAATCTGAACTGCACACTAATTCAAGACATTTCAAAGATTCTTCTATAGGATCTTCGTAATAATGCTCTGCGCCATCTTTATCCAGGAGAGAAACTTGGCATTTAGAAGGATCGAATGAGGAGGGAGGTTTTAAAACCGGCAAACCAACTATTGACTGGGTTCTAAGTGGTACTTTAAATTTTTTCACATTTTTTATTGCATCTAAAATAGTTTTATTATTTTCATGGCGATCCAAAAGAAGACTCCTAACCTTCGGATCCCCTGACTCTATCGCCATAGAAATTCCCGAAATCAAACCTTTCTCAGATATCTTTTGTATTCTCCGTATTCCTTTTTTCCCAGATAACATTGCAGGTCTAGCTTGAATATAAAAAGGGATACCTACTTCATCCATCCACCTTTCACTGAGTTCTTCCCACCATTCAAGATTATTCAAGGAAATGTCTGCCTGATCAAAAATCGATTTTGTGCTAACTCCATATTCATCGTCTAATTTCAGAATATCTTTACCTTCATTCATAAGAGTTTCAATCGGTCTATCTTGTATGATACTCGGAGGAGCAATTCCTTTTCCTTTATACGCTTCTTTTAAATTATTTATCAGTGAACTGATATAACAATACGAACATGAATAACTACAACCCAGAGCAGTCAAAACCGATTTCACCTTGCTTAATGCGTACCTTTTAGTTTTATCAGAAAATTCAAATGTATCTCTGTAAAAGTTTTCACGATCCATTCTAGGAATATTTGAATAAGGCATCGGATCATGATAAACACCAGGCTCAAAACTTCCCAAAAGAATATCTCTCAAAATATTTATCCCTTTTCCTCTAACTACAAAATCACCCCCTTCTAGCCAAGAGTCTCTAAAATTATAGTTGTTATAATGACCTCCAATTATGAGAGGAGAATAAATTACAGTATCTCCATCGTAAATTGGTCCATTTGATTCTTTAACCATCTCTTTTAGAGTTTTATCCGCAAATTCAAAATCTGTTATCTTTTTACTTAAAATTTCGCTCGCTCTTTCCAGTTTATATTTCTTTATCCACTCAAAGACAAAGTCAGTAAGTCCGGTATATAAATTAAAACCAATCCATTCTGGCCTCTCTTTATCCCAGTAATTTGATAAGAAGCCAATATTATCTTTTCCCAATAATAGATAATTTGGATTTCCATTCATAAACTTCACAACTCCACCAAGAGACATCAATGTTATATTTTCTATTTCACTCGAATCATGTCCGACAAACAAAATCTTTGGACAAAGTTTTGGTTGATTTTTGGCAAGATGGAGACTATAGCCCTCCCAATCATTTGTTATATCGAAAGGCGTGTATAAAGTGTTTATGTATTGCCCCTGAATTATTTCAGTTTTAGGAATAATAGAATCAGATGGGAATCCCGTAGGATTTATTAAGTCATCATGTCTTTTAGGCAAGCTGTTGTTGAGAGTAACTAACCTTGTTTCCTGCATCTTATAGTTTTATCCTCAAAGATAGAAAACACAAAAAAACAAACTTCATGTTTTGCTAAAGTATAATGAATCCTATAACAATTTTGTTTCAAGATAAATTGACATGTTTGGGATAAGTAAATATTAATTACATTAGTTTTTCTTCATAGAGTCTCTTAGAATCTCTCTTAGACCATTTAAGTCGTTCAGAAAAATAATATTTGACTTTTCAAGGTGTTCTTCGCAAGTCATAGAACCCGGACCTCCAATGATGATTTGAACTTCTTCTGGAATATGCCTTAATAACATTTTTACTTCTGTTAACAATTTAAAATCATTCGAAAGATTAGGCATACTAAGAATAACGAACTTCGTCTGAGTTTTTTGCACACCCATAACAATTTCTTCATAGGGAAGATTTACACCAAAATACAAAGTCTTAAAACCTTCAGAAGCAGCTGTATTTAAAGCAGCCAAAAGACCAAATTCATGGAACTGTCCAGTCATTGTAGCACCGACAACCAACGGACCATCTACAGAAGACTGATACGCCTCTCTCATACTCTCTAAAATAGAACGTACGACCAAAGACGCAATATGTTCCTGAACTATTCTCAATTCTCCCTTAGACCAAAGTTTACCTATCTCAGACATTAATGGGACTGCAATTTTTTCACAAAACACACTCCTACCTACATGAACAACCGCATTAGACAACAATTTCTCAAGCCCATCCTGATCATAATCTTGAATGAATTTTAATGATTTTCTTATATAAGTTGAATATTCATTTTCAGATAGTTCAGTTAAATCGCCAGATATATCAATATTTGAATTTTCAGAATTAATCTCAGTTATATTAAGACTTGCCTGAATGTCTTCCTTTATCATTTCCTCAAGCTCATTATTAGATAAACCTGCAATATTTCCAATTTTATGACCAACCTTAGTCAATCTACTAAATAGGACAAGTCTTAAAATATCATCATTCGTATACTGTCTTCTCTTAGTTTCTGTTCTAACCGGAGATAAAGCCTGGTAACGTTTTTCCCAAACCCTAATCACGTGCTGAGACAGTCCACTTCTTTGAGAAGCAATACCAATGGAATGTAATCTTGTATTATTCATATATTTCACTTTATTTAATTGTTAATATTTTGTCAACTAAAATTGAAAATAATGTTTGACAAAAAGGAAACTTACAATTATTATTTAGACATTATATAGACATTTATTAGTCAATTGTCTTAATTTCATAGAAAAAGGGTCCTTAAATGACAACCAACATATGCACTGATTCAGAAATAATGTCAGATGTACAATCGAGTCAAGATATAAGAAAGGTAAAAATTGAGAAAGTAGGCATAAAAAAAGTAAGAGTTCCAATTAAATTTTTTGATATTGATGAAAAGGTACAAAATACGATATCAGAAATAAGCTTATATGTAGATCTAGAAGACAATGTTAAAGGAACACATATGAGCAGATTTTTAGAAGTACTCAATAATACAAACTATGAAATTAGTGTTAACTCAATACCTGAATTGTTATCTAAAATTAGAACAAAATTAAATGCTAAGAATGCATATTGCAAAATTGATTTTCCATATATTTTAGAAAAAACATCTCCTATAGCAGGTGCAAAAGGTTTTATGTCTTACAATTGCTCTATAGATGGATCCTCAGGAGATATCAATGAACAAATATTAGAGGTTAATGCATTGGTTACAACTTTATGTCCATGTTCAAAAGAACTTAGTTACGCAGGCGCTCATAATCAAAGAGGTGAGGTAAAAGTTAAAATCAAATCTGACAATGATTTATCAATAAGCGAAATTATAGATTATCTTGAATCAGCAGCTAGCAGTCCACTTTATCCAGTTTTAAAAAGACCAGACGAAAAATATGTAACAGAAAAAGCATATGAAAATCCTAGATTTGTTGAAGATTTACTAAGAGAGATAGTTGTTCAATTCAGATCTGATATTCGTATTCATTGGTTCGAAATTCATGTGGAAAATTTTGAATCTATTCATGCGCATAATGCATATGCATTTACAGAGGAATACAATTGATTTATCAGGCTTATAAAGCATGCAAAAAGTTTCTCATTCTAGCAATTATCACATTTTTGTTTATATCAATAGGAAATATCAATATGACAATAGGGAATACCCTAAATAAATACCTTTGGGAAAAAAGAATTATTCTAATTTTCTCAAAACACAAGGATATTTCCTTATTTAAAGAACAAAAAAATCAGTTTTCAAATCTACAAGATGAAACAAATGAAAGAGACTTAGTTTTTATTGAAATTTTCAAAGATAAGAATGCAAAGTATGAAAGTTTACAAGATAAATTCAATCCTAATTCTTCAGATTTTAAAATTATTCTTATTGGGAAAGATGGAGGAATTAAGCTTAATTCTTCAACAGTAGTCACTCATGAAAAAATATTCTCACTTATAGACTCTATGCCTATGAGACAAATGGAAATGTTGCAATAGCCAAAAATTGGATGTAAATCTTGACATACGAAGGAAATAACTATGAAAATATTATTAAGCGGTTCTAGCGGTCTAGTAGGGAAAGAACTAACTAAAACATTAATTTCTCTAAACCATAAGGTTTTACGTTTAATTAGAGACAAAAAAGATATTAAAGATGATGCAATTTTCTGGGATCCTGAAAATAATATTTTAGAATTAGACCACATAAAAGATATAGATGCAGTCATTCACTTGGCTGGAGAAAATATTGCTAATAAGAGATGGTCAAAAAAACAAAAAGAAATAATTCTAGAAAGTCGTGTAAAAAGCACTAAACTACTATCTGATAAGATTTTAAATTTAGATTTAAAACCTCAAGTATTTATATCCGCATCAGCTATTGGTTATTATGGAACACAAACTATTGAACCAGTCAATGAATCTGACCCACCTGGCAAATCATTCTTATCTTATGTTTGTGAAAATTGGGAAAACTCAACAAAATCTTCTCGTAACAGTGGAATAAGAACTGTCAATATTAGAATCGGGATAATTTTAAGTCCTTTAGGAGGAGCCTTAAAAAAAATGTTAACTCCTTTCAAACTAGGTTTAGGAGGAAAAATTGGAGATGGAAATCAGATTATGAGTTGGATTTCATTGGAAGATACGGTTAAAAGCATAATTCATATTCTAAAGAATGAACACTTAAGTGGTCCTGTCAATTTAACAAACCCAAATCCTGTAAATAACTATGAATTTACTAAAAAGCTCGGAAAGAAATTATCAAAAATAACTATCTTTCCATTACCTAAAACTATAGTGAAACTAATCTTTGGAGAAATGGGAGAAGAGTTGCTCCTATCAAGTATTGATGCACGTCCAGATGCTATGATTTCTTCTGGGTATAAATTTACGCATGAAAATCTTTCAGATTACTTTGACAATGAGAGCCTTTAAAAAATAAAAAAATTTTTAACTAAATAATAATGAAATTAAAATTATGAAATTTTTAATTATATCTAATTTATCTATTACAATTTTGATGTTAGGAATCATATGGTTTGTCCAATTGGTTCACTATCCTCTATTTCTAAAAGCAGATTTAAATAATTTTAAAAACTTTCACTCAGAACATACAAAAAGAATTTCTTGGATAGTAGCACCTCTTATGATTTCTGAAGGATTAGTAAGTACTGTACTTTTTGTCAAAATGCCGTCGATAATAACATTTATCGGTTTATCTATTTTAATTTTCATATGGATTTCTACTTTTTTTATACAAGTACCAATACATAATAAGCTTAACAAAGAATTTGACGTAAAATTATTCTATAAACTTTTAAAAAGTAACTGGATTAGAACTATTGGTTGGTCACTTCGATCAGTAACATGCTTTTTATTAATGTAGATTTTATTAATTAGTTTAGGAGGAGAGAAAATGTCGGGAAAAATTGAGTGGTATTACCATCGCAACGGATGAAATACTTGTTCTAAGACGCAAGAGTTTCTTGCAAAAAACAAAATAGAAGTTAAAGAAACCTTACTTTCAAGTAAACAAACAATTAAATGGGAAGCAGCAGAAAAGATTTTAAAAGAAGTTAAAGAAGTTTATTCTTCAAGAGGAAAAAAAACTACTCATTTAAAAATAGAAACAATCAAAAAACAGAAAGAAGAAATAGAAAAGATGATTTTAGGACCAACAGGAAATCTACGTGCACCTTCTATAATTACGGGCGGAATTTTAATAGTAGGATTTAATGAAGAAACCTATAGTTCAGTTTTAAATAGCTAAGGAATCTTTTATTCACATTAAACAGGGTTAACAAGTGAACGAAAAAAATACAAAAAAGATTTTAGTAACCGGTGCTAGTGGCTATGTTGGATCTAGGCTCGTTTCTCTTTTACTAGAAAAAAAATATAAAGTAAGGGCGGCAAGCAGAAGTAAAAAGAAACTCTCTACATTTTCTTGGGCCAATGATCCAGATTTGGAAATTGTAGAATTAGACGCGTCTAACAAAGAATCTCTAAAAAATGCCTGCAAAGATTGTGATTGTGTATATTATTTCATCCATTCTATGGATGAAACTAGTTCTGACTTTGCTGAAACAGATAGAATAGCTGCAAACAATATGGTTTTTGCTTCAGAGTCAACCTTTGTCAAGAGAATTGTTTATCTGGGTGGTCTTGGAAATGAAAAACTTCATCTTAGCGAGCATCTTAGCTCTAGAAGAGAGGTTGAAGAAATACTCAAGCATGGTCAAACCCCGGTTACAATTTTCCGTTCTGCCATGATAGTAGGTTCCGGAAGCACTTCCTTTGAGATACTTCGTTACTTAGTAGAACGCCTACCAGTAATGATTACTCCAAGATGGGTTCAAACTGAAAGCCAACCTATCGCGATAAATGATATCCTTCAATATTTGATAAAATGTTTAGAAAAAGAAGAAACGATTGGGCAGACCTTCGACATTGGAGGACCTGAAATCTTATCCTACAGAAATCTTATGAAAATTTACGCGGAAGAAGCTAAAATCTGGAAAAGATTAATCATTCCAGTTCCTGTTTTGACACCAAGGCTAAGTTCTTATTGGGTGCACTTTATAACTCCGATAAAATCATCTGTCGCAAGGCCTTTGGCAGACGGGCTAAGAAATAAGCTAATATGCAAAGATAATAGAATAAAAGAAATTATACCTATAAAACTAAGTGATTTAAGAACTACGATCAGAGAAGCCTATAATATAAGACAACATATTCCATTATCTAATTCAGAGAACACCTTACCCTCCACTTGGAAACATTCAGGCGATAAAGTCTGGGCAGGAGGAACAATTTTAAGAGATCATAGAGAACTAAATACAAATGTCAAAAAAGAAAATATTTGGAGAACAATCTCTTCTATCGGAGGCAAAAATGGATGGTTCTATGGAGATTTTTTATGGAAACTACGAGGATTTTTAGATGAAGTTTTTGGAGGATATGGACTGTCGAGGGGAAGAAAAGAATACTCGACAATCAAAACCGGAGACATTATAGACTGCTGGGTCGTGGAAGATGTTAAGTTCGGAGAACGACTCTTACTTAAAGCCGAAATGAAATTACCTGGGATAGCATGGTTAGAGTTTACGTTAAAAGATAATAAAAAAAATAACTCTACACTTATTACACAAACCGCCCACTTTATCCCTAGAGGGCTTTTTGGAATTCTTTACTGGTATTCAGTCTATATAATTCATCAGTTTATTTTCCGTGGAATGATACAAAAAATCGTCAAGAAATCGAAAGATCTTGGATGACTAAATCCCCAGGAGGAAATACATGTTAAATCAAACTTTTTACCTAAAAGAAACACTAAAAATTCCTATAAACATTCATGAAGCTTGGGATTTCTTTTCTAATCCATTGAACTTAAAGGAAATTACGCCTCCTCATCTTAACTTAATTGTAACGAATGAGATGCCAGAAAAGATGCATGCCGGAATGATCATTACTTATGTTGTAGAACCACTTTTGAAAATAAAAGTGAACTGGGTAACGGAAATTACGAATATGCAAGAACCTTTTTTCTTCGTAGATGAGCAAAGGTTTGGACCATACAAATTTTGGCATCATCAACACATTTTCAAAGAAATAGACGGAGGTGTAGAAGTAACAGATTTAGTACACTATAAGATTAGAGGATGGATATTCTCTTCTTTGATAAATAACTTAATTGTAAAAAATGAATTACAAAAGATCTTCTCATATAGAACAAAAGTTCTATTAAAGAAATTTGGGACTTTCAACTAATTTTTTCTCTCTTTTGATTAAATATGATTCAAAATACACGAATAAAATTACTTAATCAAAAAAACGTCCAAAATAGAGAATTTGTTCTTTATTGGATGCAATCTTCACAAAGAACTTACTTCAATCATGCCTTAGAATATTCGATACAAATATCAAACAAATTAAACAAGTTTTTAAAAGTGTGTTTTGTACTTAATAAAAATTATCCCGAAGCGCAGAACAGACATTTTCTTTTTATGCTTGAAGGACTTTATGAAGTACAAAAAGAATTAGCGCAAAGAAAAATTCAAATGACCTTAGAAATTGGCATCCCTAGTAAAATTATTAAAAAGTTTTCACAAAAATCTTGTTTAGTTGTAACAGATCGAGGGTATACCAAAACTATAAACTCTTGGAAAAAAGAAGTTGGAATTAAAATAGATTGTCGATTAGTACAAGTAGAAACAGAAGCCATAGTTCCTATAGAGGAAGTTTCAAACAAAGAGGAATACGGGGCCTATACAATAAGACCAAAAATCAAGAAACTTTTAGGGAATTATCTACATCCCTTAAATCCATCTGATATCAAAAAAAAAGATACTACCGGCAATTCTTTTGAAAGTTTAAAAAAAACAAAACATATAATTGACAATCTAAAATCTGTTTCAACTTTGCCAAGAAAAGATTTTTTCAAAGGAGGCAGTCATGCTGCCAAGACGGAATTAAAAAGATTTCTAGAAACTAAAGCAAAAAATTACTCTTTGGATAAAAACAATCCTTCGTTAGACGCTCTATCCAATATGAGCCCATACCTACATTTCGGTCAAATATCTCCTATTGAAATAACTTTAGAAGTGCTAAAAAAAGAAATCTCTGACGAAACAAAAGAATCTTACCTAGAAGAACTTATCATTCGAAGAGAACTAAGTTTCAACTTCGTTTTTTTTAACAAGTCTTATGATAATTTTGATTGTCTACCGAAATGGTGCAAAGACACTCTTATGAAACACAAAAAAGATAAAAGGAATCATATTTATTCCCTAGAAGAGTTGGAACTAGCAAAAACTCATGACCCTTATTGGAATGCTGCCCAAAAAGAAATGATAATAAAAGGAAAAATGCATGGATACATGAGAATGTATTGGGGGAAAAAAATAATCGAGTGGACAAAAGATCCAGAGGTTGCATTTTGCAATACACTCTACCTAAACAACAAATATCAACTCGATGGAAGAGACCCAAACAGTTATAGTGGGGTTGCCTGGTGTTACGGAAAACATGACAGGCCATGGAAAGAGAGAAATATATTTGGAAAAATTAGATATATGAATGAAAACGGTTTGCGAAGAAAATTTGATATAGAAACATACGTTAACAAGACCGAAATACTTTACGCTAACTTATCCTTCAATAAAAAGTAGCAAAATTGAATCTAAGAGAGAATCGAACCAGTCCCCTAACAGTAAAGTTTTTTAGGCTATTCAAAAGGTTTTCCAAGTAGGACATGAACGAATTCAGCCATTCCACTATTGCTATGACCCACCATTGGAACTATTGATTTTTCCCATTTAAAAGGCAGATTATATTTCTTAGCAAGATTTTTTGCTGTTTGATAAAAAAATTTTCCGCGCGCAAGTCGATGTTCTCCTTGAAGGATTGCTTCTTCGGTCTGTCTAAGACTTCGATGAAATGGATCATCATCATCATCTCCCAATAAAACCAGAAGTCTGGAACTAAACACTTTTCTAAAATGTTCAATCCCAAGATTGATATTCCCTATACCGTAAGGCATATCAACCGATAAATCCGGTACTGTGTACCAACCTGCATTTGCAGCAACTGCAAGCCTAAAACGAGCCTCAGGTAAAAACATAACCATACGATGAACAAATTGGCCTCCCGCAGAATGACCATAAATATCATACTTTGGTGTAGTCAGAGAATTTTGTTTTCTAAGCCGATCGAAAAGTCTCTCTAAAATAGAAAAGATCCATTTGGATTTTTCTTTTTTTTTCCACTTGAGGTATATGCGTTCCCAAGATTATATCTACTTCCAGGGAAATGTTCATCAGATATTTCTGGTACAATCAAAATAAAATTTCCCCTTTCAGAAAATCGACGCCATACATCTCGGTAATTTTCTGCGGTGCGACTTTGGCCATGCATCACAAATACAATTGGTGCTGACGCGCCAAGATTTTCAGGTTTATGGTACCAAATAGTTATACCGTCATTCCAATCATTTAGAACTGCACTGTTTATAGAATTATCTTTAAAAACAAAATTCCCTGAACCACTTGCCAAAATAACCGAATTTTTTTTCGCTGCGAAAGTACTCTTAGAAGAAAAAAAAGAAATGAAAAATAGAAACAGAGTAAAAACACAAAGGAAAGATTTCGAGTAGAAACAACTATTTATCTTACTTCTTCTCGGATAAAGGGACTTAGACATATCAATTCTCTTTTCTCCAGGTAATTACGTTCTCGATTGTAGCTAATGGAGTTATCATTTCTTGTTGAAAAGGTATAGGAGAAAGTCCTTGAAAAATCTTATGAGGCCATTCTGGATCAGCAAGAGCACCTTTTGCAATCGCGACAAAATCTCCTTCTCCTAAATTAAGTACTCTCTCTGCTTCTTCTGGGTTATCCAACTTTCCATTTGCGATAACTGTGGAACCAGAAAACTCTTTCGCTAATCCAGCAAGACTTTTTCCAGAACCAAAAACAGGAGCGCATCCTAGATGCGCACAAACATCAATAAATAAATTTTCAATTTTCCCCAAAGAACTAAAAATAAATTCCGCATCTTGAACACCACCTGGCCATGAGTATTCACGATCATTTACTTTTGTTTGTGAAATACGAACTCCCACAGGGAAATGGTTAGGGACGGCTTTTCTTACCGCATTCATCACATCAATATGGAACTTAAATCTATTCTCAATTCCACCTCCATATACATCATTTCTCTTGTTCGTATATGTAGTCAAAAATTGATCCATAAGATATCCGTTTGCACCGTGCACTTCTACTCCATCAAAACCAACCTCATGGGCACGTTTTGTAGCAGAAGCATACGATTCAATTATCTCATCAATTTCTTCAATTCTAATCTCTCTTGGAATTTGGAAAAAACCTTCGCCATTATATCGTGAAATTTGTTCACCTTTAGGTTGTATAGGAGACGGCGCTAAAGAACCATCTACCCAAGAATTTCCTTGGTTAACAGCACCCGCATGAAAAATCTGCAAAAAAATCGGGACTCCTTCAGCATGTACTAAATCCACCACTTTCCTCCAACTTTCCATTTGTGCCTCATTGGAAATTCCCGGTTGGTTATTATACCCTTGACTGTATTTTTCATCGATATATGTTGCCTCCGCTATGATTAATCCCCATCCCCCACGAGCAAATTCAGAATAATACTCGGCCATTTGATTCGTAACTATTCCATTCTCTTTAGCACTTGTTCGTGTCATAGGCGAAACAATTGTACGATTTTTTAATTCAACAGATTCAATAGACCCTTTAGAAAAAAGAATTGGAAACTTTTCATGTTTTTGCGAAATCATATTCTCTCTCAATTAAAATGAAATCATTTTATTCTCTTATAGAAAATAAAAAAATATTTTTTACTTCAAGTTAAATATTCCCCATATAAATTTCAGGTGAAGTGGTACAATTTTTCATCGAGTCAGGAAAGATAACGCTAACGGCGTCTACGGGACATCTGTCGACACAAATTCCGCAATACCAACACTCTTCAGGGTAACGTACCTCAGCAACCTTATCCTTCTCTTCTCTATAGATAATATCTCCAGGACAGAAAAAATCACATATTGTGCATCCGTCTAAACAAGATTTTTCATCTATTAAAATACTCAAAATATCTCCAGAAATTAATTTTTCTTTTCTTCAACAATATCTACACCTAAATTTGTAGGTACTTTATCAAATTTCAGCTTAGATGAATTTGTTTCTTTTTCAACGACGAGTGTATAAGGCGGATTTTCATCATCTCTATGAGGAAAATCTGTTCTTACATGAGCTCCTCCTCCTCTTGTCTCTCTTCGCTCTAACGCCGAAACAGAAACAACGTGAGCTACCGTTCTTAAATTTTTTGCCTCATGAAAACGCATTAATCCATGAAAGTTATCTGCTTTCATGGATTTTTCTTTATCCTCCAGCAAAGAAAGTTTATCAATTGCTTTTTCTAACTTCGTTTCGTTTCTTCTAAATCCGACATCTTCAGTCATGATTTTTCTGACTTCATCTTCAAAATCTCTGGGAGTATACTCACTTTCTTCTTTTAAAGGTCGAGTTAAATTGTTTTGAATGTCTTCTAATTCTTTTTTTGTTAAAGGTTCAGGAAGTGGTTGAGACAAAGCATACTCAGCTGCACTCTCCCCAGCAATATGTCCCATTACGGCTGCTCCAGAAATTCCCTGACTTACTGTGCTACAATCTCCAGCTGCAAACAAACCTGGAATATTACTCAAACATTCAGGATCTATTCTCACTCCCGCCCTTCTAAAAACTACTCCTCCTCCTCTTGAAGACATTTCACTAATCGTTATCTCAAGCAAATCTTTTTCTAGGTCTATCTCTTTTTGATCAAGAAACGCGGTCATGGCTGGTCGATCAATACCAAGTGTAATTTTCAATCTCTCCACATCCTCTTTTTTTAGATGACGACAGTCAACGTAAATAGGTGAGCGTCCTGCTTGAGTCTCGGATATCACCGCATTAATTAAATCCGTTCTCCTAGCTTGTTCTCCTGCTGGATGGTAATTAAACATGAAACGTTCTCCATCCTTATTGATTAAATATGCACCGGCACCCACAAATCCATTAGTCCCCTGAGAAGAATATCCTTTTGGAGTTATAGTTGCGTCCGTAAATTCCATATTGGCAAGCTTTGCTCCTACTTCCAAAGCCATTGCATGTCCATCACCCGTATTATATGGAATGTGCCAGCTATCATAAGGATTTCCAGAAGCGTTTCTAGTCAAACGATTTGTCTCACCAGTTGCCAGGATAATTGAACGAGCAAGAACAACATAAATTGTCCCATGGCGAATGTGAAACGCGACACATCCTTTTGGTTTATCTCCATCCATCAGAATCTCTGAAACCATTACACGTTCTAGAGTTTTCGCTCCTGTTTTCCGTGCAGCCTGTCCTATAACTTGCTTAAAATTACTTCCTTCAAATTCAATCGTATATTCTCCAGGGAGACCAAACGAACGATGCCTTAAATAAGGTTTCTCAGGGGAAGAAGGGTTCCTGAAATCCACTCCCAATTTTTCTAAACGTGTCACCATTCCTTTTAATCCGCGCAAAAATCGTTCACATACATCTAGATCAGTAACACCCTCGGTTATTTTTGGAATATGCCTAAGAAGATAATCTGGAGTATCCCATTCAGAACCATTTTCTAGAATCGCGAAAAAGTGGTCTACTCCTCCTGCGATACTACCACTTCTCTCAATGATTCCTCCTTTTTCACAAATAACAGATTTTGCTCCTTTCTCTGCTACACCAATTGCCGCAAGACATCCTGCCACACCTCCTCCAATGATAAGCACATCGGTTTCTAGAGTTTGTATATTTTCTGTTGGTGCACGCAACCTTGAGGAGGGACTATTGGGAAAATTCAAAAATTTCTCCATGAATAGTACAGATAATTTCTTTTTATATATCCAGGAATTCGCTAATTTTAAACTTTAGCATAATCTAGAAAATCTCTATCTTCTTCACTTATGAGACCCATTTTTTCTTCCATCTCACGCACGATAGGAATTACATGGTTCCCTACTATTTCGCACTCAGAATGAAGAGGGAAACCAGAAAGGATGAGAAGATTAATACCTGCCTTCTCTATTTCAATGATTTTTTCTGCGCATTGCTCATAGGAACCTACTATCGCAACCGCAGATCCAGAACGTATACGGCTCATCCCAGTCCACAAATTGGGAGCCAACATATCATCTTCATAAGAAGATTGTTGTTCTTTTGTGCCCTTACTCTCAAAACTAGAAATCATTTTTCCTCGATGTTCCTGCACTTCTGAATCTACTTGGCTCAATACTTCATATGCAGCATCGAATGCTTCCTTTTCAGTTTCACGCGCATATATTTGGAAACGAGTAACGTATTTCAATGGATCCGTTCTTTCCGAATTCTTAATTTTCTTTTCCATGTGTTGTACACGCTCTGAGACCTGTTCAGGATCTTGTCCCCAAAAAACATAATAATCTCCGCGACGGATAGCGATATCCTGCGCAACTTCAGAAGAACCAGCTACATAGAAAGGGATTCCACTCTTTTGAACAGGCCGAGGATAGACAGAGGCATCTTTTAATCGATAAAATTTTCCATCAAAAGAAAATTTGTCTTCTTTCCAAAGTCCATCTAAAATCTGAATAAACTCTTCAGTACGCTCGTATCGAGTGTCATGTTCTAATTCTTCACCATAACTCGCAAGAGCTCCTCCTCCAGTAACAACATTGTAAAGAATTCGCCCACCACTTAACTCATCCAGAGAAGCAAACATTCTAGCGCAAATCGCAGGATCGATAATTCCTACTCGAACAGCGAGCAATAATTTTATTGTCTCAGTCTTAGGAGCAATTACTGCAGCATTAATTAAACTATCCCAAGTAGGAGCTGTAGAACCATAATGACCACTTACCTGTGAAGTAGGAACAAGAATAGTTGTAAATCCACTCTTTTCTGCATTCACTGCAATTCTTGTAAATGTGTCGTGACTTGGGGGGAAATCGGCAAATTTTTGACCTAAATGATCACTATCTCCATCACAAGACATGTACCACGCAAATTCTATAGCCACTCATGCCTCCTTTTTCAAAAACATAATTTAATATATAGTAAGAATCACATAATCAAAACGAATTGTAAAAGCTCATGTGTAGAAATCTATGATACTGTAAAATTAGAGTAAAAAGGTAGAAAATGACAACGGAATATGCATGGTTCCTACCAACTGGAAGATATGGAGATGGACACGAGATTAACCCAGTCGTTTCGGAAAGACCTCCTACTGTAGAATATATGAGTACAGTAGCTCAGGCTGCTGAAAAAGCTGGTTTTGTAAACTTATTGGTCCCCACAGGAACACACTGTTTGGATTCATGGTTATTTTCTCAGGCAATTGCTGAAAGAACTTCTCATATCAAATTTTGTGTTGCTTTTAGACCAGGACTTATGAGTCCTGTCCTTGCAGCGCAGCAAGCGAATACTTTTGATTCTATTACCAAAGGAAGACTCACTATCAATATCGTCACCGGTTCAACTCCGGTCGATCAGAAAAGATATGGAGACCACCTTAATCATGATGAGAGATATGAAAGAACAGAAGAATTTTTAGATATCGTGAAAGCGCTATGGAGCACAGATGAACCCGTTAATTTCAATGGAAAATATTACAAAATTGAAAACGCAACTATTTTTGCTAAACCTCATACAGAACCACATCCTCCTATCTATTTAGGAGCAAGTTCAGAAAAAGGAAGGCAAGTGGGTGCAAAACATAGTGATGTTCATTTGATGTGGGCTGTTGAACCCGAGAGAGTCGAAGAAGATGTGATTGATATGCGCACAAGAGCAGAAGAACTAGGCCGAAAAAACATAAAATTTGGTATCAGATTGCACATCTTGTGCAGAGAAACAAAGGAAGAAGCGAGGAAAACCGCTGAAAAGTTAATTGAAGGAAGTGATATTAATAACACTAAAGTTCATGCGGATCAGAGGAATCGTTCAGAAAGTGAAGGACAAAGACGTATGAACGAACTTGCAAATCAAGAATCTTTATGGATTACAGACACTCTTTGGATGGGAGTAAATACAGTTAGAGCAGGTGCAGGCGCTACACTAGTAGGGACGCCTCAAATGATTGCAAATGCATTAAAAGAGTATGTAGAGACAGGGGTAGATTGTTTTATATTATCAGGATGGCCACATTTAGAGGAAGCGCAGATTTTCGGAAATGAAATTATGCCTCTCCTAAAAGATACACATCCAATGACCTTCAATGACAATGGTTAGAAAAATAAAAATGGATAAAAAAATTGCGGTATTAGGAGCGGGAGCAAATGGTAGTTCTATAGCAGCAGATCTTACAAAAGCTAACCTTGACGTCACGATTATTGATCAATGGCCCGCTCACGTTGAAGCTATGAAAAAAAATGGACTCGACATCACGATGCCAGATGAGCATCTACAAATACCCGTAAAGGCCTGGCATTTATGTGAATTAGCCGAACATGTCCCCGCATTTGATATTGTTTTCTTGGTCGCTAAATCTTACGATACTCATTGGCTAACCCAATTAATCGAACCTTACCTGAAAGAAGAAGGCATTTTTGTTGGTCTACAAAACAGTATGAATAATCAAATAATTGCGGACGTTGTAGGAATCGAGCGAACTATTGGAGCCGTCGTTGAACTATCCTCCGCTCTCTTTAAACCGGGTATCGTCCAGCGGAATACTGCTAGAACTGGCACTTGGTTTGGTCTCGGGGAATTAGATAACTCGGTAACACCTCGGCTTAATTTAATTAAAACAATCATAGAGAACATTGCAATAGTTGAGTTATCTCAAAATATCGAGAGTGCTAAATGGACGAAACTAATTTGCAATTCGATGACTTCAGCACCTATTGCACTAACGGGGCTTAAAAATCATGACGCTAGAGATCTCCCAGGCATGTTCGAAATTGCTGTTCGGCTTGGACGAGAAGCACTCGAAGTCGGAAGAGCTTTAGGACACGAAATGCAGCCAATTTTTGGTTTGTCTGCTGAGGAAATGTCCGGGGATTCCGATGATATACTTATCAAAATAATGAAGACATTATCAAAACATGTAGGACCAAATTCCGTAACAGCCGCAGTACACGATCACATAAAGGGTCGTAAAACCGAGACAATTAACATCAATGGATTGGTTGTAAAAAAAGGAAAAGAACTTGGCATTCCCGTTCCTTGTAATAGCGCTGTTACTGAACTAGATGGACGAATCACTAAAGGGGAACTAACTATGGGTGAGTCAAACCTTGATCTGCTAAAATCTATGATTGATTGAACCTAAAAAAAAGTTTCAAGCGTTTTGAAACTAATCGAATTACCTTTAATTATGAACAGGAAAATAAAAATGAATAAAAAAATTGCCGTAGTAGGAACAGGAGCTATTGGTAGTAGTGTCGGAGCAGATCTAACCGATGCGGGGTACGATGTAACGATTGTCGATCAATGGCCGCAACACGTAGAAGCGATGAAGTCATCCGGACTACATATTGAAATGACTGATTTAGATCTTAAGATTCCTGTAACTGCGTATCATCTATGCGAAATGGCTTCGGTAAAACCTGCTTTTGACATCGTCTTTTTAACTTCAAAATCCTATGACACTAGGTGGCTTGCAGAATTCATCAAACCTTACTTAAAAGAAGACGGAACTTTAGTAAGCTTACAAAATAGTATGAATGATGATGACCATGCCTCAATTATAGGAAAAGAAAGAACTGTCGGATGTGTTATAGAACTTTCTGCAGAAATTTTTACTCCTGGAAAAGTACAACGTAATACCACCCGAAGTGGAACTTGGTTTGCGGTTGGTGAACTGGACGGACAAATCACAGAAAGAGCAAAAGAATTACAGAAAATTCTTAGCAATGTTGCTGTAACGGATATTACGGAAAATATATATGGTGCAAGATGGACAAAATTAACAGTAAACTCTATGACTATGGGTCCATTTGGAGTTTTAGGTCTTCGAGCAGCAGAAGCATTACAACTTCCAGGAATGCTCGATCTGAATGTCGAAATAGGAAAAGAATGTTTAGAAATTGGTACTCAAGCTGGATATCAAATCGAACCTGTTTTTGGTTTAAGTGAAGACGATTTTGCTGGACCAATAGACCAAGTTTTAAAAACAGCTATGAAAACATTACAAAATCATACTGGACCCAAAAGTAGAACTGCACCGATTCAAGACCATATTAAAAATAGGAAAAATGAACTGGAATATATTAATGGATTGGTCTCAAAAAAAGCGAAAGAACTGGGAATTCCTTCTCCATACAATGATGCAGTGGCCGAAATAGCACGAAGAATAAACAGAGGGGAACTGGAAATGGATGCTTCTCATTATGAACTTATTATAGAATTAGCAAAAAAGAAAAAATCATCTTAAAAATTGAAATTTACAATAAACTTTCTGGTTTATGTCTTACTATTTTCGCATCAACCATATAGATGACATCTTCCGCTATATTGGTAGAATAATCAGATATTCTTTCTAGAAATTTTGCTATTGCACCGCAGCGAGAAAGTGCTTCAGTCATTGATGGATCTTTTTTTATCTGTCGATAAACTTCTTGATACACTTTCCTATTAATCTCATCTATTTCGTCATCTTCTCTTATAACTTCATTAGCCATATCAACATCTTGTTCTATCAGCGAAGAAAGGGACTTCTTTAACATATTTCGAGTCTTATCAGCCATACCCTCTAAATCAAAAGGCATTTTGAGTTCGGCTTCTTTGAATAAATAGATGCAACGATCCGCTATATTCACGGAAATATCAGCAATTCTTTCTAGATCGTTATTAATTTTCAAAACTGCCACTAGAAACCGAAGATCAATTGCAACTGGTTGATATAGAGCCATAACTTTCAAGCAATCTTCTTCCACTTCTACTTCTAATGTGTCAATTAAATGGTCATTTTCTATTACTTCCTCAGCTAAAGAACGGTCGTTTTTTACTAGAGAAAGAACCGCTTTTTCTACACTTTCTTCTACCAAAGAACTCAAAGACAGTATTTTTTTCTTAATCTTTTCTAATTCATCTCTAAAAAGTTTTGTCATTTTAATTCATCCTATATTTTATCCGAAACGGCCAGTGATATAGTCTTCTGTTTTTTGCATTTTAGGTTTAGTGAAAATTGTTTTCGTTGGTCCATGTTCTATTAATTTTCCTTCAAAAAGAAAAACTGTATCATCTGAAATCCTTGAAGCTTGCTGCATATTATGTGTAACTACAAGAATCGTGTACCTTGATCTAAGTTCACCTATCAAACTTTCTATCCGAGCAGTTGCCCTAGGATCAAGAGCCGAACAGGGTTCATCCATAAGGATAATTTCTGGATTCATTGCAATCGCTCTTGCTATACAAAGACGTTGTTGCTGTCCACCTGATAAGTCTAGGGCAGATTCATGCAATCGATCCTTTACTTCTTCCCATAATGCAGATCTTTTCAAAGAAGTTTCAACAAGTTCCTCTGGATCTTTCAAAAATCCATTAATCTTTGGACCCCAAACAATATTTTGATAAATTGTTTTTGGAAAAGGGTTTGGCCTTTGAAAAACCATTCCAATATTTCGTCTTACATCTATAGGATCAATTTCCTCTCCGTAAAGTCCTGCATTCTCTAGAGATACATTTCCCTTTGTAACAACAGTTGGGTAAAAATCGTTCATTCTATTAAAAGAACGTAGCATTGTACTTTTACCACATCCAGATGGACCAATGATTGCAGTAACTTTATTCTTTTTAAAATCTAAACTTACGTCATCAATTGCACAGGTTTCACCATAAAATATCGATAGGTTCCTAACTTTTAGAGCAATTTCTTCTTCGATTTCTTTCATAATTTTCCCTTTTAGGACTAATTCCTATATCTTTGAAAACGTTGTCTTACCATAACCGCTCCAAAATTCATGACAAACAGAAAAACTAAAAGAACTATGATTCCTGCACCCGCAATTCCATGAAAAGCAGCCTGAGGACGTCCAGCCCAATTGTAAATTTGTATTGGAAGAGAAGTAAATGAATCCCAAGGACCTTCAGGAACAAATGCCACGTAGCTTAAGGCACCAATCATAATAAGGGGAGCAGTCTCACCAACTGCTCTAGAAATAGCTAAAATTAATCCTGTCATAATACCAGGAAGAGCAGCGGGTAGAACTTGACCAAATGCAACTTGAAATTTTCTCGCCCCTACTGAATAAGCAGCATGTCGTATGGAATCAGGAACCGCACGAATCGCTTCTTGTGAAGAAATAATAATGACGGGAAGTATCAATAAAGTTAATGTTAAAGACCCAGACCAAAGACTCCGGTCTAATCCGAAAAATCGAACAAAAATAGCAAGACCTAGTAACCCATAGACAATAGAGGGTGTACCTGCAAGATTTAAAATATTGATTTGTACCCAGTTAATATATCTCTTTTTTGGAGCGTATTCTTCTAAATACAACGCAGAAGCTACTCCTAACGGAACAGAAAATAAAGCTGTCATAGAAATTACCCAAGCACTTCCGTATAAAGCAGATTTTAGTCCAGCTTTATGAGGAAAACGTGAAGGAAAATTTGTAAAGAAATCCCAACGTAAATATGAGACACCTTCTAATAAAATATGAATTATCAAAATAGACAGGACTAAAACAGCCGCAAAAGTAACGGATCTGCATAAAACAAGGAAAAATCTTTGCTTTCGGTACCTTGCCTCTACCATTATTTCCCTACTGTTTTAGAATGAAGAAAATGGTTACCTATCATATTCATTATCAGCGTCATAAAAAACAATAAAGCTCCTACTGCAAAACAAGTTTGATATTCAATACCTCCTCTAGGAGTATCACCCAAACTAACCTGTACAATATAAGCGGTAATAGTTTGAATACTTTCTAGTGGATTGAATGTCATTCTTGGGGTAGCTCCTGCGGCTAATGTAACCGCCATTGTCTCACCTATAGCCCTCGAAACAGCAAGTACAATTGACGCAGCTATACGTGATTTTGCTGCGGGCATAATAACTTGTGTAATGACTTCATATGGCGTTGCTCCTAAGGCATAGGCCCCTTCTCTAATATCTGACGGAACAGCGCGGAAAGCATCATCACAAAGAGATGAAATCATCGGTAAAATCATAATTCCAACTACAATTCCCGCACTTAGAGCATTAAAAACTCCCATATCTGGAAATAACATTTTAAATGCAGGAGTAATAAATGTGAGTGCAAAATAGCCATATACAATTGTAGGAATGCCAGCCAGAATTTCTAGGACAGGCTTAATAATCGAACTTAATTTTGGAGAACAAAATTCATTCAAATAGGCGGCAATAAGTATTCCAGCTGGTACCGCAACAATGATTGCCCCAACTACTATCATCAGGGTCCCACACACTAGCGGGAGAACACCAAAAGATTTTGGATCCAGAAGAGGTTCCCAACGGGTTCCCAATAAAAAATCAAAAAGATTTATAGACTGGAAAAAAACGAAAGACTCCTGCCCCAAGATCCAAACAACTGTGCCAGTTGTTACAAACGTAACAGAAACACACAGAAACAAAAAACCATGGATCCCATGGTCTATTAATTTAAATTTATTTAAGTACATTAAATTAACCCTATCGAAATAAGATCTTTATAAAGGAAGAGTCGGAAATACAAACCGACTCTTCCTCTGACAAAAACTATTTAAACATCTCCACTTTCTTTAAGCCATCTTCATACTGACTCTTTGGAAGGGGAATATATCCTACTTCTTTAGAAAGACTTCCACTATTTTTGAGATAAAATTTCACAAATTCGTAAACCACTTTTTTCTTTAAAGAATCAGTACGAACATAAATGAAAATCGGTCTAGAAAGTGGTTTATAAGAACCGTTGTTAATAGTAACCATAGTAGGTTTAACGGGGGCATTATTCTTGTATTTGATTGGAACTACATTTAATTTATCTTTGTTTTCGATGTAATAGGCAAAACCAAAATAACCTAGTGCACCCCTTGAACCAGAAACACCTTGAACCAGAACGTTATCATCTTCACTTTTTGTAAAATCCGATCGACTACGCTGAGATTTCCCATTTATTTTTTTTGTAAAATAATCAAACGTTCCAGAATCGGTTCCAGGGGCAAACAAAGTCATTTTAACATTTGGAAACGAAGAACGTACCTGATTCCAATTTTTCACTAAACTCCCTCGTTTCCATATCTTATGCAGTTCTTTTACACTTAAATAATCTGCCCAATTATTCTTTTTATTAACAACAACTGAAAGTCCATCAAAAGCTACAGGTAGTTCAATATATTTAATTCCTTCTTTTTTTGCTTTTTTAATTTCTATATCTTTAATTCTTCTAGACGCATCATTAATAACTGTTTCGCCAGCTAGAAATTTTTTGAAACCACCACCTGTTCCAGAAACTCCAACTGTCACACGTACTCTCCTATGTACTTTCCCAAATTCTTCAGCTACTGCTTCAGTAATTGGAAAAACTGTACTTGAACCATCAATCCTAATGGTTCCTTTTAGTGCAGCAAATGCTTCTGAACTCATTAACACTGCAAACACTAAAATCAAAAAAATCTTTGAAACTTTACTAATCAAACTTTTCATCAAACAATCCCCTCACTAATAAAAGAAAAATATAAAAAACCTATTGAAAGGATAAAAACTTTTTATTAGAAAAGAATTAAATTGTTATGAGGATATCAACAGAAGATTGTTAGATTTTGATTAGGATTAGGATTATATTTAAAGATTTAAACAAATGGTAAAAGTAGTACCTTTCCCAACATTGCTTTTCACGTCAATTTTGCCTTCATGAACTTGAACAATATGTTTTACTATTGAAAGTCCTAGTCCAGTACCTCCTAATGTTCTACTTCTTGCCCGATCTACTCTATAAAATCTCTCGAAAATACGGGAAATATGTTCCTGTGGAATACCTATACCACTGTCTTGCACTTCTATAATCAGAGTATCAGTTTGATTAGAAATTTTAATTTCAACTTTATCACCAACCTTACTGTACTTAATTGCATTATCAATAAGATTAAAAATAGCTTGCTCTATTAACGAAGGATTATGCCTGACTATACAGTTTTCATCGTAATCTAAAAGAATATGTACTTTCTTACGCTCTGCACTTTCCTTACATAAATCTATTGCACTTTTAATTGAGAACTTTATATCTTCCTCCATCAGTTGTATTTCTTTCAGTTCTGTTTCCTTTTCTATTCTGGCTAAATCAAGCAGATCATCAATGATCATTCCAAGTCGTTTTGAGTGTTTTTGTATTGAGTCTAAAAATTCTATTTTTTTCTTTTCATCTATTTTTTCGGAATTAATAAGTGTTTCTATTGAACCTTGAATAATCGTTAGAGGAGTCTTTAATTCATGGGAAACATTTGAAACAAACTCTTTTCTATAATTTTCAAGAGCTTTTAATTGACTAATATCATTTATGACTAGTACGATTCCGCACTTTTTACTTTCATTATCCAAAAGTGGCGCAGATTCAACCAAAAGGAAGCGATCCTTCCCTTTTTGAATCTCAATACTTCGACTAGATATTTCGTCTATAACCAAGGATGAAAGAATAAATTTCTCTAATTCTGAATTCCGGATAATTTCAGGGACGGTCTTTCCAACAAATTCTTTGTTGTCAACATCTAAAATTACGATAGAGGCCCTATTCATACGTAAAATAGTTTGATTTGAATTTATTGCTATCACGCCTTCATTCATACTTAAAAAAATTGCTTCTTGTTCATTTCTTTGCGTTAAGATAGTTTCAATTCTATTATCAAGTTGGGTTGCTATTTCATTAATTGAATGACCTAGCTGTATTAATTCCAGAGGATCAGAAAGCTTTAAATCTACCCTTCCAGACAAATCACCTTCAGCCATCTTTCTAGCACGATTTTTTATCTTTTCTAAAGGAACGCTTATTTTTTTAGAGATGTACCAACCTAATACCGACACTAAAATTATCAAGACAAGAAACGTTGCTATAATTCTATAAAAAATATCCTCTAAGGCTTGTTCGATTTTAAGAAGCGGGGTTGAAGATCTAACGACTCCTATATACCTATTCGACTTTATAATAGGAATGGCAAAATACATAGAATCAGTTTGAAGTGTATATCCAAATCTTACGGAGATACCTCTGCCAGATTTTAAAGCCTCCATTATTTCTGGTCTATCAGAGTGATTATCCATTTTACTTGGAGATTTCATACTATCTCCAATTACTTTGCCTGATAACATTACGACGGTATAACGTGTGTTTGTCTTTTGTCCAAATTGTTTTGTCAAATCTTGAATCATTACAAAGTTATTTTTTTGAATAACAGGATTTACTGCTCTCAAAAAAAGTTTAGCTTTAAGTTCTAGCTCTAATTCGACCTGTTTATAATAGAAACTACTAAAAGAGAACCAAGAAACAATCACCACAGCCAGTAGAGAAATAAATGCAATTAAAATTAAGGAAGGATATAACCTCCAGAACATGGGCCTTCTATTAAGAATCTTCACGAAAACGATAACCTATACCACGAATTGTTTGTATTTCTTTTCCCATTTTTTGTAATTTTTTTCTGAGTCCAACCATCTGAAAATCAATTGTTCTATCAGTAACTTCATAGTGGGCCCCTCGTATCGAATCTACTATTTGAGATCTAGTAAAAACCCATCCTCGTCTTTTAGCTAGCAAGAATAGAATGTCATATTCAGAGGGAGTTAGCATAATTTCTTCGCCTGCAAGCAATACTTTATGTTTTTTGGGTTCTATAACTATTTCTCCAATTTCAATAATCTCATCTTCACTGATTAGTTGATTAGCTGAGCGTCTCAATACATTTTGAACTCTAGCAATTAAAACCTTCTGACTAAAAGGTTTCGTGATGTAGTCATCTGCCCCCATCTCCAAGCCTTTGACTATTTCCTCCTCTTGGCTCTTTGCGGTTAACATGATAATTGGCAAATCTCGAGTGGAATCATTCGATTTAATTATTTCACAAACACGATACCCATCAATACCAGGAAGCATTATATCAAGAAGAACTAGGTCTCCTTTTTCTTCTTTTATAGATTTTAAAGCAACATCTCCATTTTCAGAACAGACAACATTAAATCCTTGAGATAGAAGATTATATTCAATCAATTTACTAATATCTTCCTCATCTTCGATAACATGGACAAGCTTTTTCTTCATTAATTTCCTCAAAAAAATTTCAATCTAATTAGCACTTTTACTAAAGTTTTATTAGAAAACAATGAGAAAAATAAGTTGGTGGAGCTGAGGGGGATCGAACCCCTGACCTCATGGCTGCCAGCCATGCGCTCTCCCAGCTGAGCTACAGCCCCAATCAATTTAAAAACAATATACACTCATAATACATACCATATTTAACAAACAAATAAAAAAAGAATTACAACCGCACAAATTGAGTTCAATTGTAGTATGGTTATTTTGTCGAATATTACAAATTATGCTTTTAGGTTGAGTCATGCTTGAATTCTTGCAATTTTTTCTAATCGGAATTTCTGTCAGTACTTTTGGATCATTGGTAGGTGCTGGTGGAGGCTTTATTCTTACCCCAGTACTCTTATTACTATTTCCTTCACACAATTCCGAAATCATTGCAGCTACCTCCTTATTTGTAGTGGCAACTAATTCAATTTCTGGTACCACTGCATATCTAAGACTTAAAAGAATAGATGTTAAAACGGGTTTGATTTATGGATTAGCTGCTTTCCCATTTGCTATACTAGGCACCATCTTAACTGCCAAAACAGATAGGAGTTTTTACGATTTGTTCTTAGGGACATCCTTACTTCTTCTATGCCTTTCATTGTTTCAGGGACCACCAAAACCTATAGCGTTAAATTCAGAGGAACAGGCTAACAAAAAGAATTTGAAGGAAAAAAGAATAGTCACTAGAAATGGCAAGGAATATCACTACTTTTTCTATTTTAAACGTGGCATTTGGGTTAGTTCTGGACTGGGATTTCTTGCTTCTTTCTTCGGAATAGGAGGAGGACCCCTTTATGTTCCTACTATGATCCGATTTTTACGAATTCCTGTTCACATAGCGACTGCCACATCTCAGTTTATATGCTTCCTAGCCTCTACAACAGCGGTTATTGCTCATACGTTCCAAGGCAATTCAAAAACTATGGTGGGAATACTTATTCCGCTTGCAATTGGTGCGGTATTAGGAGGCCAAATTGGAGCGAGAATATCAGAAAAAGTTAAATCCGATATGATAACGAAAATATTTATTATACTTCTTGGTATCATTGCCTGTCGTCTACTTTACCAAGGGATTAACAGTTTCTATAATTAATTTCGATTTAATCATCTTTAATAATATTTTTTAAAAACTTTTAAAATACTAGGAGAGACTGATGGCGTATGAAACAATTGTAGTTGAAGAAAAAAACAAAACTCTTTGGGTTGGTTTGAACCGACCTAAAACACTAAATGCAATGAATTTTCAAATGATTAACGAAGTAATCGATGCCTTCACTAAGCTAGATGAAGACTCAGGTTTAGGTGTTGGCGTAATCTATGGGCTAAATGGCAATTTCTCCTCAGGCGGCGATATGGACATGATGCTCGGTTTAGATTATCGAACAGGACATATCTGGAATAACAAAATGAGACAGCTTTGTATGTTACTTCGCAACTGCGGAAAGCCAACAATAGCCATGGTTCGCGGGTGGTGCATCGGTGGTGGAAACGAATGGCAACTTTATTGTGATCTTTGTATCGCGAGTGAAAATTCAAGATTTGGCCAATCTGGTGCAAGAGTAGGCGCACTACCCGTTGTTGGTGCAACGCAGTATCTTCCTTTACTAATGGGAGATCGTAGAGCTAGAGAAATGCTATTTCTAGCAAAACATTACAAAGCACAAGAAGCTAAAGAATTAGGATTAATTAATGAAGTTACCCCTGATGACGAACTCGAAAAAACAACTGAAGAGTGGTGTGACAAAATAAATTCACATGCACCCGCTACTTTACGCTATATGAAAACTAGTTTGAATTTCCTTGGAGATCTTCACTATCCTTCATGGATGCACGGCAGTGAACTTCTTAATGCTGTTTGGAATAATGAACAATCCGTTGAAGGGATGAATGCATTCAAAGAAAAGAGAAATCCAGATTTTACAAAGTTTGCTCGATAATAGGAAAGATGAATGCTCTCAAAAGAGTGGGGAATTGGAGTTCTTAGAATTTGGTTTGGAATTACGGTCCTCTATATAGGCTATATAGATTGGAGTCAAAAACCAGATATTTTCTTTGAACTTTTACAAAATATTTTTAGTTCCCCACTTTATGAGATTTTTCAATCTCTTACTATACCACTTCTACTTCTAGCAGGAATAACTTTTACAGTTGGGATAGCGGTCAGACCATCATCAACTATCCTTGGAATAATCTTATCTATTAAACATTCACATATATTCGAAATCAATCAGGTAATAGAAAACTGGGATAAATTTACGCTTATAGTCGTTCTTTTCTCATTTTGGTTTATCGGATCAGGAAGCTTGAATGTAGGAAATAATTTTTTTGAAAGGGAATAGAAAAAAAAAGAGTAACTATTAACGAACTATTTTTTTTCTAAAGGTATTTTTATTGTGCCTTTTTTTTGATTCAACACGGTCTGATAAGTTTTATATCCATCTTTTGAAATATCCACCGTCCAAGTTTCTAGATAATGATCTTTAATAAATTTCCGAGGCACCAAAACCGGAGTCTTTCCAATAATCTTAGACCCTACTCTAACGGTTGCGCCTGGAGGTTCTGTTTCAACAACAACCCCGGGAGTAACAATTTCGCCACAACCTTGTACTAAAAATAAAAACGTTACCAATACAGCAAAACAAAACTTGCCCACTCGAAAAACCCCCAAAAATCCGTCATTTACTTTAAAACAAAAAACACTAAAATTACGATCTGAATTATATTTAAGGAACTACTAGGTAGCAAATCCTTAACAACTTTTAATTATCTAAAATCTTATTCCATTCCTCCACACGTGCAGTGTTTGAATCTAATAACTCTTTAAAATTCCCTTCTATTTTTATTGATTCTATAACATCACCCTGCTGGATAGAGTCAACAATATCTTGCCCTGTATCAACTTTCCCAAAAACAGTGTGTTTGCCATCTAACCAAGAAGTCTCTACATGTGTAATAAAAAATTGAGACCCGTTCGTTCCTGGTCCAGCATTAGCCATTGAAAGAATTCCTGGAGTATCGTGCTTTAGTTCTGGAGTACACTCATCTTCAAAATTATAACCAGGACCACCCATACCAGTACCTTCTGGGCAACCTCCTTGAATCATAAAACTTTCAATTACGCGATGAAACATTAATCCATCGTAATAACCGCGTTCAGCTAAATTTACAAAATTAGAAACGGTAATGGGAGTTTGTTCTGAATACAAAGAAAGTTTGATTTCCCCACGACTCGTATTTATGACTGCTGATAAAGACATGAAAAACTCCTTATGAGATACATTTAAAATAGATTAATCTAATTTGACTGATCATTTTCTAAAGAAACTGCTGTTTCAATCAAAATCCGATATATTTTCTCTAATATATCAGGAGGACAAGGTCCTTTGTTATTCTCTAATAATTTATCAATTAATTCCGCTTCTCTTTTAGAATCTCGAACAGCTATACCATGTAGACTTTTAAAATTTCCTACTTCTAAACAAACCTGTAAACGTTTATTTATAAGTTCTAGAATCTTGTCATCCAAAGCATCTATTTCCGAACGAAAATCACTGAGTTCCTGTGACAAGGCAATTCCCTTTCAAGAAAAATTCAACAGAGAATAAGAACAATATACATCTATGAAAAGAAACGCAATAATCTTTCTTGATTTGTTTTTTCAAATGACAAGAGATTCTAAGAAACACTTTGCAACTACAGTCCAATCAAAATTTTCAACTCTTTTCCTTCCCTTAGATTGTAAGGTCTTATAAAGTTCTTCATCTTGCAGAATACGAATAATAGAATCAGAGAGCCCCTGCAAATCATTCTCCTGAACCAGCAAAGCACAATCTCCTAAAACTTCCGGAACCGCTGAAACATTCATAGCAACAATAGGAAGACCTGAACACATCGCTTCTAAAAAAACTATACCAAATCCCTCTTGCAAACTGGGCAGGCAAAAAAGGCTTGCCTGTTCATAAAAGTTTACAACGTCTTTATTTGCAGGAACTTCTCCAACAATTTCAATATTTTC
>MDTE01003764.1_pt1 | contig 62740 bp, 52 predicted proteins | sample 811231 | NCBI WGS metagenome assembly MDTE01 (sample SAMN05326651, study PRJNA326480) | marine metagenome | isolation source: seawater | place: Indian Ocean: Red Sea | collected 2010
AATATCAATGAAAATATGGTATTGTCAGGTTACGCTCTAAATTATATGTCGAAAAAATATAAAGATGCACAAAAAGAAGCAAAAAAATCAAGCGCAGGTGCTTGGGCTGGGGGGTTTATAAATCCATCGAAATGGAGAAAACTAAAACGTGAAGGATTAAGAGATATACATATAGGTAATCCTTTATCTTCAATAAGCCAAAGTAAATTTGAAGAAAAAAGAAAATGAAAGAAGAAAAACCAAATAAAAAAGTTCAAGAACTTTTAATTCAAGCACAAAATTATCTTAAAGATAATCGTTTGAATGATTTAGAAAAAGTTTTAAAAGAAATTATTTTAATAGATGCTAATTTTTTTCCCGCTCTTTTCAATCTTGGAAAATTATCTGAAAAATCTAAAAATTATGAGAAAGCAATCAATTTTTATGAAAAAACCTTAAAAATTAATCCAAATCATTTAGATTCGATCTTAAATTTAACTAACTGTTATGAAGATATTGGCAAATTGGATAAAGCGGTAAAAATATCAGAAAATTCTTGCAAGCTATTTCCTGAAAAATTTGAAGTGCATTTCAATAATGCTAGATTAAATCATAAAAAAAGAATTAATTTAGATAAAGCGCTTGAATCTTACAAAAAAACACTAGCAATTAATAATAATTTAATAATTGCTAAAATAGGTCTTGGACAAATATATAAATCTCAAGGTAATTTCACAAAAGCGAAAAAAGTATTTCAAGAAATAATTAATTCTAATAATAATGAAATAATTGCTTATTATGAAATAATTGATTTTTTAAACAATGACGAAATAAAAAATAATATCAAATACTTAGAAATATTAGAAAAAAAAAATAAACAAACAGATGGCCAAAATATTTTTCTATATTTTTCTTTAGGTAAAATGTTTGAAAAGGTTAATGATCAAAAAAAATCAATTCATTACTATAATTTAGGAAATAGTTTAAAAAATAAATACTCTGATTACTCTATTGAAAATGATGAAAAAAGATTCGATTTAATAAAAAAAATTATTAATAATTTTGGGCCAAATAAAAATAACAATATTGGTTACAACTCAAAACTATCTATTTTTATTGTAGGAATGCCTAGATCTGGAACATCTTTAGTAGAACAAATTATTGCATCACATAGTAAAGTTGAAGGTGGTGGAGAATTTTGTAATTTTACTGATTATTTTAGAAACTTAAATTATAAAAATAATAATAATTTAGAAGAAACATTAAATAAAATAACAGAAAAAGATTTTTCTATCGTTGGCAAATCATATACAAATAAAATAAAAGAATTTTTAAATAAAAAAAAATATTTTACTAATAAATTACCTGGAAACTTTATAAATATTGCATTAATAAAATTATGTTTACCTAACGCAAAAATTATTCACTGTAACAGGAATTCTATTGATACATGTTTTTCATGTTATAAAACTCTTTTCTCTGAAGGAAATACATTCTCATATTCTTTAAAAAATTTAGGTTCTTTCTATAATTTTTATAAGAAGCAAATGGAGTATTACAAAAAAACTTTTAATAAAGAAATTTTAAATATAAATTATGAAGAAATAATATCTGATTCTAAAAAAGAAATAAAAAGAATTTTAGAATATCTAGAATTAAATTTTGAAAAAAATTGTTTAGAATTTCATAAAAATAAAAGGCCTGTGCATACTGCTAGTTTAGTACAAGTAAGAAAACCTTTATATAAAAGCTCAATAAATCAGTGGTCGAAATATAAAAATTTTATAAAACCATTAATTGATGAAATTAAAAATTAATTAATGGGGAAAAATTACACAACCCCATTATTATTTTTATTTAATTTCTATAACCTTTTCTTTTTTTTCTTCAGGAATAATACGTTCCAAAGAAACAGTTAAAAGGCCATCTTTTAGCTCAGCACAAAGAACTTTAACATCTTCTGCAATGGTAAAAGATCTTTCAAAATATCTTTTTGAAATCCCTTTATGAATAACTTCGCTATTTCCATTATTTTTATTAGATGTCTTGTCTTTTTTAGTTTTAATAATCAAAGTATTGTTTTTTGTAATTATCTCAATATCTTTTTTATTAAACCCAGCAAGAGCAACTTCAATATTATATCTATAATCGCCTACTTTTTTAATATCATAAGGCGGATAGTTATTTCTTGAAGTTGAAATATTGAAATCATCGTCAAGCAATGATTCAAAATGATCAAAAACATTGTCAAATCCTACAGTCAATGGTCTTAAATCATTAAAAATTGAAGGAACTTTTTCTATCATTTTAACTCCTTAATAAAGCAAGTTAATAATATAAATACCCATAATCGGCATATTCATTCTCCCATATAAGAAAAAGCAAATAATTTTTCAAGACGTCTAAGATAAAAAAAAATTTTATATTTATAAATCTAAAAGTTCTTTTTTAAAAAGATCTTCTGATAGATCTATAGCCTCATTTAATTTTTTTATTTCTTTATAAACTTTGTTTGATTTATTCTTATTGTAAATTTTTAATTTTTTATCTCTAATATTTTTTATTTTCTTTATAATTATAGCTAATTCAGTAGTTTTATTTAAATTCTTATAATTTTTTATAGTTAACTCCTTCTTATTAATTTGTTCTTTTTTTAAATTAATTTTTTTCTCAATTTGAGAATCTTTTTTTTCAACTTTTACTTTATTTTTTTTTATAACATTTTTTTTATCATCAACTTTATTTGTTAGTAAAAATGGTTTTTCATCTTTATTTTTTTTTAATTTTATTTTCTTTTTAAATAAATTTGATAACAATTTATTCTTATTATTACCTTTACTTAATGTTGATTCTTTTTTTCCGCCTATTTTTTTATCTTTAAGCTTTTCCTCAATCATTCTTAATGATTGTTCTATTGTTGGAGATGTTTCTTTATCAACCATAGCATTAATATTATCAATATTTATTAATTTTTAAAATTTATTTTAATCTAAAAACTATATGATAGGCGATGGGGGAATCGAACCCCCGACACATGGATTAAGAATCCATTGTTCTACCCCTGAACTAATCGCCCATAAATCAAATATTATGAAGTTTATAATCACGATAATTATAACCGCTTAATATAATCCCAAAACCTATAAAATTAGAAATTATTGCAGAGCCTCCGTAAGAACATAATGGTAAAGGGACGCCTACTACAGGCAATAATCCTGTTACCATTCCTATATTAATAAATATAACTAAGAAAAATGAACTTATGAAACTAACTCCAAAAATTTTAGAAAAATAATTCTTTGAATTTAAACTTATATTTATTGACCATACTATTAATATAAAATATAAAAAAAATAAAACAATAATGCCAAAAAATCCAAATTCTTCGCCTAAAACCGCAAAAATAAAATCTGTCTGCATTTCAGGAAGAAAATTTAAATTACTTTGAGTCCCCTCAAGATAACCTTTCCCAAAAAAACCACCGGATCCTAAAGCAATTTTTGATTGAGTTATATGATAATTTGCACCTAAAGTATTACTATGTTGATCTAAAAAATTTAAAATACGTGATTTTTGATAATCTTTTAAAAATGTCCAGAGTAATGGTAAAGTTAATAAACCTGTAAATCCAAAAAAAATAAAAGTTCTTAAATTAATTCCTGATAAAAATAAGATTATAATACCAGAAAAAAAAATTACTAAAGCAGTTCCTAAATCAGGTTGTCTAAAAATAAAAAATACTGGTATTAATAAAATTAATAATGGAAAAAATATTTTTTGTTTTACATCATGACTTTGTAATTTTATTGAATGAAAATATTTTGCAAGTGCAAGTAAAATAAAAATCTTAGAAATTTCTGCTGGCTGAAATGTAAAAACATAAAAATCTATCCATCTTGTTGCACCACTTACTTTTTTTCCAACTAAAAAAGTTAAAATAATTAAAAATAAACAAAATAAATATAATTGATTAGAAAATTTATACCAATTCTGAATATGAATTAAAGATATTAAAATTAAAAATAATAACCCTATTAATATCCTAATTATTTGATTAAGTGCCCATGGTTCCCAGGCTCCGCCAGCTACAGAATAAAGTAAAGCTACGCCAATAAAAGTTATTATTAATATAATAAAAATAAATAACCAATTTGTTTTATGTAAAAAATTTGTAAAATTCATTTTAAGCTAATAATTTTTTAAAAATTTTCTTTGCTATAGGCGCGGCAACTTTAGATCCGCTACCTCCATGTTCTATTACAACTGAAAGAGCTATTTTTGGATTTTTATAAGGTGCGAAACCAACAAATAAAGCGTGATCTCTTTGTTCTATTGGCAAATCTTTATTTGGAATAATACCTTCAAATCTTTCTGCTTCTGAAATTGTTCTAACTTGAACAGTGCCTGTTTTACCAGCAAAAATTGGCTTAGATAATCTTGATTTATATGCAGTACCAAAATATTTATTAACTGTAGAAAACATGCCTTTTTTTATTAATGAAAAAAATTTTTTATCATCACTATCATTATTATTATCAGTGTCTTCATCATTATCTCTTTTTTCAAAATCTTTAATATTTTTAAAAATAGAAGGAAATACTTTCTTTCCATTTTTAGCAATAATTGCAGTCATTCTAGCAAGTTGTAAAGGAGTTGTTGTTATATATCCTTGGCCAACTCCTGTTATCATAGTTTCTCCAATTTGCCAATTTTTCTTATTTTTTCTCTTATGCCAATTTTTGTTTGGAACTAAGCCATTTTTTTCACCATCTAAACCTAAATCACTCTTAAATCCCAAACCAAATAAATTAGCTGTTTTTGCAATATTATCTATACCAACTCTTTTTGCTAATTCATAAAAAAATGAATCGCATGACTGTGCTATAGCTAATTCTGGATTGACATTTCTTTCATGATTTTCAGAGGCCCAACAACCTATTTTCTTTTTATGACACCAACAATAAAAGTTTCTATCACCATAATTTAGTTTGCTAGAACATTTTATTTTATTATTTGTTTTAAATATATTATTTTGCAAAGCAGAATATAAAACAATCAATTTAAATGTTGATCCAGGCGAATATTCTCCTGCTATTGATTTATTTAATAATGGTGCCATTGGATCGTTAATTAAAGTATCCCAATCTTTCTTTGATATAAATGATGTAAATAAATTAGGATTAAAACTTGGTGAAGATTCTATACCTAATAATTCTCCATTTTTTACGTCTATGATTACTACTGAACCACTTTTATCTTTTAACAAAGTATTAATATATTTTTGCAATTTAATATCGATTGTTAATTTAATATCATTACCATTTATACTTTTTTCCTTTCTTATTTCCCTTATTTCATTACCAAAAGCATTGACTTCTACATGTCTAGTTCCAGGAAAACCTCTTAGATCTTTTTCAAAACTTTTTTCAACCCCAAATTGACCTGTGTTTATATCAAGCATTCCTAACACCGGTTCTTTTTTTATATCTTTTTTATTTGGTGGAGACATATAGCCAATAATATGAGAAGCTATATCATTATGTGGATATTCTCTTCTAATTCCCTGATCAATAAATATATTTGAAATTTTTAATAAATTAACACTTATAGATGACACTTCATTCCATTTTAAATTTTTTTTAACAATAACTGGCAAATCTTTCTTTTTTGAATTTAAAAAAATATTGAAAGTATTCTTTATCTCTTCATTACTTATAAAAATTATTTTATTTATCTTTCCTAATATTTCTTTAAATTCATCAACATTTTTAACACTATGTATATATAAATTATAGCTATTTATATTTGAGGCTAAGATTTGATTATTTCTATCTAAAATTCTTCCTCTTAAAGGAGATATCAATCTTAAACTTATTCTATTTTTATCTGCTAAAACTTTAAATTCTTTTGTTTTAATTAACTGTAAATAAGTTAGACGTGCAAAAATTGAAGTGAATAAAACACCTTTGGCCAAAGTAAGTAAAAAAATTCTTCTGGATAATAATTTATCTACATTTGGATATTTATACATTTTTTTTATATATTTTATCTAAATTTAATTTTTTAAATAATAAATACAAAAAGAAATAATTTAATGGAAATATAATTATATTAAAAAAAATTTCGTATAAATAATCAAATCTGAAAGGTAAAAAATAAAAATTAATTATTGAATTAATAAGCCAAAAAATAAAATTTCCTAAAATTAAAAAAATTAAAAAAATTATTAATAATTCAAAAAACGATGGTTCTAAAAAAAACTTATTATATTTTTCATAAAGAAGAACAAGAATTATAAATACTAAAGAACTTGTGCCTATGGGTAAATGAAAAATGATATCTTGAATTAATCCTACAATAAATATTATATAAATTGGAATTAATTTAGGAGAATATATTAACCAAAAAAATATTGCTTGAAATACAAATAATTGTCCAGAATAATCAATTTTATTTGAAAGAAACAAATTAAAAAAAATAAAAAAAAATAAAGTTATAGAAGGGAAAGAAATCTTAAAATAATATTTAATATCATCTAGCATTTAAAAATTTTTAAATTGGTTTATATAAATATTAACATATTGAATTTGATCTAAATTATTTAAAGGCTTTACGAACTCATTTAAATTATTCTTAATTAATACTCCTACAGGTATTCCAGGATTAAAATAACCACCGTCACCTGATGTATAAACTATATCCCCATCAAAAATATCTATATTATTTTTCATATACAATAATTTTATTTTATTAGTATTATTGCCAGTAATAATAGCTTTAACATTATTTTCACCTATTCTAACCGGTATTTTAGAATTAATATCACTTATCAAAAGAATACGGGAAAATTTTTCATATACTTCAATAACACTTCCTATTAATCCTTTAGATGTAAATGCAGCATCGCCTACTTTAATATTCATATTATCTCCTGCATTAATAATGATTGTTTTAGAATACAATGATTGAATATCTTCAATTACTTTCACAAAAATATAATTATCTTCTATAGGCGGTAATAATGATAATTCTTTTCTCAATATATTATTTTCTATTTCTAACTTTTGAGACTTTAATTTAAATAAATTGCTTTGCTCAATTTGTTCTTCTAAATACTGATTTTTCTCAATTAAATCTGCTTTAGATTTAAAGTTTTCTTTTATTTGACTTATTTTTGGTACAAATGAACTGAAAAAATCTTTTGTATATAAAACAGAATTCAATATTTTTGAACTAATTAATTTTGAACTAATTAAATTTTGCTTATATAAAACAATAAAAAATACTGAAAGAAAAATAAAAAAAATAATAGAATAATTTGAAAATGTTTTTTTACTTTTTTTTATTTTTGATGAAATAATACCAATTTGCATATAACAAAATGATATAAAAAAAAATTAAAGAAATAAACGTTTAATAAGCAGAAGTTAACAGATTTTTAACTTTTTCTAAATTGTCTAAACATTTGCCACATCCTAAAACAACCGAATTCAAAGGATCATCAGCTATTGAAACTGGCAAACCTGTAGATTTTTTAATACAGCCATCTAAATTCTTTAATAATGCTCCTCCTCCTGTAATGCATATTCCTGTATCTACAATATCAGCTGCTAATTCAGGATCTGCATTCTCAAGAGCTGTTTTTATTGCTTCAATAATCGTATTTACAGGTTTTGATAAACCTTCACATAATTGAAGAGTATCAATTTTAATTTGTTTAGGTATGCCATCATGCAAACTTCTACCTTTTATATGAAAACTTTGGCCATTCATTCCTCTTGTCGGCATTGCAGAACCATATTCTTTCTTTATATATTCTGCTGAAGCTTCTCCTAAAAGAAGATTATATTTATCTTTTATAAAATCTACAATTGCCTGATCAATTTTATCTCCTCCAACTCTAACTGAATTCGTGTAAACAATGCCTCCCAAAGATAAAATAGCAACTTCTGTTGTACCTCCACCTATATCAACTATCATAGAGCCTCTAGCATCTTGGATTGGTAAACCTGCTCCTATTGCTGCAGCAATCGGTTCTTCAATCAAATATGCTCTTCTAGCTCCTGCTGCCTCGGCAGACTCATGAATAGCTCTTTTTTCAACAGGAGTTGCGCCAGATGGAACGCAAATAACTATTTTTGGACTAACAAAACTCTTTCTATTATGAACTTTTCTAACAAAATATTTAATCATTTCTTCAGCTATTTCAAAATCAGCTATTACTCCATCTCTTAATGGTCTAATAGCTTTAATTGTCCCAGGTGTTTTTCCAACCATTGTTTTTGCTTCTTTTCCAACAGCGAGAACTTCTTTTTTTCCATCTGTAGTATCAGTAATAGCAACTACTGAAGGTTCATTTAATAATATCCCTTTTCCTTTTACATAAACTAATGTATTGGCAGTACCTAAATCAATTGCCATATCTGATGACCAATTAAGGTTTATATTTGGAAATTTAATCATTTATCAAATTATGCATTTAATACTTTAATTGACATTTTACTATCATTTTTTATAAAAATTTTATTTAATGAATGCAAATATGCTTTAGCGGAAGCAACTAAAGTATCAATATCTGCTCCTTTACCAACAAAAGATTTATCATCTTGCTCTAATTTAACGGTAACTTCTGCTTGAGCATCTGTTCCCTTAGTTATTGCGTTTACCTGATACAAACTCAATTTTGCTTTATTTGGAACTAATTTATTTATACAGTTAAACACAGCATCTACTGGACCTTGGCCATTAGATGAAATTTTTTTAACAAAGCCCTCTATTTCAATTTCTAATTCAGCTTTTTGCGTTCCTGTAGATCCACAGTGAACATCTAAAGAAATAAATTTAATATGATTATTAACTCGAATAATCTCATCTTCAACTAATGCTATTATATCTTCTTCATATAAATCTTTTTTCTTATCTGCTAGCTCTTTAAAACTATTAAAAATCTTATCAATATTCTTTTTATTTATTTTATAACCCAGCTCTTGAAGTTTAACATTAAACGCATGCTTACCAGAATGCTTTCCTAAAACTAACTTAGTTTCCTTTAAACCTACTGATTCCGGTGTCATAATTTCATATGTACTAGAATTCTTTAACATACCATCTTGATGAATTCCAGATTCATGAGCAAATGCATTTGCTCCTACCACTGCTTTGTTTGGTTGTACATCAAAACCAGTAATATTAGAAACTAATCTTGATGTTCTAGTTATCATTTTTGTTTCAATACCTGTTTTATATGGCAATAAATCATTTCTAGTTTTAATAGCCATAACAATCTCTTCCATTGATGCGTTTCCAGCTCTTTCTCCCAAACCATTTATTGTACACTCTACTTGTCTAGCTCCAGAATTAATTGCAAAAATAGAATTAGAAACAGCTAATCCTAAATCATTATGACAATGAACTGAAATAACTGCTTTATCTATATTTGAAACATTTTTTTTAATATCATCAATTAATTGTGAAAATTCAAAAGGGATAGAGTATCCAACTGTATCAGGAATATTAATTGTTTTAGCACCTGATTTAATAGCTAAATCAATACATTTATACAAAAATTTTCTATCTGATCTCGATGCGTCTTCACATGACCATTCAACATCATTTGTATATTTACTTGCTAATTTAACACTAGACTTTATATGATCAAGAACCTGTTTCTCACTCATTTTTAATTTATACTTCATATGAAGTTTGCTTGTAGCAATAAAAGTATGAATTCTAGACTTTTTTGCTTTTGCTACAGACTCTCCAGCTACATCAATATCTTTTTTTTTTGCCCTAGCAAGAGCACATACTATAGAGTTTTTGATTTCTTTTGAAACTAATTCTATTGATTCATAATCTCCTTTAGATGCTACTGGAAAACCAGCTTCTATAACATCAACACCCATTGTATCAAGCGCTTTTGCTATTTTTATTTTATCATCAATAAACATTGATGCTCCAGGAGATTGTTCACCATCTCTTAATGTTGTATCAAAAATTTTTATATAATTATCTTTTGCCATTAATTTACAAACAATATTTCTAATATTATATAATATTAAAGAAAGAAATAGGAACCAAAAAAATTATCTTACAATTTTATTTTTTTCAATCCAAGGCATCATTTTTCTTAATTTACTTCCAACGGCCTCTATTTTATGTTTTTTACCTTTTTTCCTATAATTATTAAATTTTTTTCTACCATTTTTATTTTCTTTGATCCATTCTTTTGCAAACTTTCCATTCTGAATTTCTTTTAATACTTTTTTCATCTCTTTTTGAACTTTAGAATTTATTATTCTTGGTCCTCGTGAAAAATCTCCGTATTCAGCAGTATTTGAAATAGAATATCTCATATTTGCTATTCCTCCTTCATAAATCAAATCAACAATTAATTTTATTTCATGTAAACATTCAAAATATGCCATTTCTGGTTTGTATCCTGCTTTCACTAAAGTCTCAAAACCAGATTTAATTAAAGATGTTAAACCCCCACATAATACAACTTGCTCACCAAATAAATCTGTTTCGCATTCTTCTCTAAAAGTAGTTTCAATAATACCAGTTCTTCCTCCCCCCACAGCAGAAGCATAAGATAAACCTAAATCTTTAGTATTATTACTTACAGATTTTTCGATAGCTAACAGACAAGGCACCCCTCTTTTATTTTTAAATTCTGATCTTACTAAATGCCCAGGTCCTTTAGGAGCTACCATAAAAATATTTAAATCATTTCTTGGTTTTATAAATTTAAAATGAATACTGAAACCATGCGCAAAACCTAAATATGCATTTTTTCTTATTTTTTTCTTAATAATTTTTTTATATAAATCTGGTTGTAATTCATCAGGAATTAAAATCATAACTACTTCTCCATATTCAATAGCTTTTTCAGGAGACATAACTTTAAAACCTGCTTTCTTTGCCTTATTTATACTTGATGAATTTTTTTTTAACCCAATAACAATATCTTTTACTCCTGAGTCTTTTAAATTCATTGCATGTGCATGACCTTGACTGCCGAATCCTAATATAGATACTTTTTTACTTTTAATTAGATTTCTATCACAATCTTTATCATAAAATACTTTCATAAGTTTAATTTTTTAATATTGCAATTAATCCTGTTCTTGAAACATCTATAATACTAATTTTATTTAGTTCGATAATAAAAGAATTTATAATATCGGGAGAATTCGTTATTTCAAATATATATTTATCTAAATTCTTATATATTAATCTGGCTTTATATTTTTTTATTATTTTTTTTAATAAATAATTTTTATTTTTCTTAATTTTTATTTTAACTAAAGCAAGTTCTCTTTCATCAGTTGAATTGTTAAAAGTTAAATCAATTACTTTTTTTACTTGTATTAATCTTTCAAGTGAATGAATTATTTGCTCAATAATTAATTTTGTTCCATAAGTAACAATTATAATTCTTGAATATTTTTTAGATAAATTTACTGGGGCAACTGTTAAACTGTCTATATTATAACCTCTGCCAGAGAATAATCCTATAACTCTAGCTAGTGCTCCTGGTTCATCATTAACTAATACTGAAATTGTATGTTTTTCTTTTTTTTGATTTGACAATTTTTATTAAACCAAAACCATTCCTTCTTCGTTAATTGTATCATCTGTTTGATCATCTGGACCTAACAAAATTTCATTATGAGCAGCTCCAGATGGTATCATTGGAAAACAATTTTCTTTTTGATCTACAACCATATCCATTAAAACGGGTTTTTTTATTTTAAGCATTTCTTTAATAGCTTTATCTACATCAGAAGCTTTATCAACTTTTATACCAATAATTCCAAATGATTCAGCTAATTTAACAAAATCAGGTAAAGATTCTGTATAACTTTCAGAATATCTTCCTCCGTGAATCAATTCTTGCCATTGTCTCACCATACCCATCCAACGATTATTAACAATAAAAATTTTTATTGGCAATTTGTACTGACAAATTGTTGATAATTCTTGCATTGTCATTAAAAATGATGCCTCACCATCAATATCTATAACTAATTTATTTGGATTAGCTATTTGCGCTCCAATAGCAGCAGGAAGACCATAACCCATTGTTCCTAAACCGCCAGAAGTCATCCACCTATTAGGTTTATTAAATTTATAATATTGTGCTGCCCACATTTGATGCTGGCCTACTCCTGTAGTAATAAAACAATCATTTTTTTTTGTTAATTCATACAATCTTTCAATTGCATATTGAGGTTTAATTGGATTATTAGTTTTTTTATATCCCAAACAATTTTTTTTTCTCCAAATATTTATCTGTGACCACCATTCTTTAATATTATTAGCATAAATTTTAGATTTACTTTTTATAAATTCTTTATAAATAGAACTTATAATTAATTTAACATCTCCAATTAAAGCAACATCAACTTTTACATTCTTATTTATAGATGAAGGATCAATGTCAATATGAATTTTTTTTGCAAATGGAGAAAATTTAGATAAATTTCCTGTAACTCTATCATCAAATCTAGAGCCAACTGCTATTATTAAGTCGCTATCATGCATAGCTAAATTAGCTTCATAAGTTCCATGCATTCCTAACATTCCGACAAATTGTTTATCAGACGCAGGGAAACACCCTAGCCCCATTAAAGTATTTGTACACGGAAATTTTGTTTCTTTTATTAATTTAGTTAAAATTTTTGAAGCTTCATTTCCACTGTTTATCACTCCACCGCCACAATAAAAAATTGGTTTTTTTGCTTCTAAAAACATAGAAACAACTTTTTTTATTAAATTTTTTTTCAATCCATTAATTTTAAATAAATTGTTATTATTATTATTTTTTATTCCTTTATAAATTGCCTTTTCATTCAAAATATCTTTAGGTAAATCAATTAAAACAGGGCCAGGTCTCCCAGATTTTGCAACTATAAAAGCTTCATGCATAATTTTCTCTAAATCTTTAATATTCTTTACTAAATAATTATGTTTTGTTACTGGTCTTGTAATTCCAGTTGTATCAGCTTCTTGAAAAGCATCGTTACCAATTAATTTAGTTGGCACTTGCCCAGTAAGACAAATTAATGGAATGCTATCCATATATGCATCAGCTAATCCTGTAACACAATTTGTAGCACCAGGACCTGAAGTAACGCAAACTACTCCAACTTTTCCACTTGATCTTGCATATCCTTCAGCTGCATGAACTGCTCCTTGTTCGTGTCTTACTAAAATGTGTTTTATTTTTTTTTGTTTAAATAATTCATCGTATATAGGTAAAGTTGCTCCGCCTGGATAACCAAAAATCAAATCAACTCCATTATCGATTAAAGAATTTAAAACTAATTTTGCACCATTCATTTTAAATATATTAAAATATATTAATTAAACTTAATTATGATTTATTGATTGGTCAACAATTTGTCATTAATTTCTTTTAAAAAATTTTTTTTTTTTTTCTTATCATATTCTTCAAAAAAGGTTATATCAGCTTTATATTGGTTTCTAAACCACGTATATTGCCTTTTAGCATAATTTCTTGTAGCTTTTAATGCTTCTCTAGAAATTTTATCAAAATAATCTTTTTTTAATAAAAACTTTTTAATTTCATTAAAACCTATAGTTTTTATCAATGATTTTTTCTTTAATTTTTTTTCTTTAGACATCAACAATCTTACTTCATCTATAGCACCTGATTGAATCATTTTTTTCCATCTTCTAGCACAATTAATATATGTTTCTTTTCTTGAAGGAAATATTAATATTTTACAAAAATTAACAAAATCTAATTTTTGTATTTTATTTTTTTTATTTATTTCATAAATTGATTTATTTGATATCTGAAATATCTCCCAAGATCTTAAAAGTCTTGTTTTATCATTTGGATTAATATTATAAACGCACATTTCATTCTTTTCTTTCAACATTTTATAAAATTTTTTTGTTCCTAAAATCTCAATAATCTTTTTTCCTTTTTCTCTTGTTTTCATTGGTATTTCTGGAAAAATTTTCAAACCATTTAATAATGCATTTATATACATACCTGTGCCGCCTACAACTATGGGTAATTTATTTTCATTTAAAATATTTTTAATCTCCTTTTTTACTAATTTAAACCAATCAGCAACGGAAAAATTATTATAAAAATTTAAAAAACTAAATAATTTATGTGGTACTAATTTAAAATCATTTTTATTAGGTTGGGAAGATAAGATGGGTAATTCCCTATATATCTGTTGACTATCAGCGTTTATTATTACTCCATTATATTTTTTTGCTAGATCTAATGCTAAAAAAGATTTGCCAGAAGCAGTTGGTCCTGCAACTATTATAATTTGTAATTTATTATCTTTATTTTTTTTTGACAAAATAAATTGATAATATTTTTTCTTACTTATTTATTTTCAAAGGAACGTATCCAGGAGTACCATTTAAGCGTTGTACATATAATAACAAAATATTTTTATTTTCTTTTTTTAATTTATTATATTTATCAATTATTTCCTGTGGCATTGTAACTTTTTTATGTGTTTGTAATTGATTATTATCTACAACTGCTAGAATAACATCTCCAGCTCTTAATCCTCTTTCTGCTGCAATACTGTTTTTTTCAACATTAATTATTAAAACGCCTTGAATATCTTTAGATATATTAAATTTCATTCTAATATTTGGCGTTAAATTAGCTAATTGAATTCCTAAACTTTTAATTTTATTTTCTTTTTCAACTTTCTTTATTGAATTATTATTTTTATTTTCAAAAGCTTCTAATTCTCCTAATTTAACTTTTAATTTTACAATTTTATTATTTCTCCACAATTCTAACTCAATATTTTTTCCTACTTTTGTTGCAGCAACAACTCTTGGCAAATCTCTATCTTTTTTTATTTCTTTTCCATCAAATTTAAGAATAATATCTCCAGGTTTAACACCCGCTTTAAAACTAGGACTATTATTTTCTACACTTGCAACTAAAGCGCCGGATGCTTTTTTTAAACCATAGGCTTCAGCAATTTCATCTGTTACAGTTTGAATTCTAACACCTAACCAGCCTCTACTAGTTTTTCCAAATTTTTTAAGCTGATCAATAACATCAATGGCCATTGTAGATGGAATAGCAAATCCAATTCCCACACTTCCACCTGAAGGAGAAAAAATTGCACTATTAATACCTATAACTTCTCCTTTAATATTAAACATTGGACCTCCTGAATTACCTTTATTTATAGATGCGTCAGTTTGAATAAAACTATCATATTGTCCCATTCTTATATCTCTTGATTTAGCAGAAATAATACCTGCTGTAACAGTCCCTCCTAAACCAAAAGGATTACCAATTGCTAAAACCCAATCACCAACTTTAGATTTTGAAGAATCTCCCCATTTTATAGCTTTTAATTTTTTTTTTGATTCTACTTTAAGAACAGCTATATCAACTTTAGGGTCTTTCCCTATTAACTCTGCTTTAAGTTTTGTTTCATCTTGAAACACAACTTCAATTTGATCAGCTTTTCCTATTACATGATTATTAGTTACGATATAACCAGATTCATCTATTACAAAACCAGAGCCAAGAGAAGTTGCTTTTCTTTGTTTTGGGGCCTGATTATTTCTTTCGTTATCAAAAAAATCTCGAAACATTTCTTCAAATGGAGAACCAGGTGGAAAATTAAATTGTGGACGATTATTATATTTATCTTCAATTACCTGTGTTGTGGAAATATTTACTACAGAAGGTAATAATTCTTCAGCTAAATATGAAAATGTTTCCGGGGCGTTTGTTGAATTAGATTTAGAAAAAAATATTACAGAAAATAATATAATAAAAAAAGATAAATGAAAAAATTTTTTAAAAAAAAAAGTCATAATTATTTATTTACCTGTTTTACTATCAAAATATTTAAAAAAATCACTATCTGGTGATAAAACTAATGTCGGGTCATCTTCAGAAGAATTAAAAGCTTTTTTATATGCTTCCATTGAACGATAAAATGAAAAAAATTCTTCATCTTTACTAAAAGTTTCAGCATAAATTCTAACAGCCTCTCCGTCTCCTTCTCCTCTGACTGTTTGTGCCTCCTTATTAGCTTCTGCAATAATTACAGTTCTTTCTTTTTCAGCTTTTGATTTAATTCGTTGACTTTCTTCCGCACCTTCTGCTCTAAATTGTCTTGCTTCTTTCTCTCTCTCTGCTCTCATTCTTCCAAAGATTGCTTCACTGTTTGCTTTAGGTAAATCAGCTCTTTTAATCCTAACATCAACCATGCTAACACCAAAATCTGTAGCCTCTTTATCTATTTCTTTTTGAATATTATTCATTATTTCTGATCTATTAGAAGATAGAACTACTTCTAAAGGATCGCTTCCCAATACTCTTCTTAAACTTCCAGATAAAATACCACTTACTCTGGCTTTAAAACCATTTTCATTGCCAACTGATTGATAAAATTTTAATGGATCTACAATTTTATATCTAATAAAAGCATCTACTAATAATCTTTTTTGATCTGATAAAATTACTTCTTCAACTTCGGCATCATAATCTAGAATTCTTGTGTCATATAAAATTACATTTTGAATTAAAGGAAGTTTAAATTTTAATCCAGGTTTTTTTATAACCTTTATAGGATCTCCAAATTGTAAAATTAACGCCTGTTTAGTTTGATGAACAGTGAATATAGAGCTAAAAATTAAAAAAAATACAATTAAAACAGTAAATATTACAATCTTATTGTTGAACATCTTCATTTTTCTCCTCATTCTTGTTTAAATTGCTATTATCATCATTCTTTTTCTTTGTTCTTTTTTTTTGTATTTCTGGCAAAGGTAAATAAGGAAGAACACCTGATCCTTGCTTTGTATCAATTATAATTTTATTGGCATTTTGTAATATTTCTTCTAAAGTTTCTAAATATATTCTGTTCTTTGTTACATCTTTATTTGTTTTATAAGATGTTAAAATTGAATTAAATCTATTAGCGTCACCTTGAGACCTAGCTACTACTTCTTTTTTATAAGCCTCAGCCTCTTGTACAATTTTTGCGGACTCACCTCTTGCTTTAGGAATAATATCGTTTTTATATGCTATAGCCTCATTAATTGCTTTTTCTTTATCAGCCCTTGCTCTTTGTACATCTCTGAAAGAATCAATAACTTGATCTGGGGGATCGACTTTTTGTAATTGTAATTGAGTAATTTTTATACCTGATTCATAATTATCTAAAACTATCTGTATTGCCTCAATAGACTCTGTTTCTATATCTTGACGACCTTCTGCTAAAACAGATGCAATCTGACTATTTCCAATAACTTCTCTCATTACACTTTCTGAAACTGATTTAATTGAATTTTCTGGTTTTCTTAAATTAAATAAAAACTTACCAGCATCATTAATCACCCAAAAAACTGAAAAATTTATATCCACAATGTTTTCATCACCTGTCAGCATCAAACTTTCTTCTGATAATAATCTTTTAGATTCTTTAAAAGTTCTGAAACCAATCTCAGTTTTATTGACTTTAGTAACTTTAGGAGTTATAGCTTTTTCTATAGGAAATGGTATGTGATAATGTAGTCCAGGTACAGTTGTTCTAACCCATTTACCAAATCTCAAAACAACACCTTGTTCATTAGCATTAACTTTATAAAAACCTGAAAATAACCACAAAAGTAAAAGAATTAAAAAAGTTGAAATAAAACTTTTTTTATTATTTGGCCCACTAAAAAAATTTTTTTTTATTTTTTGAAAAATACCAAATAAATTATCAAAATTTAAATTCTTTTTATTTTTTGAATTATTTGAAGGTTTATTCTCAGGATCACCCCAAGGCCCTTCATTATTATTTTCTTTCCAAGGCATATTTTTTTACACTATAGTTACGTTTTATATATATTATAGTTGAAACAAAAGTCTATATTTAAAACATATTTTTTTTAAAAAAAAATGAACGATTTTTATCATTTAGATAACGTTAAAAACATTATTTTAATAGCTTCAGCAAAAGGAGGAGTTGGTAAATCTACAACAGCAATAAATATTGCCACAGCTTTAAACCAGTTTAAACACAATGTTGGTATCTTAGATGCTGATATATATGGACCATCAATGCCTAAAATGTTAAATATTAATGAAAAACCAAAAATTTCTAGTGATAAAAGATTTATACCAATAGAAAAATACAATATGAAATGTATGTCTATTGGATTTTTAATTGACAAAGAAACACCTGTAATCTGGAGAGGTCCGATGATTATAAAAGCATTAAAACAAATGCTTTATGGAGTAAATTGGGACAATGTTGATACTTTAGTTATTGATCTACCTCCAGGAACAGGAGATGTGCAACTAACACTTTGTCAAAAATTAAAAATAAATGGAGTAGTAATAGTTTCAACACCTCAAGAATTAGCATTAATAGATGCTATAAAAGGTATAAATATGTTTAAAAAATTGAATATTCCAATTTTAGGTATGATTGAAAATATGAGTTACTTAAAATCAAAAAATGGTGAAATAATAGACATTTTTGGGAAAGGTTCAGTTAATAAATCTGCTAAAGAAAATTCTATAAATTTTTTAGGATCTATACCAATAGATAAAAATATAAGCAAAAATAGTGATATTGGAATTCCATTTTTAATTAAAAATATAAAAACAGAAGCTGGAAAAAAAATTTTAGAAATTGCAAAAGAAATAGATAAAAAGATAAAATAAATTATTTAAAAACCAAATTTTTTTGCTAATTCATCCCATTCTCTTTTAGTTAATCCACTTTTTTCAAAAATAATTTTTTTGCCTTTTAATCTTTTTTTTAATAATTCAATTGCAGATTTTGATAAATTAAAGCTATCCAATTGAAATTCTTTAAAAGCATTATAAGTGTGTGGCACCCATAATTTAACTATTTTATTTAAAATAATCTCAGCATATGCGCGAATTTCATATTGAGCATGATCATCTTCTCTCAAATACAAAAAATGTAATAAATTATGAAGATCTATTTTCCAATACCATTGCGTATAAGTATTAAGTGTTAAATTAATTCTTGCTAATTCTCTAGTTAATCCAATATTACTTTCATTCTTAATTTTTCCATCTTGATTTTCATTTAACATATCTTCATAATGCTCATAATTTCTTTTGGCATCATCTTTTAAAATCTTGAGAAACTTTTCAGTATCCTCTTTTGATAATTTACCCTCTCTACCCTGTTTATTCGTTTTAGATTGACTATGCATGTGCTCGGGTTTTGGTATATAAAATTCTTTATCTAAAATAGAATATCTTGCAGAATATTCATTTACATTTGCAGTTCTATGCCTGATCCATTGCCTTGCTATAAAAATAGGAAGTTTAATATGCAATTTAATTTCACACATTTCAAAAGGAGTGGTATGCCAATTCTTCATTAAATATCTAATTAATCCTTTGTCATTAGAAACCTTTTTAGTTCCTTCTCCATAAGATACCCTAGCAGATTGTACAATCGCTGAATCGTCACCCATGTAATCTATCACTCTTATAAATCCTGAGTCTAAAACTTTAAACGGTTTGTAAAGTATTCTCTCAAGAGAAGCTGATGTAACTCTATGCGTTTTTTTTGGTTTAGATCTAAGTTTCCTTATCCCATTTGATTCTTTATTGTTTAATGACATAACAATTTAATAATTATAATTTCTTTTAAATATAAAGAGAACACTTTTTAATATCAAAATAATTTACTATATTTAAAATGTTAGGCAACTAACTATAGTAATAAACGTCATATTATGAAATGGAACGGACCCGGGGGCAGTACCCGGCGCCTCCACCATTTAAAAAAGAATCATGGGGGCGATATAGGATCGACGACTATTGAAAGATATGAATTTTACTCGGCATTGTACCACCGTTATCGGGCTATTTATAATTGCTAACGATAAATTAGCTATCGCTGCCTAAGTTTTTGGAAAGCGCGGTTTGGGGCACCGGGCAACAGAACGCCCCATTATTTATATGCAATTCAAAATAAATATTAATGAAGGAATCCGTTACTCAAAATTAAGTGGGGATACAAACAAGATTCATTTAAATAATTTATCAGGATATAATTCTATATTTGGAGAAAGAATATGCCATGGTTGCTTAGTAATTAAAAAATTCTTTAAAACTATAAATATATTTAAAAAATTAAATAACAAATATTTTTCAATAGAAATTATTTTTAAAAAATATTTCAAATACAATGAAAATATAAAAATTAAAAAAAAAAAAAATAAATATTTTCTTTATCAAACAGATAATTTAAGTGCATCAATTGAAATAAGAAATAAATTAAAATTATCTAATGTAAAATTTAATAAAAAAAAATATTCACAAAAATTAAAAAAAAATATTAATAAATATAAACTTATACAACTAACATTAAATGAAATTTCAAAATATGTTGGCACTATATATCCAGGTAAATATTCAATATTAAATAAAATTATTATAAATTCTGATAAAAGATTAAATCCTGATTTAAAAAAAATTGAAATTTATTCAAAAAAAATTAGTCCAAAATTTCCTTTTATAATTAATAAATTATTATCTAAAGAACTTGTTATTAATTTTGACACTTTAGAAAGGCCTAAAATAAATTTAAAAAAAACCAAACCTAAATCTGTTTTATTAAAAAAAATAAATAATATTAATGAAAAAATATTAATTTTAGGAGCTAGTCAAGGAATAGGAAAAGATATTTTACATCTAACTAATTATAATAAAAAAATCTTAAAAATAGCTACTTACAATAAAAATTTAATAAATTTATCAAATACGAAAATTATTAAAAAAAAAATTGATATAAAAAAAAACTTAAATAATTTAAACAAAATTATTTCAAAGCATAGCAGTATAAATATTTATTATTTTGCTACACCAAAAATTTTTTTCGATAAAAAATTAGAAAAATCAATAGTTAAAGAATATAAAGAATTCTTTATAAATATACCAATTAAAATTATTAAACAAAATAAAAATAAAAATATAAAATTCTTTTATCCTTCAACAACCAATATTAATTTAAATAACAAATCAATTTATTCAAAAATAAAGCTTGAGGCTGAAAAAAAAATAAAAAATATTTGCTTAAAATATAAAATACCTTTTTTAATTTATAGATTTCCTGCTATTAATTCTAGACAATCAATAACTTTATCAAATACGAATCCACCAAATTTAATTACTTTTCTAAATCATAAAGAAAATGATTTTAATAAAATTTTTTTTAAATAAATCATTTTTTTTTTTATTGAAAATTAATAAAATATTGAAAATTTAATATAAATACAAATATAAAGTATACTTATTCAAGATTCTAATGCTTTTTTTCTTAATTAATTTATGAGTGTAAAAAAAAGATATGAAAATGATAGTTTTGGAAAGATAGCTGTTCCTAAAGATTATTTGTGGGGTGCACAAACTCAAAGATCTCTTAATAATTTTAATATAGGAACCGAAACCTTCTCTAATAATTTTATTAATGCTTTTGCAATGCAAAAAAAAGCATGTGCTTTGGCTAATAAAGATTTAAAAGTTTTAGATAGTAAAATTACAAATTTAATTGTAAAGGCAACTGATCAAATTATAAAAGGTAATTTATATAAACAATTTCCATTAAAAATTTGGCAAACTGGTTCAGGTACTCAAACAAATATGAATTTAAACGAAGTAATATCTAATTATGCAAATAAATTATCAACCGGAAAAATAGGCACAAAAAAACCTATCCATCCTAATGATCATGTTAATGCATCTCAATCAAGCAATGATAGCTTTCCAACTGCGATGCATATTGCATCCGTAATTCAAATTAAAAAAAAACTTATTCCTTCTTTAAAAGAAATGCTTTTAATCTTACAAAAAAAAACAAAAGAATTTAAAAAAATAATAAAAATAGGTAGAACACACATGCAAGATGCTACTCCCTTAACTTTAGGAGATGAGTTCTCAGGTTATACAGAACAAATTAAAAATGATTTAAATAATATTGAAAAAACTTATGAAAAAATGTTTGCTTTGGCTCAAGGAGGTACTGCTGTTGGTACAGGAATTAATACTCCAAAAGGTTTTGAGAAAAAATTTATAAATCATTTAAAAAAAATTACAAAAATTTCTTTTTATTCATCAAAAAATAAATTTGAATCTTTATCTTTTCATGGTCCTATTGTAGAAACATCAGCAGCATTAAATAACTTAGCAATTTCATTAATGAAAATTGGAAGTGATATAAAATTTTTATCATCTGGACCAAGAAGTGGAATTGGGGAAATAAAAATACCAGAAAATGAACCTGGTTCATCTATAATGCCTGGAAAAGTAAATCCTACACAAGCAGAAGCACTAACAATGGTTTGTAGCCAGGTAATGGGTAACAACATTACTATAACTATATCATCTGCTAATGGCCATTTAGAATTAAATGTTTTTAAACCAGTAATAATATTTAATTTATTACAAAGTATTAATTTGTTATCAGAATCTATAAATAGTTTCACAAAAAATTGTTTAAATGGAATAAAAGCAAATAAAAATGTAATTAATAAAAATTTAGAAAATTCTCTGATGTTAGTAACTGCTTTAAATCCATATATAGGTTATGATCAATCAGCGAAAGTAGCAAAGCTTGCATATAAAAAAAATATTTCTTTAAAAGAAGCTGTTAAAGAACTAAAATTAGATAAAAATTTAAATTTAGATAAGATTTTGGATCCAAAGAATATGATTAAAAAAAATTAATCCAAAATTAATTTAATGAATATAAAAATAATTCAAAAAAAATCTCCTAATTTTGATAAAAGACCTAAAGGTACAAAAATAAACTCAATTATTATACATTATACCGGAATGAAAACATTTGAAGAAGCATATAAACGTTTATGTAATAAAAATTCTAAAGTATCTTCACATTATTTAATTGGAAGAAATGGAAAAATTATTAATTTAGTCGAAGAAAAAAATAGAGCATGGCATGCTGGAATTTCTAATTGGAAAGGAGTTAAAAATTTAAATAATAATTCAATTGGAATCGAGCTTGAGAATCCTGGTCATGAATTTGGATATATTCCTTTCTCAAAGAAACAAATGTCATCTCTTATATTTTTATGCAAAGAATTAAAAAAAAAATATGATATTAAAGCTGATTGGGTTTTAGGTCATTCAGATATTTCACCTAATAGAAAAATAGACCCAGGTGACAAATTTGATTGGGATACTATAAAAAAAATATTTAAATAATTTTTATTTAACTTGAACAACTAACAAAAAAGTACTAATTATATATTTGCCAGATAGTTTGATGACTGCTCACATTTTGAGAGGAAAGTCCGGGCTCCTTGGAAACATGATGACGGATAACATCCGCCAGAGGCGACTCTAGGGAAAGTGCAACAGAAAAAAAACCGCCATGACTTTTTATGGTAAGGGTGAAAAGGTATGGTAAGAGCATACCGCTTTTTTGGTAACAAAAAAGGCATTGCAAACCCCATCAGGAGCAAGACTAAAAAGAGATGTAAATTAAAATGAGTTTCCACATTACATCTGGGTAAGTTGCTTGAAATAATTGGTAACAATTATTCTAGATTAATAGTCATTGATTTATAAATAAAAGATTCGAAGTTTTATTTATTAATTACAGAACCCGGCTTATTACTATCTGGTTTTTTTTCTTAATCTTCTTTTATAATTTTTTTAATCAATTTATCAAAAGATATTCCTTGATATTTTGCCATCATAGGAACAAGTGATAAAGGTGTCATACCTGGCTGAGTATTAATTTCCAACACATACAATTTATCACCCGAGGTTGCTTTTTCATCATATCTAAAGTCTGTTCTAGTTACTCCATCGCATTTTAAAAATTTATGAATTTTTTCAGTATATTTCTTACATTTATTTTCTATATCTTTTGGAACAGAAACAGGAATAATATATTTTGTCATACCCTTGGTATATTTTGATTTATAATCATAAAATTCCTTTTTTGTTTTCAATTCAATAATTTCCAATGCTTTATTATTTAAAACACCAACAGTAAGTTCACGTCCTGGAATAAATTCCTCAATAAGATAATTTATATTATTTTTTAATTTATATTTTTTTAACTCAATTACATTTTTACAAATTTTAACGCCTAAACTAGAACCTTCGTTAACAGGTTTTATAACTAATGGATATTTAAACGAAATTTTTTTTAACTTTTTATTAAAATTATTAATGTTTACTGATATATCTTTTGGGTAAGGTACGCCAATTTTTTTAAAAACTAATTTAGTTTTTTTCTTATCCATGGCTATCTCCGAAGATTTAGCATTTGAATGAGAATATTTTAATTTTAATTTATCTAATAATTTTTGTATTTTCCCATCTTCTCCAAAATAACCATGTAATGCATTAAATACAAAATCAGGCTCAAATTTTTTCAAACTTTGAATTATTTTTTCTTTATTTGCGGTTACTTTAATTTCTTTTACTTGATAACCTTGTTTTTTTAATGATTTAGAAACATATTTTCCAGTTTTTAAAGAAACATTTTTTTCTGCTGAAATCCCTCCTAATAATACTGCTATCCTTTTTTTTGACATTAATTAATTCCTATTCTTTTTATTTCCCAATTTAATTTTTCACCAGTTTTTCTAAAAACTTTTGATCTTATTTTATTTCCTAAGATTTCTAAATTTTTTGAACTAGCTGTTCCAGTATTTACTAAAAAATTACAATGTTTATCTGAAATCTTTGCTCCACCTACAATCATATTTTCACAACCAGACTCTTTTATCAATTTCCACGCTTTTTTTCCTTTTGGATTAATAAAAGTACTTCCGCCAGTTAAAACTTTATTGGGTTGAGTTTTCTTTCTCAAATGAATAAATTTTCTTATTTTTTTTTTTATAGTTATTTTATTACCTTTATTATTTCTTAATTTTGCTGCAATAATAAAATAATTCTTATTTATTCCTGATGATCTATATCTAAAATTAATCAATTTTTTTTTTAACTCAATAAATTCACCTTTTCTATTCATAATTATTACAGATTTAATTAAATTTTTTATCTCATTTCCAAAACATCCAGCATTCATAAAAATACTACCTCCTATTGTCCCAGGTATAGTTGATAAAAATTCATATCCACTTATATTTTCTTTTGCTACTTTATTTGATAGATTTATATTCTTTACTGAAGCTCCGCAAAGAATATAATTTCTTTCAAAATTTATAAAATCAAATCCCCTGCCAAGTTTAATCACAACACCTTTAATGCCGCCATCTCTAACCAATAAATTTGAACCTCCTCCAATTATATTAATTGGTTCTTTTTCTTTAAAATTTTTTAAAAATAAATGCAAATCTAGAATATCTTTTGGCATAAATAAAATTTTTGCTTTACCACCTGTTTGAAACCAGGTTAATTTTGACATAGGAAAATTTAATTTGAAATCTCCTTTGAATTTTGAGAAATATTTCATTTAATTTTTTTTAATTTATTTGGAAGCTTATTTACCCATTTTGATATATCACCTGCACCAATAAAAATAACAAAATCATCTTTTTTTGCTTCATTTTTAATAATTTTTGGTAAATCATCAAAATTTTTAAGAGTTTTTGCAAAATTTTTTTTATTCTTATTTAAATCATTAACAAATTTTTCTTTAGAAAGAGATTTTATTTTTTTTTCACCTGCTGCATAAACATCACACACATACAATTTATCACAATTTTTCAAAACTTTTTTAAAATCTAAATATAAATTCTTAAATCTCGAGAATCTATGAGGTTGAAAAATAACAATTATTCTTTTTGGTTTAAGAGTTCTTGCTAAATTTAAAGTTGCTTTTATTTCTTCAGGATGATGTGCATAATCATCAATTATTTTAATTCCTCTAAATTTGGTTATTAAAGTAAATCTTCTTTTAACACCTTTATATTCATTAAATGCTTTTTTTATATTAAATGTATTTATATTAAGTACTTTAGCAACAGTTACAGCAGCAAGTGAATTTTGAATATTATGTTTACCTAAAACATTTAACTTAATATTTTTTATTTCTTCATTATGAAAAAGACTAGTTTTTTTTATTTTAATATTAAAAAAAGAACCTTTGGAATTTATTGATATTTTTTTTGCATAAATATCACATTCTTTAGAAAATCCATAGCTTATTTTATTTTTATCTTTAACTTTATTCATTAAATTTTTTAAATTTAAATTATCTTTACAATAAATTATGACACCATCAAATGGGACATTATTTGCAAATTTCAAAAAATAGTTTTCTAAATTTTTGTATGATTTATAAAAATCCATATGTTCTTTATTTATATTTGTTAAAATTGCTATTTTTGGATATAAATTTACAAGACTTCCATCAGACTCATCTGCTTCAACAATCATCCAATTACTTTTTCCTATTCTAGTAGTACTTTTATATTTATTAACAATTCCACCGATAATAGTAGTAGGATCAAAATTTGCACTTTCTAAAACACATGAAACTAAAGATGTTGTTGTAGTTTTACCATGACTTCCAGAAACAGCTATTGTTTCATTATATTTCATTAAATTTGCTAACATTTCAGATCTTTTATAAATTAAAATCTTTTTATTTTTAGCAAAAATTATTTCAGGATTATTATCTTTTATTGCAGATGAAACTACTAGAATATTAACATTTTTTAAATTACTTGATGAATGACCTATAAATACTTTAATACCTTTTTTTTTTAATCTTTTAACATTATTACTATTTGAAATATCACTGCCTTGTATATTATAACCTTGTGAAAACAAAACCTCTGCAATTCCAGACATGCCTATTCCTCCGATGCCCACAAAATGAATATTATTTTTTATATTTTTTTTATTTATTTTCATAATAATAATTATAAATCAATTAATTTTGATAATTTTAATAATGATTTATCATCCCATAATGAAAACGAATTTAATGACATTTTTTTTATTTTTTTTTTATTTTTTATAAAATCTATAATTTTTAATTTTAATTTATTCTCAGTAAGTTTATTTTCTTCTAAATATGAACCACATCCATTTTTAACAAACCATTTAGCGTTCTTTAATTGATGATTGTTCTTAGAAAACTTATAAGGAATTAATAAAGCTGGCTTTCCTAGAGCTGTAATTTCACTTAAAGATGATGCACCAGATCTAGAAACAACAAACTGAGATTTAAAAATTATTTCAGGCAAATTAAAAAAAAAAGTTTTACAATAAGATGTAATATTATTTCTTTGGTATTCTTTTTTAACAAATTCAAGATTTTTTTTTGAACACTGATGATAAATATTTATTTTTTTTTTAATTAATATAGGTAATGAATTAATTGCCTTAGGTAATTTATGATCTATTAAATTAGCACCTTGACTTCCACCAAAAATTAAAATATTAATTTTTTTTTTATTAAAATTAAATTTTATTTTTTTTCTTAAGAATAAAACTTTTTTCCTAACTGGATTTCTTACAAAAAAAAATTTTTTGTTATTTTTTTTTTTATTTTTATCACCTAAGCCAAAAATAATTCTTTTTGAAAATGGTAAAAAAAATTTATTTGTACTACCAATCACAATATTTTGTTCATGCAATACTATAGGTTTAAAAAGCAATTTGGCAGCAATTAATAATGGAATAGAAGTATAACCTCCAAAGCCAACTATTATTTTCGGATTTTCTTTTTTCAAAAGAACAAAAATTTTTAAAAAATTTCTAAAATAATTTACAAAATTAAAAAAATTCTTTGAAATATTAAAAGTATATAAATTTATATTTTTATTTTTAAATAAATTTACATTATGCTTAGTTATTCTTGAAACCCTAGTATCTGAAAAAAAAATAATTTTTTTTCCTTCTGATAATAATTGTTCTGATAAAGAAATAGCTGGAAAAATATGCCCTCCAGTACCGCCTGCAACAATTCCTATCTTAAGTTCTTTTTTCATTTGACATTAGAATATCTTTATAACTTACTCTAGTTAATGCTAGAATTACACCAATATTTAAAGACATAGCAAACATTGATGATCCTCCATAACTTATAAATGGCAATGTTACTCCTGTAGTTGGTATCAATCCAATAGTTGAAGCAATATTAATAATAATCTGAGAAGAAAATTGTATTATCAATCCTGAAATTGATAAAATAATAAAAATATTCTTTTCATTTTTAATTCTTTTATATGTAAAAAAAATTAAATAAGAAAAAATAATTATTATTATAAAACACCCAAGAATACCAAACTCCTCAGCAATAACTGAGAAAATAAAATCTGTATGTGAATCAGGAATATAATCTTTAACTGTTCCAAGTTCAGCTCCTTTACCAAATAATCCTCCTTCCTCAATTGCTTGGATAGATTTATCTATTTGATAATTATCTCCTGTGTTATAAATAAAATTATCAATTCTTCTTTTAACATTATCTATTAATTGATATGAAAAAAAAATAACAGTTGAAAAAAATGTAATAACAATAATTACCCATTTCCATTTTATTCCAGAAATAAATAATTGTGAAAAATATACTGCTGAAATTATTATAAACATTGAAAAATCAGGTTGATTTAAAATTAATCCTGAAACAAATAAATATATTAAAAAAGAAAAAAAATTTTTATCTAAATTATAAAAATTCTTTTTTAATGAAAGAACCCAAGCGCATATTATTATAAATGAAATTTTTAAAAATTCTGAAGGCTGTAATGTATATCCAAATATATTCACCCATCTAATAGAACCTTTATATTCTATTCCTTGAAAAAAGGAAATGAAAATAAGAATTATTGAAATAAAAAAAAGAAAAAGAAAGAATCTCTTTATTCCTAATTTTGAAAATAAAGAAATAAAAAAAATAAAAAAAAAAGAAAAAGGAACAAATATTAAATGTCTTTTAACAAAATAATAACTTTCAAGATTATATTTTAATGCGATGGATGGAGTTGCTATAAAAGAAATTAAACATCCTATTAATAAAATTAAAATAACTGTTAAAAAAATTTTTCTATCAATGCTTCTCCACCAGTTATAAACAAAGATATTTAAAAAATCATTATTCATTTATATATTTTATATTTTTCACATATTTTATAAAAGCATTTCCTCTTTCTTCAAAATTGTTCCATTCATCAAGTGAAGAACATGCGGGGGACAATAAAATAATAGGAAATTTTTTTTTTGTTCTTTTAATATCTTTTAACGCAGCAGAATAGGCATAATTTGAAGCATCTTTAAGATTATTTAAAATAGAACAATTAATTAGATTTTTTAAATATTTGTGGTATAAAAATTTTGTTTCACCAATTAAAAATACATGTCTAATTCTAAAAAAATGTTTTTTTAATAAATTAATATTCTTTTCTTTCATTCTTCCACCTAATATCAAATAAATATTATTAAAATTTTTCAAAGCTTTCTCAGTTGAATCGATATTTGTAGCTTTACTATCATTAATAAAAACAATTCCATTTTTTTGTCCTACTATTTGTAATCTATGAGGTAGTGGTTTAAAAGTTTTGATAGAATGTTCTATCTTTTTCCAATTAATAAAACCTAAAGATAAAACAGCTGCATAAACAGCAGCAATATTTTGATAATTATGTTCTCCAAAAAGATTTTTAAAATTATTTAAATTAATTTTTTTATAAATTTTTTTTTTATTTAAAAAAAAATTAACTATTAAAAATTTATTTTTTACATAGATATCTGCTTTGTTGGCCTTACCAGATATAGTAATAATTTTCGATTTTAATTTTCTTTTTAATTTTTTTGCTAAATTAATTGTATTTTTATCATCTATACCAAATATAGAAATATCATTTTCAGATTGATTATTAAAAATTTTTGTTTTATCAGAAATATATTTTGAAAAACTTCCATGTCTCTCTAGATGATCTTTAGAAATGTTTAATAAAACAGCTATCTTAAAACGAACTTTCTTCATTAACTCTAATTGAAATGATGATATTTCTAAAATATAAATATTATTTTTTAGTTCTTTTAAATCACATATTGGTCTTCCTATATTTCCTCCAAGACTACAATTTATTTTATTCTTTCTTAAAACATGATTTAAAAGAGAAACTGTTGTAGATTTACCATTTGTTCCTGTAACTCCTATATAATTTTGAATTGGATTAAATCTGTAATAGATTTCTATATCATTAATAACTTCAACATTATTTTTTTCTGCTTTTTTTAAAAAAAAATGTTTTTTTTCTCCAATGCTATGAATGCCCGGAGAAACAATTAACATTTTAATTTTTTTTAAATCATTTTTATTTAATTTCTTAATATTTATTCTTTTTTTTTTAATTTTTTTTAAAATTTCTTTATTGTCATCATGACCAAGAACTTGAAAACCTTTGCTTTTTAAAAATTTTGCAGAACTTACTCCACTTTTACTTAATCCTAAAATGCCAATTTTATCATTAAAAAAGAAATTCATTTTTTCTAATTAACTTTATCTTAATTTTAAAGTAGCTAAACCAATTAATGCAAAAATTACTGCTAATATCCAAAATCTAATAACAACTTTATTTTCATGCCAACCTTTTTTTTCAAAATGATGGTGTAATGGGCTCATTAAAAAAAGTCTTTTACTAAAAATTTTAAAATATGCTACCTGTAAAATAACTGACATAGTTTCTATTACAAATAAGAAACCAATAATGAATAAAACAATCTCATGTTTTATTATAATGCTTATAGAACCTAAAGTAGCTCCGATTGACAATGAGCCTGTATCTCCCATAAAAACTTCAGCTGGGTGTGCGTTAAACCATAAAAATCCAAGACATGCCCCTACCAAAGAAAAAACTAAAACTGTTAATTCTCCGGTACCTGCGATAAAAAATAAATTTAAATAATCAGAAAAGATTTTATTCCCTACTAGATATGCAATCAAACCTAAACAAGATGCAGTTATAATTACTGGTACTATTGCTAAACCATCTAATCCGTCTGTAAGATTTACTCCATTTGATGTTCCAATAATTACAAGAAAGGCAAAAATAGGAAAAAAAATCCCCAAATCAATTAAATAATTCTTATAAAAAGGAATTGCTAAAGTATTTATAAATTGATTATCTAAAAAATTATATAAAAAGAAAAGAGTTATAGAACTAATAAGGAATTGAAAAATTAATTTTGTTCCAGCTTTCAAACCTTTATTACTTTTTGATGTTAATTTAAAATAATCATCAACAAATCCCAATGTACCAAATCCAAATGTTATTGCTAAAACAATCCAAACATAAGTATTATTTAAATCTGCCCACAATATAGTGCTTAAAATAAAAGAAATTAAAATTATTATGCCGCCCATTGTTGGAGTTCCAATCTTTTTTACTAAATGACTTCTAGGAAGATCTTCTCTTACAGTTCTTTTATTTTTTTGATTTTTTCTTAGCCAATTTATAACAACAGGAGCTAATAAAAAACTAAAAATTAAACTTGTTAATAATGCTCCTCCAGATCTAAAAGTTAAATATTTAAAAATATTTAAAAAAGAAAAATGAGAAATATAAATTAATGACAAATAATAAAACATTTAGAAATTTTATATAAATTTATTTATTAATTGGTCTAATCTTACAGCTCTAGAACCTTTAAACAAAATAATATCATTATTATTAATATTTTTTTTTAAATTTAAATACAATTCATGTAAATTTTCTGAATGATTGGCTTGCATTTCTTTTGGTAAATTTATAAATAAAGTTTTCATTTCTTTTCCTATGGTATATACACTAGATATTTTATTATCTTTTAAAACTTTTTTAAAACTTAAATGAAGTTTTTTTGAAAATTTTCCTAATTCAAACATATCACCAAGAACGCATATTTTCCTTCTATTTTTTCCAATATGACTAAGAAACTTAATAGAAGATTTTAATGACTCCGGACTAGAATTGTAAGTATCATCAATAAAAATAAAATTTTTTTTATTTTGTTTTATTTTTATAATTTCCCCTCTTCCTTTTAAAGCTTTAAATTGAGAAAGTTTATTCATATAAAAAGTTAAATCTTTATCTAAGGCTTTTACAACTGACGCGATAGATAAAGAATTTTCTATCCAATGTTCGCCTAAATTCTTTAATCGAAAATTAATTTTTTTACCAAAAACATTCAAAAAAACCTTATAAGAATTATCTATATAATTTTTATATTTAACTAATCTAACATCGCATTCTTTATTTTTTCCAAAAGTAATTATATTTTTTATTCCTGATAATTTTGCCTGTTTTTTTAATAAATTATAAAAGGGATCAGAATAATTAATAATTGCAGTACTAAATTTTTTTGCACCAAAAAAAATCTCTCCTTTTGCTAAAACTATATCTTTTATTGATTTAAAATTTCCTATATGTGCATTTGTAATTTTTGTTATTAAACAAATATCAGGCTTGCAAATTTTTGATAATTTTTTTATTTCTCCTTTTTTGTTCATACCTAATTCAAGAATATTAATTTCAGAATTTTTATTAAAATTAGCCAAATTTAATGGCATTCCAATCAAATTATTAAGATTTTTCTCTGAATATTGAATTCTATTTTTTTTTTTTAAAATAAATGATATTGCTTCCTTAACACTTGTTTTACCAACGCTTCCTGTAATTGCTAAAAATTTTCCATTACTTCTTATTCTTGAATAAGAAGCAAATTTATGAAGAGAAGACAGAGTATTATTAACAATAATAATTTTTTTCTTAAATTTTTTTAAATTAAATTTTTTATATCCTTTTTTATTTGATAAGGCTAGAGAAGCACCTTTTTTAAAAGCATCATTTACAAATTTATGCCCATCAAATTTTTTTCCTTTTAAAGGAATAAATAAATCATTTTTTTTAACTAATTTACTATTTATAGAAATTTTATTAATTAATAATCTTTTTTTATTATTTAATGATAAAACGCTATTTATTTCATCATTGTTCCAATTTCTTTTAATCATAATTTTTTTAAAATATCTAAAATAGTTTTTTTATCACTAAATTTATAAATTTTTTTTCCAATAATTTGATAATCTTCATGCCCTTTACCAGCAACTAATATTTTTTCTCCTTTTTCTGAATTATCAATTGCTTTTTTTATTGCTTTATATCTATCTTTAATTTCATAAGCTCTTGAACAACATGAAATAATTTGTTTTCTAATTTTAGCCGCAGGTTCGTTCCTTGGATTATCATCTGTTATATATATTTTATCTGATAATCTATCTGCAATTTTGCCCATTAAAGCTCTTTTTTTATTATCTCTATTACCACCACATCCAAAAACAACTGATAATTTAGATGATTTTTTTTTTAATATTATTAATGTTTTTTCTAGAGCATCTGGAGTATGAGCATAATCAACAAAAATAGAAATTCTTTTCTTTTTTGCATTATTAGGAATATTAATCATTTCTAATCTCCCAGGTATTTGGCTAATATTTTCTATCTTCTTTATACATTTATTAAATGGTACACCAGATAAATGAACTATTAAAATAGCACAAAGACAGTTGTATATCTGAAAATCTCCAATTAAAGGTATATTAAAATTATAATTTTTCTTTTTATATAATATTTCTACTATTTGATTGTTATTTTTTTCATAAAAAGAAATTATTTTTAAATCATTTGATTTAATTCCATAAGTAAATATCTTTAATTTGTTTTTTTTACATAAATTAAAAACTTTATTAAATTCTGGTAAATCAGAATTAATTATTGCAATTCCATTTTTTTTTAAGATTTTTGAAAATAAAATCATTTTAGATTTAAAATAATCATTAAAATCTTTATGATAATCATAATGATCATGAGAGATATTTGTAAAAGCAGCTATATCTAATTTTATATTATCAATTCTATTTTGCTTTAGACCATGACTAGAAGCTTCGATACAAATATTATTAATTTTTTTTTTTCTTAAATCGTATAATAATTTATGAATAGTTAGGCTATTTTCTGTAGTAAGAGATAATTTCTTTTTAAAATTATTAGAAATTAATCCTAAAGTTCCTATTGATGCAGAATTAACATTACAATTTTTCCATAATTCTCGAGTAATATATGAAACAGATGTTTTTCCATTAGTTCCTGTTACTGCAGAAATAAATTTAGGCTGTCTTGAAAAGAAATTAGAAGAAATTTTTGATAAAAATATTCTTGAATCTTTAGTATAAATAAAATTTATTTTATTTTTTTTTAAATTATCAATAACTTCTTTTTTATCAATTACAATTAATACTGCGCCATTTTTTAAAGCTTCTTCTATATATTTGTGACCATCATCTGATCTTCCTTTAACAGCAACAAAAATAAAATTTTTTAAAATTTTTTTTGAATTAAAGTGTATTCCTTTGATTGAAAGATCAAAATTATTAAATATTTTTTTTTCAATTATCTGCGTGTTTTTTAAAACATCTAAAAGTAACAATTTATTTCCTAAATTCTAAATTAATTTATTAATTTTACATGTTGCTGCAATAGATCTTTCTCAATAATTTTTGGCTCAATTTGTATTATAGGAATCATTTCATTTATTATTTCTTTAACAGTTGGAGCAGCTACAGCACCGCCAGTAGCATACCATCCAGTTTCTTTAAGTGGTTTAGGATTATCTATCATAATAAAAACTAAGTATTTAGGATTATAACTAGGAAAAAATCCTATAAAACTACTTATATTTTCTTTTTTATTATAACGATTTAATTTATTTTTTATTGCAGTTCCTGTTTTACCACCAACTGAAAAACCTTCAATCTCCGCATTGTCCCCTGTTCCTTCTTTATTTCTAACATTTTCTCTTAAAAGATATCTGATTCTACTTGATGTATTCTCTGTGATAACTTGAGAAAAATTTTCATTATTAATATATTTATCTTTAATTAAAGTTGAATATCTAAATTGGCCCTCATTGACAATTGAACTAAATGCATTAACAAATTGTAAAGGAGAAATAGCAATTCCATGGCCATATGACATAGTCATAATATGAGTTTTACGCCATATTTTTGGTATTATAGGATTTCCTATTTCTGGCAATTCTATTTCTGGTTTATTAGTTAATTTCATTTTTTGATAATATTCTCTAATATTTTTTTCTCCTATAAGCTCACCTATTAAAGCAAAGCATATATTTGAAGAAGATAAAATACATTCAGAAAATTTTAATTTTTTTTCTTTTGCTTCAAAATCATGAATTTTAAATTTACCAACAACTAATGGTTTTCTTGCATCAAAAACAGTTTCTTCATTTAAAAGATTTTTATCTAATGCAATCGCACCTGTCAAAGATTTAAATAATGAACCTAATTCATAAACTCCAAGAGTTGCATTGTTAAACTCTGTAATATTATTCATTCCTTCAATATGGTTTGGATTATATTGAGGTAAAGAATTCATTGCTAAAATTTCATTCTTTTTAATATCTAAAATTATACCAGCTCCTCCTTCAGCAGAGTGTTTTGATATTCTATAATTTAAATGACTATCTAGAATTTTTTGCAAATTAATATCAACAGATAAATTTAACTTTTTTTTTTCTTGTACAAATTTTTCATCTAGTAAAATTTTATTAAATTTTTTTTCTATTCCTTTAATACCAATATTATCAATATTAACCCCGCCTAAAATGTGTGAAGCATGTTCTTCATGAGGATAATGTCTTACTATTTTTTTAATTGAATAAATATTTGGTTCGCCAATTTTTTCAATTTCCTTATATTTTTTTGGTTCAATATTCTTTTTTAAATATACAAAACTTTTATTTAAATTAATTTTCTTTAATACTTCTTTATATTTTAATTCTGGTAAAACTTTAACAATTTCTTTTGAAACATCTTCTTTATCATCTTTTTTTATCTGATTAGGATTTGCAACTAAATCTTTTTTAATTAAAGATGTTGCAAGTAAAACACCATTTCTATCGACTATATCTGCTCTCAAACCTGAAGTTGAAAATTCTCTATTAATTAAATTATTTGTTATCTGTTTTTTATTACTAATATTTATGTATGAAATTTTTAAGACAATTACAAAAAAACTTAAAAAGATCAAAAAAATAAATAAGGAAAATCTATCTTTTGCTGTAATAGCTTTTTTTTCAAATTCTCCCAATAATTTAAAATCATCTTTTTTTTGTTTGTACATATATTATTAATTAATTCTAAAATCAGATAATTTTTTTACTTGATAGCTATTTGTTCTTTTTAAACCTAATTTATCTTCTGCAATTTTACTTATTCGATTTAATTTAGAAAGATTTGTAAAATCTGTTTGCAAAATTTTCAATAAATTTTCTACTCTTGTTATTTCTCCTTTTATTGAATAAAGTTCTTTATTTAAATTTTTAATATTATTTCTTAAATTAAATAAAATTATTAAAGAAAAAAAGAATAAGAATATAAATAAACAAAGTATTTGTGTTTTTTTATGTTTTAATATCATATTTTTTCAGCAACCCTTAATTTTGCAGATCTTGAATAATAATTTAATTCAATTTCATTTTTCATTGGCTTTATTACTTTCTTTGTAATAATTCTTAATTTTTTTCTTATATTATTATTTGGTGTTAATTGTGGTAAATATCTAGAATTATTATAAGTTTTACCTGAATTTATATTAAAAAAATTTTTTACAATTTTATCTTCTATTGAATGAAAAGATATAACAGCTATTCTTCCATTCTTTTTTAAAATATTCGTAGCTGATTTTAATCCTACTTTAAGTTCATTTATCTCATCATTTATATAGATTCTAATTGCCTGGAAAGTCTTTGTAGCTGGGTTAATTTTACTTTTTTTTTTTATTTTTTTTGCATAATTAATTATTTTTACTAATTCCAATGTATTTTTAATTATTTTCTTTTTTCTAAATTTTATTAATTCTTTTGCAATTCTTCTTGAAGATTTTTCTTGGCCATATTTAAAAATAATATCTGAAATATTCTTTTCATTCTCATTATTTAAAAAATATTCAGCAGTCATTCCTTCTTTGCCCATTCTCATATCTAAAGGACCATTTTTTTGAAAAGAAAATCCTCTGCTACTATCTTTTAATTGTCTTGTAGACACACCTAAATCAAAAAAAATCCCGTCTACTTTATTTTTTAAATTTTCTTCATTTAAAATTTTTTCTAAGTTACTAATTTTACCTAATATAAATACAAATCTCTTTTTAAATTTTTTTAAAAGAAAATCAACATTTCCTAAAACACTTGGATCTCTATCTATTGCATAAACTTTGCATGTTTTGTTTTTTTCTAATAAGGCTCTAGTATGTCCGCCATCACCAAACGTACAATCTACAAAAATATTATTTTTTTCTTTAGGTAAAAAATTTAATAACTCTTTTAATAAAACAGGTTTGTGTAAAACGTTAAAATTACTTTTTTTCATTATTTGAATTCTTTACTAATAAAGATAATTTTTTCTTTTTTATATTAATTCTAGTTCTTTGCAAATAATCTTTAAAAGATTTAGGATTCCATATTTGAAAACTTGAACCTCTTCCTACAAAAGTTGCACTAGTATTTATATTAGCAAATTTTAATAATTCATTTGGAAGACTAATTCTACCTTCGCTATCAAATGGTAATTTATACGAATCTGATAAAATTGAAGTAGTTATATCATTCTTACTTTCAGAAAAAAAATCTAAATTATCTAAACTATCTGCGATTTTTTTCATTTTTTCAAAATCAAGAGCTTCTATAGCCTTAAATTTATATGACCTAAATGCAATAATTCCGTTAAAAAACTTAGTATTCACACTTATGCGAAAATCTGCAGGCACAGAAATACGCCCTTTAGAGTCAATTTTATATGTATATTGCGATAAAAACAGTTCATTTACCTCATAAAATTTAAAAAAAAGTATTTGGTATTATATGGGATATCATGGTATACTATGGGAAATCAAGTAAAATGTTTAAATTTTTTAAAAATAAAAATTTTGTAAAATTCTATATTTTAATAGGAATATCTATTTTTATATTTTGTAGTTTCTTAATTATTAAAAATTTTCAATTAAAAAATAATAACAATTTTGAAACAAATAAAATCTCAACTAGTTTTATCTCAAAATATGAAAATTTCTTTGAAATAAAAAAAATAATCTTAAATGGAAGAGCGAACACAAATTTAAATTCTATTAAAGAAATTGTTAATTCATCAATATTAGAGGATCAAAATCTAATTAGATATGATGCTAAAAACTTAAAAGAAGAACTTAAAAAACTTAATTGGATAAATAATATTTCAATTAGAAAAATTTTTCCTAATCAAATTATTATAAATGTCAATGAACACAAACAATTTGCAATTTTTAATAAAAATAAAAAAAAATTTCTTGTTAGTGAAGAAGGTAAAATAATTTATGAAATTAAAAATGCACAAATATATGATTTAATAGAATTAGAAAATGTTTTAGCTTTAAAAAATATAAATGAAATAAAAAATTTTTTATTTGAAAATCCAGATTTAAAAAAGGAAATTTCTAAAATTACTGTCACTAAAAATAATAGATGGGATCTGACGATTAATAAAATTTTATTTAAATTACCTAATAAAAATAAAAATGAAGCAATAAAAGAAATAAAAAAATTCTCTAATTTAAAAAATATAGAAATGGTTGATTTAAGATTTTTTGAAAAAAAAATATTCTTAAAAACAAACAAAAAGAAAGTGGCCATGAAAGAAAAAAAATGAAAATTGGAATTTTAGATATAGGAACAGACAAAATTTCCTGTTTTATAGTAAACATAAATAAAAATAAGCCTATAATTTTAGGTATTGGTCATCATAAATCACAAGGAATATTATCTGGAACAATTACAGATATGGAAGCTGCTTGTAATTCTATAAGAAATTCTATTCAATCAGCTGAAAAAATGTTTGGAGATACAGTTGAAGAATTTGTAGTAAATATTTCTTCAAATACTATAAAATCACATTCAATAAATTTAGTTACCAATCTAGGTGGTAATGAAGTTACAAATGAAGATATAAATAATAATTTTAAAAAAATTGATAGTTTGTGCGGAAAAGATAATCAGTTATTGCATAAAATTGTAACTTCTTACTCAATTGATAATTCAATTGGTATAGAAAAACCTATAGGCATGAAGGGAGAACAATTAATTGCAGGATTTAATGTAATAACAATTGAAAAAAATATTTTAAATAATTTTTTAAAATGTTTATCAATGTCAAAAGTTATAGTAAACGATATAGTTGCTACTCCCTATGCAGCTGGATTAGGGTGTCTAAATAATGATGATTTATATATAGGAACTACATTAATTGATATAGGAGCTGGTTGTACTTCAATAGCAACATTTCATAAAAATAAACTTATTTTTGCAAATGTAATAAACATAGGAGGATTTCATATATCATCTGATATTGCTAGAGGATTATCAACCTCAATATATACGGCAGAAAGATTAAAAATTTTACATGGTAGTGAAATAAATCCGAATGATAGTGATAACTTAATAGATATTCCATTAACTGGAGATAATGAAAATAATTATACACATAAAATTAAAAAGAAAGAATTAGATATTATTATTTCATCAAGAGTCCAAGAGATTTTAGAAAATGTAAGACAAAAAACAGATAAATCTATATTCGAAAAAAAAATTACAAATAATATTGTTTTAACAGGTAAAACTGCAGAATTAAAAGGTTTCTCTAAATTAACTTCTGATTTTTTTGGAGTAAAAGTTAGAATAGGAAAACCTGAAAAAATTGAAGGATTATCAGAAAGTTCATCTGGTCCTGGCTCATCAGTATGTTGTGGATTAATTAAATATAAAATTTTAGAAAATATTAAAAATTCAAACAACAATTTTGAATTTAAAAACAACTTAATTTTTAGAAAATTTGGGTCATGGTTAAAGGAAAGTTTCTTTTAAAAAAAAGATTGCGTTTTATTAACGAATCGTTATATTATACTATATATAGTGGTTTTTTTTATAATACCACCTTATATAGTAATAAAGTCAAGTTTATTTATATGAGGAAAAATTATGTCAGTTAATTTAGGAGTTCCAGATAAAACAAAATCTAAACTTAAACCAAGAGTTATTGTTTTAGGTGTAGGCGGTGGTGGATGCAATGCCTTAAATACTATGATAGGAAGTAAATTAAAAGGTGTTGAATTTATCGCCTGTAATACTGACGCGCAATCCTTAGAATATTGTGACGCACATCAAAAAATACAATTAGGGCTTGAAAGTACACGTGGTTTAGGAGCTGGTTCAGAGCCTTCTGTAGGTAAATCAGCTGCAGAAGAATCTTATAATGAAATTTGTGAATGCATTGATGGTGCTCATATGGCATTTATTGCTGCAGGAATGGGTGGTGGAACCGGAACCGGTGCTGTTTCAACCATAGCAAAGGCATGCAAAGAAAAAGGTATTTTAACAGTCGCTGTTGTGACTAAACCATTTGATTTTGAAGGTAAAATTAGAATGGATAATGCTGAAAAAGGAATTGAAGAACTTAGAGAATATGTTGATACATTAATAGTTATACCAAATAAAAATTTATACATTGTAACTGACGAAACCACTACATACGCAGATGCATTCACTCATGCAGATCAAGTCCTTCATGCTGGTGTTAGATCTGTTGTTGACTTAATGATGCAACCAGGATTGATTAATCTTGATTTTGCCGATGTAAGATCTGTAATGTCTAAAATGGGAAGAGCTGTATTTGGAGATGGCGAAGCTTCTGGAGAAAGAAGAGCGATAGAAGCAGCTGAATCTGCAATTTCAAATCCATTATTAGACCATGTATCTTTAGAAGGCACAAAAGGACTCCTTTTGAACATAACTGGTGGTCCAGATGTGACTTTAATAGAAGTTACAGAAGCAGCTGAAAGAATAAAACAAGAAATTAATGATGAAAATGCAAAAATAATTTTTGGTTCTTCAATAAAAAAAGAATTAGATGGCATAATGAGGGTTTCAATAATTGCAACAGGAATAGACAATGTTGTAAATATTAAATCTGAGGATAAAAAAGAAGAAATAAAAAAAACAACTGAAAGTACTTTGAATAACAGATTAAAACCAAAAATTGCTGAACAGACAGATTTAGAAGATTTTACTAATCAAATTGTTGAAATTAAAAGAAATAATAAAGATGATATATCCTTTAAAGAAAATAATTCTAATGATGGACAAGAGGATAATCGAGTAAAACCGAGCAATATAGTTTTAGATTTTATTAAAAAATTATCTCCACTAAAAATTTTTAGTCAAAATAAAGATAAAAAAGAGGAGAATGTCTCTAATAAAAGCGAAAGTATATTCGACCACGAAGAAAAAAAGCCAGATAATGAGCCGATAATAGAAAATAAAGAAAAAGAAGAAAAAGAAATTAATTTAAATATTCCAGAAAATGAATTAAAAATGGAAGAAGAAAATATTAAAGAAAAAATAATTGATGAAAAAGAAAAAAAAGAGTCTCAAAATAAGAAGGAATCTGAAATTAAACCATTAATCACAGAAAAAAAGAACCTTAGTGATGAAATTAAAAAGGAAAAAAAAGTTGAAATACAAGGCGATCTAACCGGATTAGACGATAATAACAACAATAAAGAAGATTCATCTCCTTCTGATGATAATAAAGAAACTAAAGAAAAAGAAGATTTAGAAATTCCTTCATTTTTAAGAAATCAATCTAATTAAATAAAAAGTTACAATCTGTAACAATCAGTTAATTGCTTTAATAAATATTGTGATTAATTTCTAATTATTGAAAAATGAATTCATTAATTAAACAAAAAACAATTAAAAAAGAGATTTTATTTCAAGGTATTGGCCTTCATTCTGGTTTAAAATCTAAAATAAAATTAATTCCGGCATCTCCTAATAAAGGAATAATCTTTGTAAGAAAAGACATAAAAAAAAATAACATCATACCTGCATTATGGAAAAATGTTATTAATACGAAATTATCTACAACAATCGCAAATAAATTTGGAGTAAGTGTCTCTACAATAGAACATTTAATGTCTGCTATTCATGCACTTGAAATAGATAACCTAATAATTGAAGTATCATCATCAGAAATACCTATTCTTGATGGAAGTGCAAAAACTTTCTTTGAAAAAATTTCAAATATAGGTGTAATAAATCAAAACAAAAATAAAAAATTTATTAAAATCCTTAAAAAATTAAAAATTAAAAATAATACATCTAAGGCCACTATTTCTCCTTCTAACAATAATTTAGATATTTCATATAAATTAAATTACAAACACCCGCTAATAAGAAAAGAGGAATTTAAAATTAATCTTAATAAAATTAATTACAAAAATGATATATCTTCTGCTAGAACTTTCGGTTTCATTGAACAGTATGAAGAATTGAAAAAATTGAATTTAGCTAAAGGTGCATCATTAAATAATTGTATTGTTTTAAATGGTAAAAAAATACTAAATAAAAATGGATTAAGATTTAAAAATGAGTTTGTTAGACATAAAGTCTTAGATATTATAGGTGACCTATATTTATCAGGCCATTCAATATTAGGTAAATTTAAAGGTGAAAAGTCTGGGCATGAAACTAATAATGAATTATTAAAAAAACTATTTAATGATAAAACGGCATATACATATGTAAATCTTTCAACAGCTAAAAAGAAAGAAACAAATATAATAGCCATACAATTTCCTACACAAATAGCTTCATAATTTTTTTTGCTAAAGAAGAATTCTTAATATTATTTTTTTTTCTCTAATTTCTGTTATTTTTATAATTAAATAATAATTAAAAAAAATGTTTATTTTAAAATCAAAAAAAAAAAATATTATATTTTTAATTTTATCTTTCTTAATGTTTAGTTGTGGTATTAAAGAAAGATTACAAGAAAAACCAATTATAACTTATGTGGAGAAACCACCAGAATTACTTTGGCAAGATGCTAATAGATATTTATCTAGAGGTAATTATACTGAAGCAGCAACTGCTTTTGAAGAAATAGATAAGCAACATCCTTATTCAAAATTAGCAAAAAAAAGCAAAATGATGGCTGCTTACATGTATTATTTAAATAAAGATTACCCAAGTAGTATATTTAGTTTAGATAGGTTTATAAATCTCCATCCAGCTGATAAAAATATTCCTTATGTTTTATATTTAAAAGGTTTGTGTTATTTCGAACAAATTGATAGAGTTTCCTTAGATCAAGAACCTTCCCTTGAATCAAAAAAAGTTTTTGAAGAATTAACAAAAAAATTTCCAAACAGTAAATATTCTAAAGATGCAAAAAAAAAAATTCTAATTGCAAATGATCAATTAGCTGCAAAAGAAATGGATGTAGGAAGATATTATCAAAAAAAAAATAGACATTTAGCTGCTATAGAAAGATTTAAAACAGTAATAAATAATTACAACACTACAGCTCAAACACCTGAAGCACTTTACAGATTAACAGAATCTTATCTATCAATAGGAATAATAAAAGAGGCAAAAAAAACAACTGCTGTTTTAAGTTATAATTATAAAGAAAGTAATTGGTATAAACTTAGCTATGAACTATATAAAAAATATGGATATAAAGAAAATGAAACAAAAGGATAAAAATTCTGATGCTATAAAAATTAAAAAAAAATATTTAAAACTTTTAAAAGAAATAAATATACATAATAAATTATATTATGATAAAAATAATCCCAAAATTAGCGATGCTGAATATGATGCTTTATGGAAAAATATCAAAGATTTAGAAATAAATTTTCCTTTTTTAAAAAGAAAAGATACGCCAACTAAACAAGTTGGTTATAGTCCAAATAAAATTTTTTCTAAAATTAAACATAATTATCCTATGTTATCTCTAGAAAACGCTTTAAATCTAGAAGATATAAAAAAATATATTGAAAAAACTTCAAGATATTTAAATATACAAAATCAATTTGTTGAATTAATAGCTGAACCGAAAATTGATGGACTTTCTATTTCTTTAAAATATGAAAATGGTAATTTTATTTCAGGTTCAACTAGAGGTGATGGGCAAATAGGCGAAGATGTAACACAAAATTTAAAAACAATAAATAATATTCCAAAAAAAATAGAGCAATTAAAAAAAATTAAAATTTTTGAAATAAGAGGAGAAATATATATGAATAAAAAGGATTTTATTAAATTAAATGATATTAGAAAAGAAAAAAATGAAAGCTTATTTGCAAATCCAAGAAATGCTGCGGCTGGATCATTAAGACAATTAGATAAAAATATTGTGAAAGAAAGAAATTTAAAATTCTTTGCCTATACTTATGGTGAAATCTCAAACAATGTTATTTATAAAAGCCAAAGTGAGTTCTTAGAAAAAATAAAAAATTACGGATTTCCTACAAATGAGCATTTTAAAATATGTAAGAATCTTGAAGATATAGAATTATTTTATAATAAAATAGAGAAAATAAGAGATATTCTTGAATATGATATTGACGGTATTGTTTACAAAATAAACAACATTAATATACAAAAAAGATTAGGATTAGTGGGAAGAGCTCCTAGATGGGCAATTGCTAGAAAATTTCCTGCAGAAAAAGCTGAAACACAGATAAAAGATATAACTATACAAGTAGGTAGAACTGGAATACTCACACCTGTTGCAGAATTAAATCCTGTTTTTATTGGTGGTGTAAAAGTTTCTAGAGTTTCACTTCATAATCAGGACGAAATTGAAAGAAAAGATATAAGAATTGGTGATACAATAAAACTACAAAGAGCTGGTGACGTTATACCGCAAGTAATATCAGTAGATAAAAGTAAAAGGAAAAAGAATTCAATTAAATTTTATATTCCTAAAGAATGCCCTTGTTGTAAATCAAAAACATTTAGAAACAAAGATGAAGTTGCTATTAAATGTACTGGAGGGATAGCAAAATGTGAAGACCAACAATTAGGATCATTAGAATATTTTGTATCTAGAAATGCTTTTAATATTGAAGGATTAGGAGGCAAAAATTTAAAAAAATTTTGGAAAGATAAACTTATAAAATATCCTTTCGATATCTTTTATTTAAATAAGTTTAAAGATAAAATTATAAATAAAGAAGGTTTCGGAGAGAAATCATATTTTAATTTAATAAATTCTATTAATCAAAAAAAAACTATATCATTAGAAAAATTCATATATTCATTAGGTATTCCACAGGTGGGGCAAAGAACTTCTAATTTACTATCAAAACATTTTAAAAATTTCTCAAATTGGTTTGAATCAATAAAAAAGCTAAATAAAAATGATAAAAAAATTTTTGATCAATTTATAAATATTGATGGTATTGGTCCAGATGTTGTCGAAGATATAAAAAATTTTTTTAATATTGAAAAAATTGAAATTGTAAAAAAATTAAAAGATGCGCTTGATAAAATAGAAGAATATAAATTTTCAAAAAAAAAAAATTCTAAACTATCTGAAAAAGTAATAGTTTTTACAGGCACATTAGAAAAAATGAGTAGAAATGAAGCAAAATCTAAAGCAGAAGAATTAGGAGCTAAAGTAACTAATTCTGTTTCAACAAATACTGATTATGTAATAGCTGGAAAAGATTCAGGATCAAAAGAAAAAAAAGCAAAGGAATTAAATGTTAAGATATTAAATGAAAATGAATGGATGAAATTTTTAATTTAAATTGGCATAGTGTTTTTTTTTAACCAATTTCTTTCATTTGCATTCAAAAATTTGTTAATCTTTTTAAAAACATTATAATGATAAAGATTAATCCATCTTTTCTCCTTTATATTCAATAACTTAGTCTCAATTAATTTAATATCTATCGGAGCATAAGTTAAAATCTCAAAACCTAATAATTTTTTTTTATTTGTAATTAATAATATATTCTCAAGTCTTATACCAAAATCATTAATCTTATAAAAACCTGGCTCATTTGTTACCAACATACCTTTTTTAAATGTTGTCTTTGATTCTTTTGATATAGAAATTGGACCTTCATGTACAGATAAATAGCTACCAACTCCATGTCCCGTACCATGCGAATAATCATATTTTTTTTTTAAATGTTTCCTAGCAATTTTATCAAGTTGTTTACCAGTGGTTTTTTTAGTAAATAAATGATTACTTAATTCCATATTTCCTTTTAAAACTCTTGTAAACATAATTTTTTGTTCATATGTTGGATTATCTCCTATATTAACAGTTCTTGTAATATCAGTTGTCCCATCTAAATATTGACCTCCAGAGTCAAATAGGTACAAATTATTTTTTTTAAAAGTTTTGTTTGTATCTTTTGAAACTCTATAATGAATTATTGATCCATTTGAACCAAATCCAGAAATAGTTTCAAAACTAAGACCCTGAAATAATTTATTTTTCCTTCTAAAATCAAATAATTTTTTTGATGCTAAAAGTTCTGTAACTTTTTTTCCATTTTGAATTTTTTGATTTAACCAAAATAAAAATTTACAAATAGAGACTCCGTCTCTTATATGGGCATTTTTTGCTCCTTTTATTTCAGCATGATTTTTTATTAATTTTAAATTACTACAAGGGTCGTCAAAATATTTAACATTTACACCTAAAATTTTAAGATAATTTTCAATAAAATATGATGTTTTACTTGGATCTAAAAACACCTCTTTATTTAAAATTGAAAAATTTATTAAAATTTTCTTTAATTCACTTATATCAAACACTTTAAATTTTGATGTTAAATATTTTTTAAGATTTAAATCTTTTTTAAAGAAAAAATAACTTTCCTTATCAACATTTAATAATAAAAAAGATAAAATTACAGGAGTATATTTTATTTGATTACTTCTAATATTGAAAAGCCAAGATATTGACTCTGGTGATGCAAAAAAAAAATTTTTAATTTTTTTTGCTTTAAAAATCTTTTTTATATCTTTTATTTTATTTTTAACTGAAATACCGGAATATTTTAAATCTCTAATAAAAAAATTTTTATAAATTTTTCTTTTTTTTTTCTTCCAAATTTTATCTATAAATATTTCATTACTTAATATAATTTTTGCCTTTTTTTTGTTTATTATTGATTTTAAATTATTAAAATTTTTTGAAGAAAATAACCAACTATCTAAAAGAACTGTTTCTTCTTTCTTTAAATTTTCCCTTAACCAACAGAGTGGATTTTTATAATTTACATCTATTATTTTAAAAAGATTTTTATTAACTTCTTTTTTAATTTGATTTAAATATCTTCCATCAGTAAAAATTAAGTTTTGCTTTTGTGAAACAATCACAAATGCAAAAGATCCTGAAAAATTAGTAAGCCATTTAACTCTTTCATCTTCTTCTAAAAGAAATTCATTCATAAATATGTCAGTTCTTGGAAGCAAATAATAATCGCAATTTTTTTTCTTTAAAAAAACCTTTAGTAGTTTAATTTTATTTTTATTAGATATTATTTCTTTCAATTTAATTGACTTTTATGCATGTTTAATAAAATTTTCTAAAACAATCTTTGTTTCGCTTAATTTATCAAAAATTATTTCATATTTGCCATCAACAATATATTTAATTTTTCCATAACCATATTTTTCATGAAAAATTTCATCACCAATTTCAAATTTATAATCAGAATCATATAAACTATTATTCTTTCTCAATTTTTTTTTCTTAAATAATAAACGATTAGGATTTCTTATTTCATTCTCATAACTATCCTGATCAACAATTAAATCATTTTCTTCAAAAAAAACATCTTCTTTTGTATCTATATTTTTTTTTGGTATTTCCGATAAAAAACGCGATGGTTGACTAAAATTCCAATTGCCGTGGATAAATCTTCTTTTTGCAAATGAAATATTAACCTTTTCTTTCCCCCTAGTTATTCCTACATATGCTAATCTTCTTTCTTCTTGTAACCCATTATCTCCTTTTTCTTCTAAAGATTTTTGATGAGGAAAAAGTCCCTCATCCCATCCTGCAAGAAAAACATTTTCAAATTCAAGTCCTTTTGCAGCGTGCATAGTCATAATATTGACCATATCGAATTTATAATTTCTCTCATTCTCCATTACTAAAGATACATGCTCTAAAAATTCATTCATATTAGAAAAATCGGCCAAAGCTCCTATCAATTCTTTCAAATTTTCTAACCTTCCCGGCGCTTCAATAGATTTATCTTGTAACCACATTTTTGTGTATCCTGATTCCTCTAATATAATTTTTGCTAAATTAACATGATTTATTTTATTTATTTTATTTTTCCACATATCAATATCTTCAATAAATTTTTTTATAGTATTTTTTGCATTAGAAGTTAATTCATCAGTTTGTATAATTTTCTTGGCAGCGTCCAATAATGTCATATTAGTCTCTCTAGCAAATTTATAAATTAATTGCAATGTAACTGTACCTAATCCTCTTTTTGGAGTATTAAAAATTCTTTCTAAAGCTAAATCATCGTTGTTTTTATAAATAACTCTAAAATATGCTATAGCATCTCTAATTTCTAATCTTTCATAAAATCTAAAGCCTCCTATAACCCTGTAAGGAATCCCTATTTTTAATAATCTATCTTCAAATAATCTTGTTTGAAAACTAGCTCTTACCAAAATAGCTATTTCATCTAATTTTTTTTTTTTTAATTTTAATTTTTCAATTTGATTTGAAATATTTTTTGCTTCATCTTTTCCATCTTCAAAAAAAGAAATTTTTATTTTTTCACCACTTTCTTTTTCAGTCCATAAATTTTTTCCTAATCTATCTTTATTATTTTCAATTAATTTACTAGCAGCTGCTAATATATGATCAGTCGATCGATAATTCTGTTCTAATCTTATAATTTTAACATTCTTAAAAACTTCTGGAAAACTTAATATATTTTTAACATCAGCGCCTCTCCAACTATAAATTGCTTGGTCATCATCTCCCACGCAACAAATATTTTTATACTTATCAGACAAAAATTTTAAAAACATATCTTGGCATGCATCTGTATCCTGATATTCATCAACCAATATATATTTAAATTGATTTTGATATCTTTCTAAAACATCCTTATGATTATTAAAAATTTTTACTGGTAATAATAATAAATCACCAAAATCAGTAGCGTTTAATGTTTTTAATCTTGTTTGGTATTGGTCATAAAGTTTAGATATATCTATACTTTTGCCAAATTTGTATCTAAATTTTTTAGAATCCTCAGGAAAAATTCCTTTATCTTTAAACCATTGAATCATCCAAAGAACATTACTAGGTGTCCATTTTTTTATATCAATTTTATTAATTTCGAGAATTTGTTTTATTAACCTAATTTGATCATCTGTATCAATTACAGAAAAATCACTTTTTAATGAACATAGTTCTGAATGTTTTCTAAGAATTCTTAATCCAGTTGAATGAAAAGTCCCTATCCACATTTTTTCAATATCTATTTTTAATAATCTTTGAATTCTTTCCTTCATTTCATTAGCTGCTTTATTTGTAAAAGTAACAGCTAATATTTCCCAAGGTTTTGCTTTTTTTTTATTTAATAAATGAACTAATCTAGTCGTTAAAACTCTAGTTTTCCCAGTTCCTGCACCAGCTAGAACAAGCACAGGGCCTTCCAAAGTTTCGACTGCTTCTTTTTGTTTGTTATTTAATTTATTTAAATAAAAATCTTTACTCATATTTAACTCCAAAAAGCATCATATGTCTTATTAAAAAATTTACGTTTAGTTATATTAGAACATATCTTACCTGTTAAATCCGCTCGATTTAAAGTATAAAAATGTAGTTCATTAAAACCATTTTTTATCAAATCTAAACATTGATTTGTTGTTATATCTACAGATAAATTAAATAAATCATTATTATTTTTATATAAATTTTTTATTTTTAATGGTATCGAAGCTGAACAATTTTTTGCAAGTTGAACTAATTTTTCAAAATTTGTTATGGGCAATATACCTGGTATTATAGGTATTTTAATATTTTTTTTTTGGAGCAAATTTATAAAATCATAAAATTTATTATTATCAAAAAAAAATTGAGTAATACCTTTATTAGCTCCAGCATCAATTTTTCTCTTTAAATTATCAATATCTTCATCGAGATTCTTAGATTCAGGATGCTTTTCTGGAAATACTGCTACTATAATATTAAAATCTTTTAATTCCTTTAAATCCTTAACAAGTTCACTTGAATATTTATAACCATTAGGAAAGGTAACAAATTTTCTTTTCCTAGATAATTTAATATTTTCAGGGTCACCTCTTATAACAACTATAGATCTGATTCCTAAATTCCAATAATCTTTAGCTAACTTTTTTATAGATTTTTTTGTATCTCCTATACAAGTTAAATGAGGAATAGGTTTTATAGCTGGTCTATAAGTAAATTTTTTTATTGTCTCGTGTGTTCGTTTTCTTGTAGTTCCTCCAGCTCCATATGTAATTGAAACAAATTCTGGATAAAAAATCTTCAATTTATTCAATGTTTTCCATAAATTCTGGTACATTAAAATGTTTTTTGGAGGGAAAAATTCAAATGAAATTTTTAATTTATTTCTCATTTTTTAAACAGTTAAGCTGTGGATAACTTTTTTTTTTTATTCCTTAAATTTTTAAAACTAGTATAGTATATTTTTAAATTACAGGACTTATTTAAATGTATTTTTTTAAATATTTTATAACACTTTTACTATTTTTCTCATTAAATAATAGTTATGTTTCGGCAGAACATCACGAAGATGTTATAGTAGAAGATGCAATAATTGTTGAATCTGATTTTGATTTAAATCAAACATATGGAAAAGAAAAAGATTATAGTGATATAGATCCAATTGAAGGCTTTAATAGAGAAGTTTGGGATTTTAATTTAGGGCTTGATAAAGCTATTTTTAGACCTGTAACTAAAGGATATGTAAATGTTGTTCCTGACCCTTTTAGAAGAGGTTTAGGAAATGCAATGGAAAATTTTTTTAAGACACCTCAATATTTTGTTAATAATGCACTGCAAGGAAAAGTAGATGGTGCATTTACAACATTAGCAAGGCTAGTTATAAATTCTACTGTAGGTTTAGGAGGATTTATTGATGTTGCTAGTAAAATGGGTATAGAAAAACGACCAGAAAATTTTGGAGATACATTAGGCGTATGGGGATGGAAACAAAGTAATTATGTTCAAGTCCCATTTAAAGGTCCGCAAACCTCAAGAGATATTGTTGGATTTGTTGGCGATGTATTTACTGACCCTCTAATTTTAATTGGAGGAATACCACTCTGGGGTAATTTAGTTAAAACTGCGGGAACTTCTATAGATGATAGACAAGAAACTCTTGGCGTTTTAGAAGAACTAGAAAGTACATCGTTAGATTTTTATTCATCAATTCGTTCAATGTATATTCAAAAAAGGTCTGATGAGATTGAAAATGATAAAGCGCAAGATTATAGATCTTATTTAAATAATTAAAAAAATGTTTATTAGAAAGTTTGTCTTAATAATACTTTTTTCAATTTTCTTTATTTTTAATAATAATTTTATCAATAAGTCATTAGCCACTAATGATCCTGGTGTTTTTATAATGGATATGACTCAAGGTGCTATACAAAACTTAACCAGTTCATCAGCAAATATGGATGAAAAAGAAAAAAAATTTGGAGAATTATTTGATAAAAATTTTGATCTTCCATCAATTTCAAGATTTGTTTTAGGAAAATATTGGAAAAATGCTTCTATAGAACAAAAAAAGAAATTTATAAAAACTTTTAGAAATTATGTTGTTAAAACATATTCGTCAAGATTTAGCGAATACTCAGGTGAAAATTTAAAATTAGTAAAATTCGAGAACGAATCTAATCCCAAAATTTTCCTAGTATATACTGTTTTAGAAAGACAAGATGCTCCTTTAATTAAAATTAATTGGAGAGTTGGAAAAAAAAAAGATAAATTTGTGATTTTAGATATAGTTATAGAAGGAATTAGTCTAGCAGTTACACAAAGATCTGAATTTGTTTCTGTTATCGAACAAAATAATGGAGAAATAGATAGTCTTATTTCTTTACTTGAAGAAAAATTATAATTATTTCTGGTGGGCCCGGCAGGATTCGAACCTGCGACATCACCGTTATGAGCGGCGTGTTCTAACCAACTGAACTACAGGCCCAATTAAAATATTTATTTATTTAACAAGGTTTATTAACTCTTATCAAGAAAACTTTTTAATTGTTTTGATCTACTTGGATGTTTAAGTTTTCGTAAAGCTTTAGCTTCAATTTGTCTTATACGTTCTCTAGTAACAGTAAATTGTTGTCCAACTTCTTCTAAAGTATGATCGGTATTAACTCCAATTCCGAATCTCATTCTTAAAACTCTTTCTTCTCTTGGTGTAAGACTTGACAAAACTCTTGTTGTTGTTTCTCTTAGATTAGTATTGATAGCTGCCTCACCTGGAACGACTGTGTTTTTATCTTCAATAAAATCTCCTAAAAAACTATCGTCATCATCACCTACGGGCGTTTCAAAGCTAACTGGCTCTCTAGCGATTTTCATTACTTTTCTTATTTTTTCTAAAGGGATTGATAATTTAGTTGATAATTCTTCAGGCGTTGGTTCTCTACCAATTTCATGAAGCATTATTCTTGAAGTTCTAATAATTTTATTAATTGTTTCTATCATATGTACTGGTATTCTTATAGTTCTAGCTTGATCTGCAATTGATCTAGTAATTGCTTGTCTTATCCACCATGTTGCATAAGTTGAAAACTTATAGCCTCTTTTATATTCAAATTTATCTACTGCTTTCATAAGCCCAATATTTCCTTCTTGAATAAGGTCTAAAAATTGTAAGCCTCTATTTGTATATTTTTTTGCAATTGAAATAACTAATCGTAAATTTGCTTCAATCATTTGCTTTTTTGCTTTCTCAGAAATATACTTTCCTGAACTTATTTCATTACCTAAAAATTTTAATTCAGAAATAGCAAGTTTATAGTCATTTGAAATTTTACTTAATTCTTTATTTGATTCTTTAATATCTTTTGAATATTTTTTAAAAAATTTTTTCCACAAATCGCTTTCTTTAGATTGTTTCGTAGACCAATATGGATTTAACTCATTCTTGTCATATGATCTTATAAAATCTTTTCTATCTATTCCAATCTTTTGAGCTAATTTTAATAAATTTCCTTGTGGTACAATTAAAGACTTATTAATTTCATTAATTTTTATAATAAAAAAATTTATACATTCCTCACTCAAACATAATTTATTTAAATAATTAACTAACTTCTTTTTAATTGATTCATAATTTTTTAATTTCTTATCTGATAATTCTTTATTCTTATTTACTAAATCTTTTTTTTCTATTATTAATGTTCTAAATTTAATGTAAATTGCTGCTAATTTATCTAAAATATTGAAAATCTTATTCTCAATTTTAGACTCCATAAATGAAATAGTAAAATTTTCTTCGTCCAAAGGCTTTTCTTCATTAGTTTTATCAAATTTTTTATCTTTTAATTTTGAATCTTCTTCATTTTCATTGTTATTTTCATCTTCATTAATTTCTTCTGCCTTTGTTTCTTCATTTAACGATGCATCATCAATTGTAACTGGTATTTTTTTACTTATGTAAGTGGTATAAAACTTTTCTAAATCAATTATATGTCTCAAAAAAACTTCTTGATCTTGTATTTTCTTTTTCAAAACTGAAAAATATTCATATACAAAAGGAAATTCATAAATTGCTTTTAAAATTTTTTCTTTTCCTTGTTCAATTTTAATTGATAGATCAACTTCACCCTGTCTTGTAAGTAAATCAACTGATCCCATTTCTTTTAGATACATTCTTACAGGATCACTAGTTCTTGCTTCTCCCTTTAAAAGTTTTTTAGCTAATCTTTTTTGTTTTTTAATTAAATTAGAATTTGCATTATTAGGCCCCCTATTTCTTCTTTTTAAAACAATACCTTGTATCTTTAAAAAATTTAAAACTATATCAAAATCTTTCGAATTAATAATATCTGGGTTAAAAAATTTTTTAATTTTTGTAAATGAGATTTTTCCTATTTTTTTAGTATCATCTATTAGACTTTTAAATTGAGGAATATATTTTTCTTTTCTTATTAAATCTATAACAGAAACTTTTTTTTTCTCATGAGAAGAATCTTTTATTTTTTTTGATTTTATTTTTTCTTTATTCATAAAAACTCATATACACTATATTAAAATTTAAAAAATTAAACTATTTTTTTTTTGTTAAACTACTAATTTTCCTAAATTTCTCATAATTTTCTTTATTTAATTCATTAAGAGTAATATCGGCATTCTTTTTATTAAAATCTAATCTTTTTTTCTCCAAAAAAACACCATAATATTCATTCCAACCATTAAAAACTATCTCAATATTATTTTTACTCTTTAAAAAAGGAGCATGAAGTAAAATTGATTTATTAATAATTTTCGAAACAATTTCTTTATGCTCAGATTTTAACAATGTGGCCCTTAAGTCATTTTTTTCAATTAATTTTTTAGAAAAAATTTTATAAATATAATTCTTCAATAATTCAAATTTTTTAAAAGAAAATTTAATAGAAAAAAATTTTTCATTAACTTTTTTTAATAAATCAGGATATAAAATAACCGATCCTAAAAGAATTCTTTCAGAAATTTTATCTGTATTAATTATATTTTTATTAATTAATACCTCTTTTCTATCATTAATATTTTTTTTTGAATATGATAATTTGAATTCATTAAAAAATTTTTCTCTAAAAAAATTTTTATAATTCTTTTTAATAATAAAATTATCAATTAAATTTACCAATCTACTAATTTCTTCTTCTAATTCTGCTCTTTTCTCAGGAGTATTAAAATTTTTGCCATAAACTAAGTTATTCCAGATATAATCAACTAAAGAAATTTTATTATCAAAAGCCATATCCAAATCTTTTGTTTTGTTAGATAAAATTAAACTATCTGGATCTTCTTCAACAGGTAATTTTACAAAATTTAATGAATACCCAGGTTTTAAATGAGGGAAAACTAATTCTGAAACTCTTTTTGAGGCTTTTTGCCCAGCTTCGTCTCCATCCATACATATAGTCGGTACTTTTGTTATTCTCCATGCACAAATTATTTGTTTTATTGTTAAAGCTGTTCCAAGAGGTGCTATTACATTTTTATAACCTGCATTATGCATTGAAATAACATCTGTATAACCTTCAACAATATAAAGCTCATCTTTATTCAAATTATTGTTTTTACACTGTTGCCAACCAAATAATAAATCTCCTTTTTTAAATATTGGCGATGTTGAAGAATTAACATATTTACCTATTTGATTGCTAGACATTGCTTTTCCACCAAACCCAACAACATTTGAAGAATAATCATAAATTGGAAAAATAATACGATTATTAAATCTATCAAATTTTTGATTGTTTTTACTTGATAGAATAACCACTCCTGAGTCAATAATGTCTTTTGATGAAAAGCCTTTAAGTTTTAAATAATTATAAATTGTATCATTTTTTTTAGGCGCAAAGCCTAAAGAAAAATTATTAATAATGTTTTCATTAAAATTCCTTTCTTTAAAAATTGATATAAGTTCTTTATTTGATTTAAGTTCTCTTTTTAGATTTTCATGATACCAATCACACGATAGTTTTGTAATTTTTCTCAAATTAATAATTTTATTTTGAAAAACTTTGTCTTCTTTTTTATAAATATTTTCATCAACTTTTATACCCGCATAATCTGCTAATTTCTTTACTGCTTCTCTAAAAGACAAATTTTCAGTTTTCATAACAAAATCAAAAATGCTTCCGTGTTCTCCACTACTAAAACAATGATAAAAGCCTTTTTCATCAGAGACAGTAAAAGAAGGGGTTTTTTCATTTGAAAAAGGCGATAAGCCTACGAATTCGTTTCCTCTTGGCGCTAATTTAATTTTTTTTGAGACAATATCAGAAACTTTTATTCGTGTTTTAATTTCATCAAGTAATTGGCTTCCAAATTTCATAACTAATATTTTTTATTAATTATTAAGAACAACTTTAACATAAGAACTTGCTTTAGCTATGTCTATTTGTGAAGATAATTTATGTTTTTTTAATGCATTCATAACTTTTCCCATATCAGACATTGCATTTGCATTTAATTCTTCAATTAATTCATTACATATTTTTTCCATATCATTATTGCTTAACTGATCTGGTAAATATTTTTTAATTACACTTATTTCATTATTTTCTTTATCAACTAATTCAGGCCTGTTTCCCTTTTTATACATTTCAACACTCTCATTTCTTTGTTTAATCATATTTTTAAAAATATTAAATATCATTTCTTCTGTTATTTCTTTAATTTTTTTGTCAGATCTAATTAAAATTTCTTTATCTTTAATTGCAGAAAGCATAAGTCTAATTGTACTAATTGATTCTTTATTCTTATTTTTAATCGCTATATTTAGATCTTCTAATATTTGTTTTTTTATCATTTTAAATGAGAAATTTATTAAAAACTTTTTTTTTCACTAGATCAACCTTATTCGTAAATATAATTTACTGAAATTATTGATTCTTTTTTTTGATAATTGTAATAAATGAACTAAAATTTAATTAAAAAAAGATTTGAATATTACGTTGAAATAAATAGATTGTATAGAGTTTAATAAAGGAGGTTAAAAACGCCGCCTAAAGGATATTTTTTAGACAATCGAAAACCTAATGCGATACTAGCTTTAGCCAATAATACTATTTTTTATGGAAACGGAATTGGATATGAAGGAGAAATAATAGGAGAACTATGTTTCAATACATCAATTCTGGGTTACCAAGAAATATTAACAGATCCTTCATATTCTAATCAAATAATAACTTTTACTTTCCCACATATAGGTAATGTTGGGGTAAATAAATCTGATATAGAATCAAAAAAACCAGCAGCAAAGGGATTGGTAATTAGAGAAAATATTTCAGAACAATCAAATTTTAGAGCGACAGATAATCTTCAAAATTGGCTTAACAAAAATAAATTAGTTGGTATTTATGGAATTGATACAAGAGAGATAACTCAGATGTTAAGGGAAAAAGGAGCGCTAAATGCAATTATAATTCATAATAAAAAAGGAAATTTTAATCTAAAAAAAATAAAAAAAAAATTAAAAGATTGGGAAGGTATAAAAGGTTGTGATTTAACAAAAGATGTTTCTATAAATAAAAATTACTCATGGAATAAAACAGTTTGGTCAAAAAAAAATGGCTATGGATATAATAATAAAAAAAAATATCATATTGTTGCAATAGATTATGGAGCTAAAGATAATATACTAAGAAATTTATCTACCTTAGAATGTAAAGTTACAGTTGTTCCTCCAAATATCAAAGCAGAAGAAATTTTTAAATTAAAACCAAAAGGTGTTTTCTTAAGTAATGGACCTGGAGATCCTAAAGCAACAGGTAAAATTACCATTCCAACAATAAAAGAAATTTTAAAAAAAAAAATTCCAATATTTGGAATTTGTTTAGGGCATCAAATTTTAGCTTTAGCTTTAGGTGGAAAAACAAAAAAAATGCATCATGGTCATAGAGGAGCTAATCATCCAGTTTTAGAAACTAAAACTGGAAAAGTAATAATTACAGTCCAAAATCATGGTTTTGAAGTTTTAAAAAATTCATTACCTAAAAATGTAAAAATTTCATATAAATCTTTATTTGATGGATCTATTGAAGGTTTAGAATTAATTAATCAGCCGGTTTTTTCAGTACAATATCATCCTGAAGCATCTCCTGGCCCACATGACCATCTTAGTATATTTAAAAAATTTTATAATTTAATAAAAAAAAATGCCTAAAAGAAAAGATTTAAAATCAATTTTTATTATAGGAGCTGGGCCAATAGTTATTGGTCAAGCGTGTGAATTTGATTATTCAGGCACCCAAGCTTGTAAAGCTCTTAAAGAAGAAAAATATAGAGTAATTTTACTTAATTCAAATCCTGCGACTATTATGACAGACCCTGACATAGCAGACTCCACTTATATAGAGCCTATTAATTCTGAAATAATAGAACAAATAATAAAAAAAGAAAAACCAGATGCCATTTTACCAACAATGGGTGGACAAACTGCTTTGAATGCTGTTTTAGAAATAGAAAAAAAAGGTTTGCTTAAAAAATATAATATTGAATTAATTGGAGCAAATTTAAATTCAATTAAGAAGGCTGAAGATAGAAAATTATTTAAAAAAACAATGTCTAAATTAGGGTTAAAAACTCCTAAAAGTTTCGTTGTGAAAAATTTAAAAGAAGCAAAAAAAGTTTTAAAAAAATTATCTTTACCAGTAATTATCAGACCATCTTTTACTTTAGGTGGGCTAGGAGGAGGCACGGCCAGAAACATTAAAAATTTTATTAAAATTTGCTCAGAAGGTCTTAATTATTCTCCAATTAATGAGGTTTTAATAGAAGAATCTGTTCTAGGTTGGAAAGAATATGAATTAGAAGTAGTAAGAGATAAAAATGATAATTGTATTGTTATATGCTCTATTGAAAACATTGACCCGATGGGTGTTCATACAGGTGATAGTATAACTGTTGCTCCAGCATTAACTTTAACAGATAAAGAATATCAAATTATGAGAAATGCTAGTTTTTCAATATTAAGAGAAATAGGTGTTGATACAGGAGGATCAAATGTTCAATTTGCTATTAATCCTAAAAATGGAGATATGGTTGTAATTGAAATGAATCCAAGAGTTTCTAGATCATCAGCTTTGGCATCAAAAGCTACTGGATTTCCAATAGCAAAGGTTGCGGCAAAACTTGCGATTGGCTTAACATTAGATGAAATAAAGAATGACATAACTAAAACAACCCCATGTTCTTTTGAACCTACTATAGATTATGTAGTTACAAAAATTCCAAGATTCACTTTTGAAAAATTTACAGGAACAAAAAATATTCTGGGAACTTCAATGAAATCAGTTGGTGAAGTTATGGCAATAGGAAGAAATTTTTGCGAATCTATTCAAAAAGCAATCAGATCACTAGATAAAGGATACGATGGGTTATTTCATGATAAATTAAAAAAAAATGATATAGAACGTCCCTCTCCTATTAGAATTTTTCAAATTGCAGATCTTTTGAGAAAAAAAGAACAAATTAATGTTATTCATAAAAGAACAAAAATTGATAAATGGTTTCTAAGAGAAATTAAAAAAATTATAGATTATGAAAATATAATAAAAAAGAAAGGCATTCCAAAAAATAAAGATTCTTTACTACATATAAAAAGTTTAGGTTTCTCAGATAAAAGATTAGCACTTCTTACAAATAAAAAAGAAAGGGATATTAAAAATTTAAGAAAAAAATTCGATGTTAAACCAGTTTATAAAAGAGTAGATACTTGTGCAGCAGAATTTTTATCATTAACGCCGTATATGTACTCTACTTATGAAAAAATACCTAAAAATATTGATAATTGTGAATCTAAACCTACTAACAAAAAGAAAGTAATTATTATTGGAGGGGGCCCAAACCGAATTGGGCAAGGTATTGAATTTGATTATTGTTGTGTTCACGCATCTTATGCTTTAAAAAAAAAAAAAAATAGAAACTATTATGATCAATTGTAATCCTGAAACTGTTTCAACAGATTATGATACTTCTGATAGATTATATTTTGAACCACTAACTCCAGAAGATGTAATTGAAATTATTAAAGTTGAAAAAAGAAAAGGTAAACTTCTTGGATTAATATTACAATTTGGGGGACAAACACCGTTAAATTTAGCAAAATATTTAGTTAATGAAAAAATAAAAATTCTAGGAACATCTTTAGATTCCATCGATATTGCTGAAGATAGAAAAAAATTTAAAAAAATAATTAAAGATATTAAAATAAAGCAACCAGCAAATTTAACTGCTAACAATATAAATGAAGCAAAAAAGTGTCTTAATATAATCGGACTTCCATTAATAATAAGACCTTCATACGTTTTAGGAGGAAAAGCTATGGAAATAATAAATGAAAAAAGAGAATTCTTTAAATATATCGAACAAGCTCTTAAAATAACAAAAAAATCTCCATTATTAATAGATTCGTATTTAAAATCAGCTATTGAAATAGATGTAGATGCAATTTCAGACGGTAATCAGGTATTTGTAGCAGGAATAATGGAACATATAGAAGAAGCAGGAATACATTCAGGAGATTCAGCCTGTGTTATTCCTCCATATACATTAAATAAAAAAATAATAAAAAAAATAAAAGAACAAACAAAAAAACTAGCGCTTGCATTAAAAGTTAAAGGATTAATAAATATTCAATTTGCTGTTCAAGATGATAATGTTTACATAATTGAAGCGAATCCGCGTGCAAGTAGAACAGTTCCTTTTGTTGCTAAAGCAACTGGAATTCCAATAGCAAAAATTGCAGCATTAATAATGATTGGAAAAAAAATAAAAGATTTCAAACTAAAAAAAAACAAATTCAATCATATAGCTGTAAAAGAATCTGTTTTTCCTTTCTCTAAATTTGATGGTTCAGATATTATTTTAGGCCCAGAAATGAAATCAACAGGAGAGGCAATGGGAATTGATTTTAGTTTTGGAAAAGCATTTGCAAAATCTCAACTTTCTGCAAATATCGATCTTCCTTTAAAAGGAAATTTGTTTGTTTCGGTAAAAAATTCAGACAAAAATTTTATTGTTGAACATGTAAAAAACTTAAAAAAAATAGGTTTTATAATTTCAGCTACTAAAGGAACGGCAATATTTTTAAAAAAAAAAAACATTGATTGTGTTTTAATAAAAAAAGTGAAAGAAGGTAGCCCAAATATTGTAAATTTAATTAATAATAAAAAAATTAATCTTATTTTTAATACAACTGAAGGAAGCCAAGCTATAAAGGATAGTTTTACTTTAAGAAGAGCTGCAATAAATAATAAAATCCCTTATTATACAACAATGTCAGGAGCAAAAGCTGCAGTTGAAGCTATAAAAGCTTTATCAAAAAGAAATTTAAAAATATCATCTCTACAAAAATATTTCCTAAAAACAAAAATTAACAGGATAGTAAAAAGTGTCTAAAAAAAATTGTTGGATAATTTCGGATGGTTTAGTAGGACACGAAAAACAATCAATTTCTTTAGCAAAAGGACTAAATATAAATTATAAAATAATTAAAATAAAAAAACTAAATTTTTTTCAAAGAAATTTATCTTTTTTACCAAATTTAAAAAAAAAAATAAAAGAGCCAAAACCAAAATTCTTAATCTCATGCGGCAAACATACAGCTTATTATGCAAAATTAATAAAAAAAGAATTCAAAAAAAAAATTTTTTCTATTTTTATACAAAAACCTCCAATCAATACTAAAAATTTTGATTTGGTTATAGTTCCGAAACACGACAATTGTAATGGAAAAAATATAATAAATACAAATGGAGCATTAACGAATATAAATAAAAAATATGTCAAACAGCATGTAAAAAATAAAAAAAAACCTAACACTTTTAAAAAAAAATTTATAACTGTATTAATTGGTGGAAATAGCAGGCATCATAAAATTACAAAAAAAATACTAGATGAAATTATTAACAAACTTAATTATTTAGAAGACAAAACAAAAATTAATTTTTATTTATTATTTTCAAGAAGAACTAATAAAAATGATTATTTATATTTAAAAAAGAAAATTATTAATAAAAAATTTTTTTTTATTTTACCCAATTCAACAAAAGTTTCTTATATAAATGCTTTATGTTTCTCAGAAGCAATTATAGTTACAAGCGATTCTGTTTCTATGGTTACTGAAGCATGTAGCACCGGCAAACCAACGTATATAATTAATATCCCTACAAAATCAAAAAAATTTACTTTCTTTATAAAAAATTTGATTAATTTAAAATTAGCTTATTACTTAAAAAAATCATTATCTTTAAAAAAGAAAACAAAAACATTAAATGATATTGACATAGTTATAAAAAAAATAAAAAAAAAAATAAAAATATGAAAACTTATAAAAGTGATGTTATTATTATTGGCTCTGGAGCGGCAGGATATACAGCGGCAATATATACAGCAAGAGCAAATATGAAGCCAATTTTAGTAAATGGGCAACAACCAGGTGGACAAATGACAATTACTACTGACGTTGAAAATTATCCTGGTTTTAAAGATGTTATTCAAGGTCCTTGGCTTATGGAACAAATGAAAGGACAGGCTGAAAATGTAGGTACAAAAATTATAAATGATACAATTTCAGAATGTAATTTTAAATCAAAACCATTTAAATTAATTGGTGATAGTAAATCAATTTATCATGGTAAATCAATAATAATTGCTACAGGAGCAACTGCGAGATGGCTAGGTATTAAAACTGAAGAAAAATTTAAAGGATATGGGGTATCTGCTTGTGCAACTTGTGATGGTTTCTTTTTCAAAAATAAAATTGTAGCAGTTGTAGGTGGTGGAAACACTGCTGTTGAAGAAGCATTATATTTAACTTTACATGCAAAAAAAGTTTATTTAATTCATAGGAGAAATAAATTAAGAGCAGAAAAAATATTACAAGAAAGATTATTTAAAAATCCTAAAATAAAGTTTTTTTGGAATAAAAAAGTAAAAGAATTCATTGGTAAAGATAATCCTATTTCTCTAAATAAGTTATTATTGGAAGATACTAAAACTCAACAAAATTCAGAAATAGACGTTGAGGGCGCTTTTATTGCGATAGGGCATGATCCAGCTACGTCAATATTTAAAAACAAAATTGATATGGATAATGAAAATTATATTATTACAAAGCCTGATAG
>MDTE01009904.1_pt1 | contig 62672 bp, 33 predicted proteins | sample 811231 | NCBI WGS metagenome assembly MDTE01 (sample SAMN05326651, study PRJNA326480) | marine metagenome | isolation source: seawater | place: Indian Ocean: Red Sea | collected 2010
ATCACCGTCTCCCACGCCTCTCGACACACATCTCTCCCGATTGGTCCGTCCATGACGCGTCGAAACGTTTGACACGTGCCGCGGAGCGCCGAGATTGTCTTTCCGCACCGTTTCGCCCTGATGACGTTGGCCAGTTTCGTAGTACTTGCCTCGTAGTTCTGGACTTCCGCCTCCTGTTTCCCCATACGTCTCTCCACTTCCTCCCAGACGATCTCGTGAAGCCCGCGCACCTTTACTCGGTACAGCCTGGTCTTATCGTACTGGACGTACGAACCAAACTCTTCCGAACGAATGATGCGCGCGATGATGCGCTCCCAAATCTCGTACGGGAGTTCGACGACGTCGCGGGAGTCCGAGGACGACGACGGCATCATTGTCGTCTCGGCGGCGGCACGCGCGCGCGTGACTCGCATCGTCGCGCGCGCGGCAATCTGCGGTGGGTGCCGAGACATCAATCGTCATCGTTTCCGAGACGAGACGAGACGGATGGACTACCTAGACGAGCGTGGATATTGACTCGACGATGGGTGGCTATCGGGCGATCGTGGGACTAGTGGAGCATCTTCTTCGCGTCAGCCTCCTGAGCGAGGAGGTCGTCGGACTTGTACTTTGCGAGAAGTTCGCGTTTTTTGCGGTTCAAGACTTCGCGCTCGATGTGCGCGTCGTCGGGAAGCGCGACGTGCGCGGCGAACCGCGTCGTCTCGGTGTCGGTGGAGGTTTTGACCCTCGTGTACTCGCCGCCGGATTCTAATTCTCTGAGTTTTTGTTCCGCCTCCCACTCGTCGATCGCGGCGCGGCGCATGGCGGTCTCGGCCTCGGCTTCGACGCGGAGCAAGACGCCGTCCTCCTCGTCTCTGTATCCGTAGTATCCGCTATCGATGTGTAGATTCATTTGGTGTCTCGTGCGTCGCACCGCCTTCTTCGCGGGAGCTTCGAATAATTCCTTCACCCCGGGTAAGTTTTTCGCCGCGCCGAAATACTTGTACGCCTTTCGATCGCCGCTCGTGCCCGGCGGTTGCACCAACCCGCCGTCGGCGTCTTCAATCTTCGGCGCCGATTGAATGTAATTCGGTCCACCGAGCTCGATGATTCGCATCTCCCACTGCCACTTCTCCTTGAGCAACTGATTGATCTCGTCGTTTAAATCTCTGATTTTATGTTCACCGAGTCCCGCGTTTTGAATCTCCATGACTTTTTGTCCGACGTCTCGCAACACGTCGGCGCGCCATCGATCCGCTTCATTCAAATCCTTCGCCGCGTGCGTGTGAAACGGTCTCGAGCGCGTCACCGTCCCTCGCAACGCCTCTTGCTTACCCGTCGTCCACTTATTAAACATCCCCTGCGCGTTCCGAGCCGGCGCGCGGCGCGCGTCAGTCATACAATTCATCGCGCGCGCGCCGACCTAGAGCCGCCACCGCGTTCGCGCGCGCGCGATTCGAGACGCGTCGAGGTCGAGTTCGAGTTCGCGCGCGCGTCGATCGACGCGAGCGTACATTCGCCTTCTCCTGATTGCGCGCCATGACGTCCGTGCGTCGGCGCGCGCGCGGTGTCGCCGCGAGTCGCGCAGTGATGATGCACTCGTCGCCACTCCGAGACGATCGATTCATCGTCATGGACGTCTCCACCGCGAAGGCGATCGCGGACGCGCTGCGAACCGCGGGGACGCGCGCGGGGGCGACCGGTGACGTCGCCGCGCGCGGTGACGCGTCGTCCGCGGCGACGCTCGCCGCGACGTGTCACGAAAAGATGCGGTTTGATTTTCCATCGGTGCGCGCGCGAGAGGTGCGCGCGCTCGCGAGGGCGATGCGGGACCGTCTGCGCGAGGATGACGTCGGCGAGGCGACGCGCGAGTTTCCCGTGACGACGGCGTTGGCGAGGAATTGCGCCGAGGAGGCGTCGAGGGAGATGGCGAGAGCGTCCGAGCTCGGCGGCGGCGGCGGCGACGCCGACGCCGACGAAGCGACGCCGACGAAGGACGACGACGACGACGAGAGCGTCGAGGCGCGCGCCAAGGCGTACGCGAGTCTGTGTGTGGTCGTGTTCGTCGAGTTTCCTCGACGAGTGTTGGCGATGGGAGACGAAGACGCGTTCGAGGCTTTACGCGCGTACTCGCCGCCGGACGAGCCCGAAATCGACGCATCGACGAGGGAAGACGCCGCCGACGCGACGACGACGAACGGTGTGAACGGTGTGAAACACTCGACGCCCAGAGTGGACCTCCCGGACGATGAGGACGACGAGGACGATTGGGAACCTCTGGAGACGACAGAGACGTGGTTTAATTTTACGGAGGACGCGCGGTTCGCCAACGCGACGAAGCGCGAAGTCGTCGACGCGAAGATTCGAGGTTTGCTTCACGAGTTATTACCGTCTCGCGTCGGCGCTACTATGCGAGGGAACGTCGGTATGGGTTCGGATTGGGAGCGGTTGAAGATCGCGGACGGTGTGCTCGCGCTCTTCGAGGCGTTGTGCGGAGACGAAGACCCGGGGCGTCGCGCGTTGCGCACCGTGCCGCTGCGCGTATTACGAGAACGATGGTCAATCTCATCCGGAAGCGCCATGGGCGTCGACGCTGGTCTCGCTCGCGTTCTTCGCGCGCTACAGTTTGGTCGAGAGGCGTCGTACGAAAACGAAGATCAAAGCATCGCGCTCGAACTGTTGGCGCACTTGTGTCTCAAATGCAGCGCGGAGTCCATCGGCGTTTCGCCGCGCGCGAGTCGCGACGAGCGCGCCGCGCACACGACGAGAGGTAAACTGTGGGCGCACGCGCACACCGCCGTGCCCGTCATCACGGCGACTTTAGAACGCAGCGCGCGCGTCATGGACGCCCGAAAGGAAGAGTCTGAGTGGCAAGAGAACGTCGGACTGTGCGCCATTATTCTTTCGTTTTATTGCGTCAACGCGTCCGCGTCGACAATTCAAAGTGTCGGTGATCGTATTCTTCGAAGCGGGTGTCTCCGAGCCATCGTGAACGTATTCATCGGCGTGCGCGAGTATCAGTGCGCCGAGGCTGTTCGACGAGCGCTGCTGTTGATGACGTTGGCGTGCGAAGCCGTCTACGACTTTACGTCTCGCGTGCCGACGGTGCTCGACGCGGTGCGAGGGAAATCGTTCGACGCGAGGGGGCCGTACGCGGGACACGGCGCGATGTGGAAGGTTGCGCTTCGCGAGTCGGACGCTGAGACGCATCTCGCGAGATGTCTCGATCGCTTCGCCGTGAGCATGGACGACGAAGCCGACGTGTGCGCGCTGCGAGAGACGATTATGTTGACGCGCGCGTGCGACGCCGCGGCGAGACTCGGTGGAAGAACGCTGTTCACGCCCGGTGGAGAGGTCACCGAGGCTCTCAAACGGCTCAATACTCGAGTTGTGGAAGTCATGAGCGCCATGACGCGCGAGCGCGACGGTATCGCGCGAGCGGAAAAGGGCGACGTGGACGAGGATGAGAAGAAGCGCGTCGAAAATCCAAAGGCGCCGGATGTCGAAAAGCGACGCGACGTCGTCGTGGACATAGGTAGAAAACTCAAGGCGCTGTTGCTTGTCGAGGACAGCGTCACCGTCGTGCGTAAGTCGGATTAGTCGATTGTTTATTAGCGATTGTGAAGATATTCTTCGTGTAGCACTACAATTCATTTTTGGTCGACTCACTTTTTGCGCGAGTTCTCCTTCTCCGCGCCCGCCCCGACGAGTTCGGTCTCTTGCTCTGGTCTCTGCGGCTGGAACATGTACACAGAGTAGATGACGTTTCGTCTGATTTGTGCCATCATCTCGGTGTAGAGGTTGAAACCTTCGAGTTTGTATTCGATGAGCGGGTCCTTTTGCGCGTACCCGCGCAAGCCGACGGCTTGTTGCACGAATTTGATGGCTTGCAAGTGTTCCTTCCACAAGTTGTCGGTTTGCGACAGGATGAAGAAACGCTCCGCCTCCATCATGAGGTCGGACTCGACCGCGTCCACCTCTTGGCACTTGCGACTGTACGCGTCTTGACCCTTCTCGACGAGGAAGTCCCGGAGCGCGTTGATGCCCCCCTTCTCCGCGACGGGACGAAGGTCGCTCTCGTCGATTTCACCAAAGTAGTAGCAGTATTGTCGCAATTTTCCGACGAGACCTTCGAGCGGCCACTCAGTGGCAGGTTCGGAGGCGTCGATGTTGGCGTTCACGATGTCATCGATGGTGAGCTCGGCGTATTCGAGCATTTGCTCTTGGAGATCTTCTCTCGTCGCGGTGAGCGCGCGGCGACGTTCAAAGTACACCTTTTCGCGCTGCGAGTTCAACACTTGATCGTAATCGAACAATTGCTTACGAATATCGTAAAAGTAACGCTCGACCTTCTTTTGCGCTTCGTCGAGAGAGTTCGTGAGCATACCGGATTCTATGGGCATATCTTCGACGCGGAACGCGCTCATCAACGCTTGAATGCGGTCGCCGCCGAAGATGCGGAAAAGGTTATCCTCCAAGGAGAGGAAGTAGCGCGTGCTGCCGGGATCACCTTGGCGACCGGATCGACCGCGGAGCTGATTGTCGACGCGGCGCGACTCGTGGCGCTCCGTACCGATGACGTGTAAACCACCGAGTTCGAGCACCTCCTTCTTTTCCGCGTTGGTATACTCCTTGTACTCGACTTCAATCGCGTTGAAGACGGCGCGCAACGCGAGAATGGCCTCGTCATCCGACGGACCCTTTTCGCACGCGAAGGACAAGCGTTCCTCGGCCTCGAGCGCTTCGAGAGAGCGTTCGCCCCACACCGAGCACGCGGTGTTCACGGCGTCGCTCAGCATCTTCGCCGTGGCGTCGGAGAGCTCGCACGGGTACAAGCCATCCTTGACGGCCCACTTGTTGGCGCCAGCCTTGGCGAGGTTACCCTTCTTCTCGAACGCGATCTCGCCATCCTCCGGTTGCACGATGCGCTGCATGAGAGACTCGCGCACGCGAAGTCGCGCCATGAATTCGGCGTTGCCACCCAAAAGAATATCGGTACCGCGACCAGCCATGTTGGTGGCGATGGTCACCGCGCGCTTGCGGCCAGACTGCGCGACGATTTCGGATTCACGCTCGACGTTTTCCGGTTTCGCGTTGAGCAACTCGTAGGGGATGCCGTCTTCGTCGAGGAGTTCGGCAATTTGTTCGGATCTCTCGACGGAGGTCGTGCCGACGAGCACGGGTCGACCCTTTTTGTGCATGCGCGAAATTTCCTTGCGCACGGCGTTCCACTTGCCCGTCTCCGAGCGGAAGACGACGTCGGTCGAATCTTCGCGCGACACCGGTCGGTTGGTCGGCACGACGGCGACTTCAAGCTCGTAAATGTTGCTGAACTCCGTGATTTCCGTTTCGGCGGTACCGGTCATGCCGCCGAGCTTCGGGTACGATTTGAAAAAGGCTTGGTACGTCACCGAGGCGATGGTGACGGTTTCGTTTTGAATCGTCACCCCCTCCTTGGCTTCGACGGCTTGGTGCAAACCGTCCGACCAACGACGACCTTGCATCGTACGTCCAGAGAACTCATCGACGATGATGATCTCTTGACCGCGAACGATGTAGTTGACGTCGCGCTTTTGAAGTTCCTTCGCCTTGATGGCGTTGATGAGGTAGAGCGCCCACTGCGTGCGAGGATCGTACAAATCGGTGACTTGCAACAAATCTTCAGCCGCTTCGTATCCTTCTTCGCTCAACAACACGCTCTTTTGCTTCTCATCCACCTTGTAGTGGTAATCTTTCTCGAACGCGTCGGCAATCTTCGCCGCTTGAATGTATCTCTCGCTCGGTTTGTCCGCCATGCCGGAGATGATGAGCGGCGTTCTCGCCTCGTCGATGAGAATGGAATCGACCTCATCGATGATGCAAAAGTTGAAATCGCGCTGCACCAACTCACCGGTGCTTTGCGCCAAGTTATCTCGCAGGTAATCGAATCCGAGCTCGGAGTTAGTGACGTACGTCACGTCGCTTCCGTATCCCACGCGTCGCTCCTCCTCCGTCATCCCCGCCTGAATCAAACCGCACGACAATCCGAGAAACTTGTGAATCTGACCAATCCACTCCGCGTCACGTCTCGCCAAATAATCGTTCACGGTCACCACGTGCACGCCCTTACCGCTCAACGCGTTCAAATACGCCGGTAACGCCGACACGAGCGTCTTCCCCTCCCCCGTGCGCATCTCCGCGATTTGTCCCTCGTGTAAAATCATCCCGCCGATGAGTTGCACGTCGAACGGTCGCAGACCCAACACTCGATCCGCCGCCTCTCGCACGACGGCGAACGCCTCGACGAGTAAATCATCCACCGTCGCCCCTCTCGCCAGACGCTCACGAAACTCAACCGTCTTCGCGCGCAACTCCTCGTCGCTCAGCGCTTTCGTCGTCGCCGCCAACGCGTTCACCGCGTCCACGCGCGCCTGGTACCGCTTCTGCGTCTTCTCCGCGGGATCTCCCTTGAGCATCTTTTCAAACCCGGCGAACATGGCGCGCGCGGGCGTCCCTCGCGTCCTCGTCGCCCCTCGCGTCCCCGTCCCGCGCGTCGTCGTCACCCTCGAGGCGCCGCCGGCGACGGTCGCTTTAAACCCGACGCATCGCGCCGACGCGTGCGCGAGCGCCGTCATGCGTCGCGACGCGACGTCTTCGCGCGCGCGTCCTCGTCGTCGTCCTCGCGCGTTCGGTCGTTCGCGCGCGCGCGTCGACGTGTGCGCGTCGGTCGGGGCGTCTCCCCAGGTCTTATCCGTCGACGTGGTGGGGTCGAGAGGGGGGTCGGTGACGAGTCATGACTCGTCGAATGGCGCCACCCCGCGCGCGGGCGCGCGCGTCATCCATCCATCCATCGGCCGTCAGGGTCGCGCGCGCGCGCGATCGGTCGCGCGCGATGGCGTCCGTTCGCGCGGACGTCGCGCGCGGACGATGTGGGCCGATGACCGGGGGTCGGGCCGACGCGACTCGCGCGCGGTGGTCCGCGACGAGGACGACGAGGCGAAGGCCGGGACGATGGGCGTCGAGACGCGGCGGGCGCGAGGAGGCGATGTCTCGCGCGTCGTCGTCGACTCGTGCGTCGTCGTCGTCGTCGTCTCGCGCGTCGTCGGACGAGGAGGAGGCGTGCGATGACGAGGCGTACGCGGCGGGACGGTTGGCGGCGGTGGTGAACGCGTACGGCGACGCGGCGCTGAGCGCGACGCCGACGGCGATGTCGCAGTACGTGCGTGAGGGTCTGGAGAGTCTGAGCGAGGAGGGAAGAATGATGTTTTTAGATGGATTGAGTTCGAGCGGGATCGAGAACGCGTGGACGATCGCGGGGGAGGGGTACGCGTTGACGCGAGCGGAACGCTCGACGGCGCGCGGCGTCGATTTTCACGCGGCGAACGAGATACTAGGCGGTGACGATGACGACGAGGTGGACGGGTCGCGCGTTCGAGTGTTCGAGGGTAAAGTTGGGAAACTTCGAGGATCGTTCTTGAATCGATTCTCCAAGGCATTTTACGTCGACGAGGACGACGATCCGCTTCGAGGCGTCCCGTCGACGAAATTCCTCGGTCGAGCCTCCATCAAAAAGGGTCCACTCGACGCCCTCTTACCGCTGTATTTCGCCTCCAACGACCTCGAGGACGACGCGTTGTACGTTCCCGGAACGAACGAACGCGCCGACCTCTCTTTAGACTACAGAAACGTCCCCGTCCTCCCCTCCAAACGCCCGGAGGCCGACGCCGACTACTCGTGGCCCGCGCCGCGACTCGCGTTGTGGCCCTTCGACCGCCTCGTGGATTACATTCGCCCGCTCGGTCCGGGCGTCCTCGTCGGTCGAGGATACCGACACACCGCCGGCGACGACGCGTCGACGACGTCGACGCGGTTTCTCGATTTCGTCCTCGTGCGCGCGCCGTCGAGACGCGTGTAACACCAGTTTCACCATTCACGACTCGTCACGAGTCCCTGTATGCACTTTCCAAAACCTCATCCCGCGCGCGTCGACGTCATCACACCGCGGCGTCGCGTGCGCACGCGCGCGAGAGCTCGACACTCGTCTCGCGCGTCGCTTTCGTCGCGTTCCGCGCGCGCGTCTCCCCCCGTGATTCGCGCGCGAGGCGACGACGCGCGCCGATGGGGTTCTTCTCTCGCGCGCTCATCGGCGTCGCCCGCCGTCGTCGCGCGGCGCTCGACGCGGGGGCGCGCGAGTGGCCGATGTCGTCGGCGCCGTCGCGTGCGTCCGCGATCGTCGCGGCCGCGCGACGGGCGGAGACGACGCTCGAGCGACGACGCGAGCGTCCGAGAGGGACGGAGGGGGAGACGACGCGGGACGACCCTCGCGCGGGCGCCCAGAGGGCGTCGTTCAGCGCGCACGCGGCGACGGCGGGAGGGGGGGATGGGAGGCTGGAGGACGCGTACGATGACGGAAGACCGGTGAATCCGTTCAAGATCGTGGACGATGAGCTGAGAGCGATCGGGGAGCGGATGCGGCGAGCGGTGGCGAGCGACATACCGGCGTTGTCGACGGCGAGCGAGTATTTTTTCAAACTCGGTGCGGAGGGGAAGCGCATGCGGCCGACTGTGTTGATGTTGATGGCGAGCGCGATGACGAATGGGGTGATGACGAGCGCGGCGCAGGGTGGGTGGAGAGAGACGGATCACGCGCCGGCGCACCAAGCGCCGGCGGACGTGCGGAGGCGTCAGCAACGCTTGGCGGAGATTGCGGAGATGATTCACGTGGCGAGTCTGTTGCACGACGACGTGCTGGATAACGCGGCGACGAGACGTGGGTTACGGGCGCTGAACTTGGAGGTGGGGAATAAGTTGGCGATTTTGGCCGGGGACTTTCTGCTCGCTCGAGCGTCGGTGACGCTGGCGTCGCTGAGAAACACAGAGGTCATCGAATTGTTATCTCGCGTGCTCGAACATCTCGTCACCGGTGAGGTGATGCAGATGACGGCCAAGCCCGAAAGTTTATCGTCCATGGACCATTACGTCAAGAAGACGTACTATAAAACGGCGAGCTTGATCGCGAATAGTTCCAAGGCGATTGCCCTCCTCGGCGGTCACGGCGAGGAGAGCGCGGATCTCGCGTACGATTACGGCAAGAACCTCGGCCTGGCGTTCCAATTTCAAGATGATGTATTAGATTTCATCGGCTCGGAATCGTTACTCGGGAAACCGACGCTCGGTGACCTGAAGGAGGGCATCGCGACGGCGCCGGTGTTATTCGCGGCGGAGGAGTTTCCCGAGCTCTCTGAGCTCATCGAGCGCCGTTTTAAGCATTCTGGCGACGTGCAACGAGCGCACGATCTCGTCAAGAAAAGTGCTGGCATCAAACGCACGCAAGACCTCGCGCGGGAGCACTGCGACATGGCGATTTCTGCCATTGAGCGCCTTCCGGCGTCAGAGTCCAAGTACGCCATGCATTGCCGGCGCGCGCTCATCGAGCTCGCGAAACGCGCCGTCGAGCGGGTGAAATGATGAGGTGCTTTCATAGCTGTTTTTAGAAATGATTATGTGTAGACTACTGCTTTTCTGACGCCTGCGTTCCCTTTGCCTCTTTCGCCGCCGCTTCTTCCTCCGCCTTGCGTTTTTCTCTTCGCTTCGCCTTCCGATCCCACTTCTCTCTGCGCGCCGCCATGACCTTCTCAAGCTCCGGATCCGGTTCGATGCGCGGAGGCAGACCGTGAAGGACGTCGTCGTCGCTCTCGTCCGTGTAGTAATTCACCTTTTTGAACAAACACTCTGGCAAATTATCTACATCAATCGTGTACGGTTGTGGCTGCTTCGGCGCCGTCGAAGTCGACGGCTTGACATCAAACTCATCCTCCTTCTCTACGTACTCTTTGTTATCTACCAACGTCTTGAACGATGGATCGAACGCGGCCCAATCCTCTTTATACTTCCTCGACCATACGTACAGATTCCCGTTCGCCCCGAGAGCGACGCCGATGTCGCGAATCGGGTGCGCCGAGAGTTGCACGATGCCCTTTGACTCGGCCGGACCTTCCAACACGCACTTCAGCGCTCCCGTCGCTCGATCCCACACGTGAATCTCGTGCGCCGCTCCATTACTCACGCCGTACACGTATTCACCGTTCCATGGATACGCAGCCTCTCCCCATTGCAATCGACTCGCCGACGGACTCTCGTACTCTCGCGCGTTGGCAAGGACGTCGCCCGAACTCGCCGAATCGTCCACGTCGAACCCACAAATCGTCTGCGCGTTCGTCACCGCCAGCAGGTGTTTGCCGTTTCTACACAATTCTAATCGCTTCACGAGCGTCGCGTTCGGCACCGCGATGGACTGCACGAGTCGCATCTCATCCTGTTCCACGACGGACACCGTCCCTCGCGCGTCGCCGACGAAAATATACTTTCCATTTTTACTCGACAACGCCAAACCCGTCACCGGCGCGTCGTGCGGCGACGGAATCTCCGTCTCGCGCTGCCCACGAAGACTCGCCCCGCGCACGTACGGCGATTTTCCCACGCTCGGACTCACGATGAGCGTCGTCCCCTTCGGCGCAGACGCGGCGAACAGAGCGCTCGAACACAAACCGACGTTGGACAACACCGCGCTCACGTCCTCATCCAACACGTCCCACACCTCCAATCGCCCGTCGCTCTTCGCCGCGACGATTTTCCTACCGTCGAGGCTCCAATGCACGCTCAGAACCGCCGCCCGCTCGCCACCGTCGTCGTCGCTCTCCGCTCGAAACTCGCGCGTCGGCGCGCGCGTGTCCCAGCACCAAATCACGATCGTCCCGCTCGACGTCCCGCACGCCAACAGCGTCCCTCTGCGATTCCACGCGCAGCACATCGTACGCTGATGCGACAGACGATCCTCCACCACCTCCCACATCCGACGCGTGTCCGCCGCTGCGCGCGAGGCAAAAATCATTCGTCGGTTAGTTTTTCTTCGATTCGCGCGTCGTCGTCGTCCTCCTCCTCCTCGAGCGAGTTCGCGCGTCGCGCGTCGTCGCGCGCGTCATCGCGTCGAGTGAATTGGCGCGCGGTCGTCGCACGCACGTTCGAACGCGCGAAACATGTCGCGCGTCTCGAGCGGTCGCGGTCGTCGAGCACTGTGGATGGATTTCGGAAGGCGCGACTTCAGATTCCGTCGCGCGTCTCGCGCGTCGCGTCGTCCGCGCGCGCGAGAGAGAGAGAGGGAGAGACGGGATGAGCGGACGTCCGCCCGCGGACGCGGCCGCGCTGAACGCGCAGAGACGGCAGTATAAGCGCAAGAAGGCGGCCATCGATGACGCGAAGAGGGTCAGAGCCAATCGACGCGAGAGCGTCCCGGAATCGCCGGCGTTCACGGCGCTTCGCGCGTTGGAGCGAGAGATCGACGCGGCGGTTCGCGCGCGGCGGGAGGCTCAGCACAGTCCGGAGATGACGCGCGAAACGGTGCGAGTGTACGTGTTTCACACGCACGACGGCGGCGAGCGATTCTCGCTCAAAGTCGTCGGGAGGCGAGTGAGCGAGGTGCAGGAGGACGTCGAGCGAGGTGGATCCACGGATGGGGCGTGGATGAACGGTGACGTGGATTCGGCGCGATTCGGGAATTTCTTGAAGCGACTGGAGGTGTCGATCGAGGGTGAATCGAGGACGAAGACGTGGACGAGCGACGCGGAACGCGCCAGTCAGTCGCCGGACGCGTTTGAGATACGAGGAGAGACGCGCGGGGCGGAAACGTTAGATGCAACGATTAAACTTGTCATGGTGGGCATGAACGAGCGGTACAGGGTTGGGAAAGATATGGCAGAACTCATCGGGACGCTCTTCGCGACGCGCAAGCGAACCATCGCGGAACTGTGGACGTACTTCACCGTGAACGGACTCGTGAACGAAGACGATGCGTCCATGGTGAAACCGGATGCGCCCATGGTCGAGGTCCTCGAACGCGCGGGTTTCGATGGGTTGAAAGAGGGACAGGTGGCGTTTCGAGACGTGTGTGAGTTCGTTTTAGGCAAGTTGCTCACGCCCGTCGAACCCGTCGAGATAAAGTACAAAATTAAAACCACCGGGCTGTCTCCATCGAAGCCAGACTGCTACGACATTGAAGTGCACTGTCCCAAGACGATCACTTCGAGTGTGAATCCGTACGCCGACCGTCCGGTCGTCGATAAGGAGCTCGAGCAATGCGAGACGCGCATTCGCCGCGCGTACCAATACGTCGACGCGCACTTAGCGAGGAGGAACTTCCTCCTGCAATTCGCCGAGAGTCCGGTAGATTTTATAAAATCGTGCGTGTTGGGTCAGGCGAAGGGGGTGTACGAACACAATCCGGGGCACGCGGCGATGAGTCACGCGCAGAGCGCCCCGGCGAGACCTTCGGTGAGAGACGCGAAGACTTACAAAGAGCCCTGGATCGACGAAGCCGTGATGCGCCTCCTTAGTTAGATGACTCGACACAGTGCAAGTACAACAAATACGTAGATATATTAGAAATCATTACTCGGTTCAACCAGCGTCACGTCCCACGACTCGACCCCGAATTTGGAACGAAACTCGGCGTCCATGTCTTGAAACTCCTTGGCGTGCGAAATTCGGTCCTCCCAAATGCGCACTCGCTTTGGTTTATACTTTGCCACGAGTCTTCGCAGCTCGTTCTGTTTATACTCCAACGTGCAGAACCGAGTTCCGTTGAATATGTGCTCGTGACACTCTATGTCGAACATTCGCATCACCGCTTCGACGGATTTCTTGAGTTTGATTCTACGACCCGTCATCATCACCGTCGCCACGGCGTCGTTCGCCACGCTCTCTCTGTACTCATCCAACGCCGGACCGCATTCCATCGTCAACGGAGGCTCCAACGACTCGGCGCGTCCCCACCACCCCTGAAACGGCCACTCCTGACCCGTGACCGACCGATACAGTTCCATGCCATCCTTCGGCGTCGGCGTATCCACCAACGTCCCGTCGAAATCGAACACGTGCAACTCCTCAAACCCCATGGCTCTCTACACCCGGGCGTGCACTCGCTCGTCCGCGAACACTTTCGTCAGATGCTTCGCCGTGGCCTCGACGTTATCCACCTGCGCCGCCGCCAATCGCAGCGCCTCCTCCGCCTCCTCGCCCGCGAGCGCCGCGTTCTTCTCGTACTCGGCGCGAACCTTCGCTCGCACGTACGCCGTTCGATTCTCCTGCGCCCAACGAACGCATCATCATCGCACCATTCGTCAGTCTTCGCTCGCGCGCCTCCTCCTTCGCCCTCCTCGCGTCGTCGCGCGTCGACGCGGTGCAAGATGCGGCGCCACCCGCCCACCCTCGCGCCCGCGCCCCTCGTCGCCTCGCTCGCACCGCCGCGCACCGTCGGAAACTCCCCGCTGGCTCGAAACAACGCGCGATACAACGATCTCGCCCGCGCGCTCGCGGACATCCACCGCCGCTCGCGACGAACACTGGCGTCGTCAGAGTTCGGCGCGGCGACATGAGCGCCGAGAGCTTCGTCCGCCGCATCCTCTCCCCGCTTCGGGACGCGGCGGCGATCGATCGCGCGCTCGCGGACGTGCCCGAACTGTCGCGAGGGACGCGCGCGGAGGCGTTCGAGCGCGTCGTTCGAGCGCGGGGACGCGCGACCGATGCGCGGGTGGCGCTCGTGGATGCGCTTCGCGAGCGCGCGGCTGAATTTTTGACGCTCGACGCGGCGGGGACGACGACGAGGGGAGACGAGCGAGAGAGCGGGCGAGCGGTGCGGGCGGTGACGCGCGCGTCGACGTCGTTGGCCGCCGCGGTGGGGGCGACGATGGAGGGAGGATCGGTGGACGGGAGGACGGAGCGCGGGAAGTACGCCGTCGCGGGGACGTACAAGGGAACGTCGACGAGAGACGAGGATTTAAAGGTGCGGTTTTGGAATCTGTGGGGCGGGAGCAAAAAATGTCGCGATGTGATGACGAAGAGCGCGAGGGGAAGCGTGTACAGGGACCCAGCGCGGTTGGAACGCGCGGTGCTGGCGTTGGATAGAGTGGTGCCGTTTGTCGACGCGCCGTTGTTGTTACACCGCGCCCCCGAGCTGTTGGAGATGGACACGGAGGAGCTCGTTCGGCGGTTGGTGAAGATGAAGTGGTTGTTTCCGAAGCGAGATGTGGGGTTTTTGGCGACTCAGACGCCCGAGTTGTTGATGCTCGAGCCGGAGAGATTGGCGTCGGCGGTTTCACTGTTCGAGGCGAACGGAGGTGAGAGCGTATCGGAATTCGTGCAAGTCGAGGGCGTCGAAGCGCTCGAGGCGCTCGCGGATGGTGATCGTGCCGTGGACGTAGTGGTTCAGGAACTCACGATTGCGTGAATTTTTTTGTATTTTCAAAGGCCGTAGCGGCGCTAGTACATATTTCTCATATTTATTTTTTTCGAGGTTCAGACGACGTGGTCGCCTTACGTTTACGCTCGCCGCTGACTTCTCTCGTCTTTTTAGTCTTTTCTTTCTTCTCCACCTTCTCTTCCTTCGGCTCCTTACTCGAGCTCATCTTGGTGGTGATGCGACGCTGCGCGCCTCGACCGTCTCCGAGTTGAACAGCGTTTACTTGAGACGCAAACTTGAGCGAACACATCGATTCTTCCGTGCTCGTGTTCTCCGGATTGATGTTTACGAACATGAGCGTTTTGCCATCGCCACCGAGGCACGGCTGGAGCAAATACGTGAGTTTGGAGTTGCGGTACGGGACGTGTGCCTGCTTCGCGGCGAGCGCGGAGAAGACGTCGCCAAGCGAAGACAGGGACTTGTTGATGGCGCACGCTTCCTTCAATCGCGCGCCTTCGGCGCCAGATCGACCAACGCGCTCAGAACCAGCCAAATCGACCAAGTTCAAGCAACCGGTGAGTTGACTACCGCTCGAAGCGTGGTCACCGACGATGTAGAGCATGAAGATGGTGTGCGAACGAGACGACTGTGCGTTCATGTTCGTGGCTTCGACGACTCGAGCCGCGGACGCGCGTCGAACCAAGGCGGCGGCAGAATCCACCGAATCGATGGGTTCTCGAGCAACACCACTCACCTCCGTAACACCGTTCTTGTGCACGATGGAATGCTTATCGCTGTGAGAACTTCCAGGCTTGAGCAAGTCTCGAACTTGTTCGTTGTAAATTTCGACGTACGAGGCGTGCATCGTGTACGACCATCCCTTGTGTGCGTTCTTCTCGGACGCTTCCACGATCTTGGCAACCGATCGCGGAATGATACCTCGCATGTCACCGTTGCCATCGCCCAACATGGTGTGCGTCTTACCGGAACCAGTTTGTCCGTAGGAGAATAAGCACACCTTGTAACCATCAAGCGCGGATTGCACGAGCTGCGAGACCTCTTCGAAGATTTCCTCTTGCTTCGAAGTCGGATCAAAAACACGATCGAATTCGAAGGCGGCGTCATCCTTGCCGTCGATGCGCTGCAAGTTGAGCGAGCTACCGTCGGGGGCGCACTTCACCGCCGGTTCGTTGTCCGTGGGACGAACTCTGCAGAAAACTCGCACATTGCCGCGCAACTCTTGAATCTGGTTGTGCAACGCGCGACGTTGAGACTCGGCTTCCAAGGCTTGTTCTTCGAGCTCGGCGATACGAGTGAGTCTCTCTTCGAGCTGTTGACGAAGTTCCTCCGATTCCTTGACGACTCGTCTTGCGGCATCAACTTCTCTGGTTTGCTCGACCAACCGCGCCTCGAGCGCCTTGTTTTGCTCATTTCCTTCCTTGTCCTTGCGCATAGCCTCCGCCTCCTTCAGAGCGTTGAGCTCGGACTTGAGTTCAGTTCTTTCGCGTTCGAGCGCCTTTTGTGCAGCGGTGAGAGAATCGAGGGTCGTCTTGTGCACGGTTGCGTTGTCCTTCAGCTCCTTTTGCAGACGCTCCACCTCCTTTTGTTCGCTCTCGAGCTGAGCGACCACGCCCGCGATGCGCGCCTCGTGACCGACAACGGCCTCTTCGCTCACCTTCAAACGCTCTTTCGCAGCCTCCATTTCAGACTTGGCCTTGTCGAGATCCTCGAGTTGTTGCGCGATGGATTCCTTCTCCTTGAGCGCATCACTCTTGACTTGTTCCACCTCAACGAGCTTCGCCTCGAGAGCATCTTTTTCACTAGCGAGAATATCGCGCTCTGACTCTATGGCTTTCAAGCGGGTCTCAAGTTTGCTCATCTTCTTCTCGTGTTTCGCCGCCGCAGCTTCGGATTCCTCAGAGTGCGACTTTTGCATTTCCTTGAGCATGGACAGCTTCTGCGCCAGTCCATCGCGCTCGTTCGTCAGACTATTCTTTTCACTTACGAGCGCCTCGTGCTCCTTCGTGATGCTCTTCAATTGAGATTTGAGCTCTGCGGCCGCTTCCGTCTCCTTTGCCAATTTCGCCTTCGCCTTTTCAGCTTGCGCATCCTTGTCCGCGGAGAGCTTTTCGATCTTCGCCTCCGCCTTGCGCAAACGATCTTGCTCGGCCACAAGATTCGCACTCATCTCCTTGATGCGTTCTTCCGCGTTCGATTGCGCTCCCGTGACTTGTTCCGCCAAGCGGGCCTCGAGATCTTGTTGCGCTCGGGTGTGCTTATCGGTGAGACGAGTGACCTTGTCTTCCGCAGCTTTTTGAACAGCAGCCAACTCTTCGGCGGCACCTTGGATTTCATCATCAAGCTCCTTTTGGAGCGCCTCGAGTTGTTCTTTGAGATCGGAGATTTCTTTTTGAAGATTGGTAGACTCGGTGGACGAATCAGTCGAAATCTTCTCCAATTCCTTTTCGAGCTTTTGCAACTTCTTATCGAGATCGCTCGCCTTCTTCTCCGCAGCTTGCACTTTTTTGTCGGCCGCGCTGATTTGCTTATCCGCCTTGTCCATAGTTTGCTGGATCTTCTTTTCGGCCTTTTCTTGAGCGGCAACGGTCGCGGCTTCTGCTCGTTGCCTTTCCTCGGCGACGGCGTCGCGATGGCGCTCTTCAGCCTGTTGTAAATCGAGACGAGCTTGCTTCTGCACCTCCTTCAAACTCTCAGAGCCGTTGGCGAGTTGGTCGCGGCGATCAGCCTCCATGGCGGCCAGCTCTTCGCGAACCTGCTTCAACTCTCCCATCATGAGCGTTTGCTGCTCAATGAGACTCTTCGATTGGGCCTTCGCGTCTGCCAAGTCAGACTCGGCGCGCTTGACATCCTTCTCCGCGCGCTTCAACTCGGCAGCCTTGGATGTCTTCTCGCTCTGAAGTGTGGCCTTAACTTCGGTGAGAGATTCGCTGACAGATTTGTGTTCATCCTTCAACGCGAGCAAGTCGTCGTTACGAGCCTTGAGCTCGGCGCTCGTGGCCGCAAACTCCGCCTTGAGTTCCGCGTACGAAGATTTCATTTCCGCGAGCTTCGCCTCCAAGTCTTCAACCTGCGCGTTTGCGTTCGACTGCTCGCCGTTGAGGGACGCAATTTCACTCTCCAGCTTTTCAACTCTCGCAGTCTTCTTCGTGAGCAAGTTCTCTTGCTTGGTCATGGTCTTCTTCGCCTCCTTCGCCTCTCCTCGCAACTCAGCGATGGTTTCCTTCAACGAAATTTCATCAGCCGACGCCTTCAAGCGAACTTCGGTCAATTCAGCTTCAAGCGATTCCATCTTTGCCTTCAGCTCTTGCGCAGAGCTACCGAGTTGCTCGGCCTCGCGCGCCGCCGCCTCTTCCGCCATGTTTGTGCGGACGCGAAGAGACTCGACTTCAGAGTTGGCTTCCCGAAGACTGTCCTCGAGTTGCGCGCGCTCAGCCGTTGAGCGCGCCCGCTCGGCTTCTAACTCACTCGTCTGCTTGCGAAGTTGACCCTCCAGCGCGCGTCGCTCAGCCGCAAAAGTGAGCTCGGCTTGTTCAGCTTCAGTCTTCAGTTGCGCCACGTCGCGTTCGAGTTTACCGTTGGACTCCTTCGCAACGCTCTCGCGAGTCGTGGATTCAGTGTAAGAAGATTCCAACTTTGCGTACTTGTTCGCCGCGGCGTCGAGATCCTTGGTCTTCTTCTCCAACTCCTTCTCAAGACCAGCCATGGCCGTTTTGATCGCGCTCATCTCTTCCTTGAGCGTCCCCTCGGCGCGTTCGCGCTCGTTCATCAGTTCAACCTCCTTCTCGCCAGCCTCGCTCTTCAACGACTTGATTTGCGCTCGAAGTGCCTTCACCTCGGAATCTGCGGTCGAAGAGGTCGTCTTCAACGCGTCGACTTGCGCCGAGAGCGCCTCGTACGACTGCCTCTCGTTGAACTCGTAGCGCTCCAACTCCTTGGAAAAAGTGGCGCCGTTTTGGAACACGTGTCGCAAGCAATCCTTGGACGCCTTCACCGCCGTCGTCAACTCCTCGATGCGATTCTTGTAATCGTGCGGTCGGGCTTTGGGTCTGAAATTCATCGCTCGTTCGCACTTATCGATAAAATCTTCATTCTCGTAGTACTCTCGATACAGACTCGCCACGCCGCTCGACGTCGGTTGCACAGAGACGACGGGCGCCACCGGCGCCGCCGCCACCACCGGCGCCGGTACCACCACCGGCGCCGCGGGCGCGGGTACGACGACCTGCGCGTCATCAGACTTTTCGCTCTCCTTTCTCGCCGCGTCCAAACGCGCGCGCATCGACTTTAAATCTCTCGTCGCCGCGCGCGCGCCCGCCTCGTCGCCCCCCGACGTCAACGCCTCCGTCGGCGCGTCCTCCATCGCATTCGGCGCGCTCACCGGCACCGCTCCGTTCGACGCATCATCCAACGCATTTCTCGTCCGTCGAGTCGCGCGCCCGCCGTCCACACCGACCGTCGCGTCGTCCCCTTGACTCGAACCGCCGTTGTGTCGATTCGTTCCCCCGATGACTTTCGTCAGCGCCACCGTCGCTGTATCTTGTCGACCACGCGCAGACGCGCGCGTCGTTCGCGTGGGCACGTTTTCCTTCGACTCGTCCATCGCCGTCGCTCGGATCGCGCGCGTGGGCGACACCGCGCTCGCGCGCGAAACAATGGCGCCGCGATGGCGTGGATGCGTGATGATGTTCGCCAGCCGCGGGACGACATCCGCGCGCGAGCTCCGACGATTCTCGCGGATTTCGTGCGTGGTGAAAAGTCAAGTCGCGATTAAAAGTCTATTTTCGGGAACGCGAACGTGGTGTGCTTAGTTTTTCTTCCCGCGTCCGCGTCCGCGACCGGCGTTGCGGTTGCGCTGGCGGTTATTTTGAGGTCGTCGACCGCCTCGGCGCGACGTCTTTTGCGACCCGCCGGGGGTTCGTTCGGTGGGCGCGGCGTCGCCGGTGGTGTCGGCGGCACCCGCGCCGGGTTCATCGACGAGGAGGTGTTCGACGAAGTCGTCGCCCGTCTCTTCCTCGAGTTCGCCTTCCTCGGCGTCGTCGTCCTCGTCGTCTTGGTCGTCGTCTTCGACGGCGGCGTCTTCTGCGGCGTCTTCGTTCGCGACGGGAGTCGGCGTGCTGTCGTCATCCGTTTTGCGAGATTTCGCGGCGGTTTCTTCCGGAGCGGCGTCCTTGGTGTCCTCTGCCTTTCGCTTGGTGCCGGCGCCGGCGCCAGCTTTTCTATTCTCGAGCTCTTGACGAAGCTCGTCCATCTCGTCTAGAAGTTTTTGCCTCTCCGATCCGGTGGGTTTGCTCTTCGCAGTCTTGTCTTCAGCAGCCTTGGCGACGGGATTCGTCGTCGCCGGTGCCTGTGCCTTGGCGGTGGGGACGAAGTCCTTCGCTTTCGAGGCCAAATCTGCCAACGGCGCGCTGATCTTCGCCGGAGCGGCTGGTACGTTCGCAATTTTCTTCTCGAGCGCCGCGCGAAGTTGCTCCGCGAGACGAAGCTTTTCCTTCGACGTGTCGAGATCTTTTTGAAGAGTGGCACACTTTTCGACGGCCTTCTCCTTCTCTTTAATGGCCACGGCGAGCTCGGCGTCCTTGCTCGCCAGCGATTCCTCAGTCTCTCGAAGCTTCTTCGCGGTCTCCATCGCTTCGGCTTGCATTTTCTGCGCCATCTGCTTGAACCGATCAGAAGGCGGTGTCGCTGGCGGACCGGCGGTTTCGTCCTTCTTCTTCTCCTCGGTTTCCGGCTTCTTTTCCGCGCCGCCTTCCGCCACCTCGGGCGCGCTCTTCGCCAACTCTTCCGCCTTCTTCACGGCTTCTTGCAACTTTTCTACTTCAGCCGTCTTTTCAGCCAAGTCCTTCTCCGCCTTTTCAGCCTTGTCGGTCGCGGCTTTCACCTTTGCATTCGCGGTTTCGAGCTCAGCCTCGGCGGTCTTGAGTTGAGCCTCGATGCCGGCTTCATCCTTCCCACTGGACTTTACTTCCTTGGCGGCGTTTTCGAGTTGCGCGAGGCGTTCGCTTTGCTCCTTTTGCGCCTTTTGCCACTGCGGAAGGGGAATCTTCTCCGGGTTATACACTTTGATGTGCTTCAAGCTAATCTGGAGTTGTTGCTTTGCCTTGTCTGCGCGCGCACTCTCGCTCTCGAGCTCTTGTTTTGTCTCCGCAAGTTCCTTCTCGAGCTCAGATTTCTTCTCTCCCCGCACTTCGGATTCGCCATCGCCGTACTTGGTCATCAACTGCGACGCGCGTTGCTCCCAATGCTTGGATTGCTTGCGAATGGTTTCAACCTCAGCATCGTGACTCGCGACGGCCGCTTTCGCCTCTGCGAGCTGCGTCTTCGTCGTATCGTATTTCGTGTTGAGTTCGCCTTCTCGCTTCTTCGCCGCGGCGATATCCGCTTTCGCTGCTTCAATCTCCGCCCGAAGAGCGCTGTTGGACTGTTCCATTGAGTTGAGCTTTTCGACTTTTTCCATGAGCGACTTGTGCGCTTCTTCGCCCATAGTGGATGTTTCACTGGCCTTTGTGCGTTCGGTGGCGCTTTCGGCTTCGCGTTTCGCCACCTCCGCGTTGTGTTTCCACTTGTCTCGCTCGCTCGTGAGAGTCGACACTTGCGCGAGCGCGGCGTCGCGTTCTTGGCGCAAGTAGCGCAACACTTCTCCCTCGTCGGCGTTTTGATCGCCACCTTCAGACTTGGATTTTTCGACTATGTTGTGCAACAATTTGTTCTGATCAGAGAGCTCTGTAATCTTCGCTTGCGCGGTGCGTTTGGCGGTTTCGAGCTCCTTCTTGTCTGATTCGAATTTCGCTTGCACCGCGAAGAGTTGTTGTTCAGCCTTCGCAGCCTTCTCCTGGGCAGCCGCCAACGCCTTTTCGACCTCGTCTTTCGCCTTAGCGGAGCTGGCGATTTTCTCAGTGTCCGTCTTCCGAGCCGCGATTTCCTTTTCGTAGCGCTCTTGAGCCTCTTGCCACTTCTTGTGGTTCTCGTCGACATCCTTGATGGCTGTGGCCACTCGCTCTTCAGCCTTCTTCGTTTCAGCCTTGGCTCGCTCGAGCTCACCCTGCGCGCTCTTGAGCTCGCTCTCCAACTTTGTAAACTGTGTCGCCTTCTCTTCGTTCGATTTGACGGACGCGGCGAGTTTTTCTTCGACAGCCTTGGCGGCGTTCGCGACTTGCTTTTTGAGTGCGGCGCACTCCGTCTTGAGTGCGCTCAACTCCTTCGCGCTCTTCGCCTTGTGTGCGTCGAACGCCTTCGTCATCGCCTTCAAAGCCGTGTCACTTTGCTCTGCGAGCATCTTAAACTGACTGGTGTGTTTCTTCTCGGCTTCGGCGGCAGCCTTGGCTTCGTCCGCCGCTTCGCCAGCCTTGAGGGCAGCCTGGAGCAATTCTTGTTCGCGCGCCGCCGTCATGGCGCCGCCGGAACCGGCGACACTCAATACGTTCGCGTCGCCCGCCCCAGAGACGCGAGACGCCAAACGTAATTTCTCCTCAGTCTTGAAAAGCGATTCTTGAACCATTTCGAGTTTAGCCTCCACAACGGACGCTCTTTTTTCAGCCTCGGCCGCTTCCTCCTTGAGCTTCGCGCTCGCATCCTCCTCAGACTTGACGCGTTGCGCAAACTCAGAACTTGCGGCCGCCTGCGCCGCCAACTGCGTTCTGCTGCGTTCTCGCTCGATATCGAGCTCTGAACGCACGCGAGAGTAGTCTCGCTGCAATCTGTTGACCTCATCCGCGAGGCGAGCGTGCTCGCGCTTATTCTCTTCTTCGCGAGTCGACGAAAGCGAAAGAGCCGCGTCGCGAGACTGTTCGAGTTTCATCTTGACCTCCTCGGCGGCGTTGACGATTTCGCTCAGACGCTTTTGCTCGGTAACGAGAAGATCGTTTCGACTTTCGAGTCTCGCCAGCTCCGTCTGCGCGTTGCGAGCGCTTTCTTCAGCCGCCTGTAAGTTGGCGGCGTGCGTTCGCAACGTTGCCTCGGTGGAGGCGTGTTCACGAGACAAACCGAGATTCTTCTCAGTGAGAGCGTTAACTTCGCGCTGAGACGCGTTGTACTGTTCGTTGAGACGTTCAAAGCGTTGTCGCTCGAAGTCAGCGGTGGACTTCGCTGCGTTGGCTTCGCCGCGCGCAGTCGCCGCCGCTTCTCGATGATTATCGACTTGCAGCTGCAGCTCTGCAATGCGCTCACCGCTCTCGCGTTTCAATTTATCCAAATCGTGTGACAACTCTTTGTTGAGCGCGACGAGTTCGTTGTTCGTCTCCATCATGGCGACGCCACTTCCGTTGCCGATGGCGACGAGTTCAGAATTGTTACCGTCGATTTCTTGCAGCTCGGAATCGCCATTGCCGCCGCCAGTCGCCGCCGTGTACAGAGTCTTGTACATGTCGCGTTGACGTACGATGGCTTGGACGATGTTCTCTTGCTGGGCGCGTTTGCTCGAAAGCTCTTCGAGTTGTCGAGTCGTTTGGTCCTTCAAGTCTTGAAGCTTTCGCTCGTACTCCTCGCGAGCGTCAGAAGACTTGCTCTCTTGCGCTTCGGATAAATCGCGAATAACGAAGAGCATTTCTTGGTTCTTCGCCTGAAGAGATTGAATGTCGGTAAAGTCTACCAGTCGAGAGGTGATGATGGCTTGTGCGTCCCCGCCGTCGGTACTGGCGGCGGGGATGGGAACCGGTGGACAGCCCTTGAGCTCGTGCACTTCGTTCAACAAAAGCGCGACTTGTCGCGCTAAATCGGCGCTCTGCGCCTTGTACCCGTTCAACACTCGTTCGTGGTTTCGCCTGTCCGTCATCGCCGCGCTGAATTCCGCCTCCATCGAGTTTCTGGCGTTCAACGCGTCTTGCAATTCCGTCTGCAGCAATTGATGCGACTTGAGGGCGCGTTCGTATTCCTCGCGCTGCTCCGCAATGAGCGGCGCCTTTTGCTCGAGATCGACCAAAATAGCGTCCAAGTGATCTTGTAGTTCCTTGCGCTGCGTGCGCTCGGTTCGCAGAGCGTCTTCCGCTTCGACGTACTTTGTGTAAAGCTCCGTCGCGGACAAACCCTCGCGCTGAAGCGCCATGGCGCCGGCAGCCGGCGAGAGTTGCATGAGATTTTCGGCGTTCGGCACGCGGAACGACGCATCCTTCACGGCGACGGCGGACTCGCTCATCTTGAGCTTCATCTCTTCGAGCTCCTTCTCGGCTTGGACCTTCGCTTGCTTGGCTTCAGCCATCGCGACGTCGTGTTCAACCTTCTTCGCCGTGACGACCGCTTCCGTCGAGCGCAGGGTGGCTTCGAGCTCCTTGATTCGTCCTTCGCGTTCGCTCGTCATCTCCTTGGAAACCTCCGCCATGCGTTGCGCGTTGGCGAGTTCCTTCTCAAAGTTGGCCTCGGTGCGCGCCATTTCGACGCGAATAGCGTTCAACTCCTCGTCCAATTCAGCGATCCTCGCGTCCGCTTCGGCGTTCTTCTCCTTGAGCGTCGACAATTCTCGCTTTTGCGTGGCGGCGGCGTTTTGCGCCGTCTCTAAATCCTTCGCCAAACGCAAAATCTCCGACGACGACGTCTTCGTCGACGCCAAAATCTCCGACGTCTTGCTCTCGAGCTCAGATTTCAACCACGCGTTGTGTTCCTCGAGCGCCTTGACTTCGCTCTCCAACTTTTTCGTTCGCGCCGTCGCCCCCGCGCCGTCCGCCGTCGCCCTTCGCGACTCCAACTCGGCGTTATTCTTCGCCACCGTCGCCGCATCGAGCGCGGCGACGTACCCCTCGATCGACGCCTTGGCCGTCTCCCGCTCGCGATCCTTACGCTCGCTCACGTCCAACCATTCACGCTTCTCGGCGCGCAATTCGTCTCGCTCGCGCGTGGCCCGCGCGCACTCATCCGAAATCTTCGCCGCACCTTTCTTCGCCTCCTCCGCGCTCGCGCTCGCCTCCGCCGCTCGCGCGCGCGCGTCATCGCGTTCACCGCGCGCGGCGTTCAACTCCTCGCGCACACTCTTCAATTCCTCGCGCAGCGCGTCGTGTTTCCGCTGCATGCTCGCGGCGAGATGCGCGCGCTCCATCTCCTCCGCCGCGCGCCTCGCCGCGTCCGCCTTGGCCGACGCGCCCGCGACGTCGCCGTCGGGCGTCGCCGGTCGAGCCGGCGCGTCCGATTCGCCCATCGCGCGCGAGTGCGACGCGCGCGTCGACGTGTGTCGCGCGCGCGGTCGGGACGCGCGCGTCTCGGATCCGAACGACTGCGAACCGAACCATGTTCACTCATTCGGGGAACGCGGCATACGTCGACGCGCGCGATCGACTCGAGCGCGGGAGACGGGTGAGATGGTGCTCATGGAGAATGATGCGTTTCTCACCGAGCTCACCAAGCTGTTCGAGCGCACGCGGGAGCGAGGAACGGTGACGTGCGTCATGAAGATCGTCAAGGAGGGCCAAAACAAACCCACGCCCAAGGGCGAGAAACGGCCGGAACCGACGCTGGAGGAGGTGCGCGCGCCGGGAAGTGGGTACGGTGTGCTCGTTCGAGCGACGGACGGGAAGCGTAAGGTGAGCACGTTCGTGAAACCGGAGAAGGCGGCCAAGTTTTCAAAGTCTTATAAAACCATTCAGCTCGCGTACGTCGAGCTCGGACACGGCGCGGCGAACAAGACGACGAAAAAGAAGAAGAAACCGCTCGCAAAGAAGACGTCCGCGACGAAGGCGGAGAAGACGACGACGCCGGCGGCGAGCGCGGGCGACGGGGCTCCCGCGGCGGCGAAGACGTCCCGCGCGGAGACCGGGGCGAGGAGCAAGAAGAAGGGCAAGAAATGAGATAGTGTCGACTCGAACCTCGGACGCCGGGTGGCGGGCCCGCCGGGTGGACGAATCCGATTCTTTAGTTGTAGCCGGTTGTTAACGATGTAGACAGAAACAGTGCGTTTCCGACCGTTTCCGACCGTTTCCTTCGCGCCGCGCCGCGCTCGCGCGACGCCGCGCGCCTCCCCAAAGTGACTCTTCCACCGTTCAGGACTCAAGAATCTGGACATGTCACGTCGAGTGCCGTGCGCGTCGACACACCCATCCATCCATCGTCGACGAGATCTCCCGACACACACCGACGCGTCGCACTCGCGCTCGTCTCGACGCACGTCCTCGCGCACGTCACTCGTCATGTTCTCCTCCAAGCTCTCCCTCGGCGCCGTCGCCGCGCTCGCGCTCGCGTCTTCCGCGAATGCGATCGCCACCGATCTCACGGCGGACAACTTCGACTCCTTGGTCGGCGGCGGTAAGGGCTCCTTCATCAAGTTCTACGCTCCCTGGTGCGTGCGTTCGATCCGCGAGCGATGTTTGATCTCGATGTTCGGCGCGCGTCGCGTCGCGTCGCGGCGTCGCGCGCGAGGGGTTCGGTCGCGCGTCTGATCGACGATTAATTGTGATCCGGATCTTGTTCTCCGCGAGCGCGCGCGCGACGCGATCGGCGATGTTTCGACGATCGGATGACTGACGTGAAGATATTGTTTCGCGATGGAATAGGTGCGGACACTGCAAGGCGCTCGCGCCGGCGTGGAAGCAACTCGGCGAGGCGTTCGCGGACAACGACAACGTCGTCATCGGCGACGTCGACTGCACGAAGGAGGAAGGTCTCTGCCAAAAGTATGGCGTCCAAGGTTACCCGACGCTCAAGTACTTCACCGGTGCGACTGCGGCGCTCGGTGATTCCTACCAAGGCGGCCGTGATTTCGATGCTTTGAACTCCTTCGCGAGCGAGAACCTCGGCCCGTCCTGCGGCGCCGACAACATCGATTTGTGCAATGAAGAACAAACCAAGTTGATCAAGGAGAAGCAAGAGTTGTCCGCGGAAGCGCTCACCGCTGAAATTGATGCGTTCGACGCGGAGATGAAGAAGGCTGGTGAAGATTTGGACGCGCTTTTGAAGGATCTCCAAGGGCAATACGAGGCGGGTAAGACGAAGAAGGATGAAATCATCGCGGAAATCTCCCCGAAGGTTGCCCTCTTGCGCTCCGTCCAACGCGCCGCCGCTGCGGGCACGGACAAGTCCGAACTCTAAGTGTGAGAGGCGTGTTGAGTTGAGAAAACAACACTTGCATATGTTACACGAATGAAGGTCTAAACTTTGTAATGTGATCGTTCTATTCACACATGAAATCTCGCCACGACACCCACGTGCCCTGCTTCTTGTAGTACGGTTGCGGATTCACGGGCATGTTCCACGGTTTGTTGCCGGCGCGACACCAATTTTGGAAAATGGATCGACTTCCCGCCTCGAATTTCCACTTTCGCAACTCCGTCTGCGCCTCAGCGTACGTCATTCTCGCGTGTCTCATCTTCATGTTCCCCGCCACGGCGATATCCTTTGAAGGAAATTTCTCCATGGCGGCACGCAAATCGTTTCTATCGTTACTTATGAGATCTATCGCTGACGGAAGGAGAACAATTTTCTTTTCCGTTCGCCTCGGCGTGACGGGCACCGTGATGTCGTGCTCCAAAGCGAACGCTCTCAACGCCTTGGCGAGGACGCGAACGGTCGGATAGACCTCCCTGCTCGCACGGCTCGGTTGAAGATTGAGCTTCTTCGAAACCGCGCTAAATCCGCCGTGGTGTTTCACAAACTTGATGAGATCATCCCTTCCTATCTCCTCGAGCTGTCGCGCGCACGGCAACTGTCCCGGTCGAAGACCGATGTCGACGAGCGACTCGTCGTCGATGAGCTCTAAAATTTCTTCGCTAAACGCCTCGAAAGACAACAAATGCCTATTTTCAATCTGACGCGAGCGTTGCCACCCCAGCTCGCGCGCGACGGTTCTGTATCCACCGTGAAGGACCACGGCGTGGTGTAAATCCCAACGTCTCGCCTCGACCAAGTGCGCCATCGTCGGCATGACGGGCACGTCGAGCCCACCGCCGTCACCGCTCGTCGGCGGTTCCAGACGCAGCGCGCCGCTGATATCGTTATACCAAAACGTCTCTTCACCGTCCATCTCTTCGAACCAAAACGCATCCACGAGTTTAAGCAACGCGTCCTCGACGTTGTCGATGTTGTCCCAATAATACCAAGGCGCCGCGTCCGGTTTCAAGTCGAGTTCAATCGCGACTTCGCGCCAATCACCGAGCGCCTCGACGCGTTTCACCAAATCCTTCTGACCCTGATTTATCATCGACAATCGCTGAGGCATGCCGTACGTGTCCGCGCCGAGCATCTTGCAAAACGGCGACAAGTCGCTGCGAAGTTCGTTGAGTTGCACCTCGCGCAGCGCCAAATCCAACAAACCGGCGGGTGGATCGAGAAACAACGCCTGCGAGTTCGGAATCCATCGTGGAAACATGCTCGGCACGAACGGTACGTAGTGAAGCGGTCGCTCACCGAGCGTCGTCTCGTGCAAACCCTCGACGAGGAGTAAGAAGGCTTCGTCCGAATCGAACGCTTCGTCGTCGTCGCGTTCGATTCGGACGGATAACGAATCGTTCAATCGAGACAAAAACGCGCGTTCTTCCTCGCTCAACCCGTCCCCATCATCCATCGCCACCGTCAACACCGCCTCGAGCGTCCTCATCCCATCATCATCATCATCCTCGTCCTCGTCCTCGTCCTCCGTCTCCTCGCCGCCGCGCGACGACATCGCCGCCGCGTCCGACACCACCCCCACCAACGTCTCCGGATCATCGTCCAGGTACACCTCCCACCCCACGAACGCCGACGCGTTCCCCAGACGCACCGCCGTCATCGCACCCACCTCCGAATCTCTCCCCATCGCGCCCTCGTCCTCGTCCTCGTCGTCGTCGTCCCACGCCGCCGCCGCCGCTCTCTTCGCCGACGCGCGCCACGGCAACCGTTCCCTCCCGAACGCGTCCCTCGTCGAGTCCGCGCGCGCCTCCTCCGCATTCAACGACGACGTCCGCGTCGCCTCGCGCGCCCTCGCGCGCGTTCCGTCGTCATCGCGCGCGCACCGGCGCGCGTCCCGTCGTCGTCGCGCGGCCGTCCCGAGACGTCCCGACGTCGACGCGCGCGCGACGAGCGTCGCGCCCACCGCGCGCATTCGATCGTCGCGGTCGTCGTCGCGGTCGTCGTCCTCGTCGTCGTCGTCGTCGCGTCGTCGTCGTCGTCGCGACGTCGTCGTCGAGTGCGGGCGACGCGACACTCGTCGACTCGAATCGAATCGAACATGTCCACGCGAGGGTCGCGTCTCGAGGCGAGGAATCAGCGCGACGTCGTCTCGTTCGAGGGACGGGTCAAGGCGTGGGATAAGAGGTGCGCGTCGTCGTCGTCGTCGGCGGCGGCGTCGCGAGACGACTCGCGCGGTTTCGGCGACGAACGAGAGAGAGAGACTGAATGAATGAATGAATGATTTTTCGTCGCAGATGGGTCGAGGGAGAGACGCGCGAGGGGCGCGAGAAGAATGAGACGACGTTTTACCGGTGGATTCCCGCGGTGGATGAACGCGGGGTGGACGTCGTGTCCACCGCGCGCGGACGGGAGGGGTGCCCGTACGAGTGCGCGGGCGAGGAGGGAAACGCGACGTGAGCGAGCGCGGGAACTGGGGTGTCGTTCGAGGTGGTAGTCACGCGTGTAACATATCTGTGTGTATTTGTTCGATCAGCGTCGACGTCCGACGCGTCCGGGGGGGTGTCGAGTGAATTTCGAAGGTTGGTCTCGGTTGAGCTCGTCGCCGCGTTTTACCCTTCTCCACGCGCGTTTGTCTTGTTCGAGAGGTCGAGGCAAAACCGCCCCGATGAGACACCCGACCGCGAAGCATCCGATGGCGGCGAGGACGTGCATGATTGTTTTGTCGAATGATGACGGCGACCGGCGGTGCGGGTAAAGTGTGAGGTCTGTTGTTACAACTCGTCTCGGCTCGTCTCGGCGCGAGGCTACATCGGCGGCAAGTGTCGGCGACACGTCGGACACTCCTGTTTGATGTCCATCCATCGCACGAGACACTTAGTGTGAAAGAAATGATTGCACGGGGTCACCATGCGCTCGTTGACGTCTCTGCACGCGACGGGATTCATGCAAATGACGCAATCGGGACCCGCGGCGACGTCGCCCATCTCCACGTCGGCGGCGTCGAATCGCGCCGCCGCGCGTTCCGTTTCTTCGTCGGGAACGCCGCACTGCGCGAGAATTTCTTCGGAAACTTTTCTGTGATAATCGTACACCTCCGGGAAGAGTCCATCGGGGAATCCGTGCCGAGGATTGATGAAGTGCTGCGCGAGCAGCGTCGCCGTCTGCGCCACCGTCCACGCGATTAAAATCGCGCACTGGAAATAATTTGGCTTGATTTTGAGAAAGTTGGACGGACATCCGAGCACGTACAGCGGACCGATCAATCGCGCGAAGGACGTCACGACCAAGTACGACGGTTTGAGCGCCTGTCTGTGGTTGTGATACGCGTTGTGCGCGATTTGTGGAAGCCAGTACGAGTTGGTGAGCAAGATGAAGACGAAAAACTTGTCCGAGAGCCAATACATCAAGAACAAGCCACCGATGAACGCGGCGTAGAATCTAGAATATATCGCCCCGAGATTAATTCGAAGCTCGAGCCAGTTTTGAAGTTCCGGACTTCTCGCTCGCCAGGCTGCGATGAGCAATCGCATCTCCAACACGCTGAAGAGGACAAAGTAACACATGGATACGAGCGCGAGCGGCATGAATAAATCATCCACGAGAATGCCCCCCGTGAGATGGGCGAGGCAAAAGTATGAATCTACCACCGAACGCATGCCTATGGATGCCAGCGACAACCGAACCAACGATGCCTGCGTGGTGCTCGCGTCGAGTTGCTTGAGCAGGACGTACCCTTGCGCGACGGCCGCCGCCATCATCATGTACGAGTACGATCGAGCCTTCTTGTACCACGTCTCCAATCTTTGACTCTCCAGCGTCACGTGCACGGTGAGTCCACAATTATCACTCACGAACTTTCCAACCAACGACGCCGGTTCGGCCATGTCTACGAACGCCATCGGGCGCATGTCCTCCACTTGTCTATCTAAAATGTCTCCGTCGATTTCGTCGACGTTGTCCAAGCCGTCGACTCCTCGAACCGTGGGCGCGATCGTCGTCGCGTTCCCGTACGCCCCCGGAGTGACGTACGCGTGCAGCCTAAACTGACACATCGCCGGATACTCCCCCGGGTCGTGCGTCGCGGTGAATTTCGATCGCACCGTCGTTCCCGCGCGGTTCACCGCCGCCGTTCGCGAAAACGAATCCCTCGCCCGATACATCGTCGTCGACGCGCGCACCGCCCCTTCCCCCAACACATCCGACGCCACCGCACGCAGACTCTCTCTGTACGCGCTCGCACCCTGCCACGTCGTCCACATCCACTCGCTCTCGTTCGTCGCGCTCAGCACCTCCTTCGTCGTGCGCGTCGCCCCGTGCGCGTACGCCGCCCCCGTCGTCGACGCGTACACCCCCTCTAACGGCACACCGACGTCCCCACGACCGATATACTCTCCCTCTCGAAACACAATCTCCCCTATCACGCTCTGCACGCTCGCGCTCGCGTCGAACGACGACCGAAACGTCGCCGCGCACGTCCCGCGTCGCCAACCGTCTCTCGTGAACGCCTCCGCGCCGCCCGACGACGACGCGTCGAGCCACCAATTCCCTTTGAACGAACCAACCAGCGCTCTCGGGTACGGCCACGTCTCGCTCGCCGACGCATCGCTCGCCGCGCGCGTCGGCGTCCCGAACAGCCACACCGCGCCCCAAAGGATCCACATCGCCGTGCGCGCGCGTGTCGCCCACGACGTCCCGCGCGCGCGCGTCGACCCCTCGCGCGACGTCGCGCGCGTCGACGACGACGCCTCCCGTCGCGCGCGCATGGCGCGCGGCGACGATGTCGACGACGCGACGCGATGTGGCGTCATTCACGGACGCGCGCGAAAACATCCTTCATGGGACGCGGCGGGAAACCAAAGGGCGGTCGCGGCGGTCGCGGTCGCGGTCGCGGCAAGGGTGGACTCACGGAGGAGGAACGTCTCGAGAAGGAGCGCGAGGTGCGTCGCGATCGAGCGCGCGCGCGAGAGGCGACGGTGACGGTGACGATGAGAGCAGCTCGGGTCGACATCGAGCCCGACGGTGAACACGACTACGACTGACGACGACGACGACGACGCGACGCGACGCGCAGTGGCGACGCATGAAACGCGGTGAGGTGAGCTCGGACGAGGACTCGGACGAGGACTCGGACGAGGAGGACGGCGACGAGGAGAGCGAGGAGGAGGAGGCGCCGCGTCGGCCCGCGCCGGGCTCGTTGCCGCCGAATAGCTCGGACGAGGACAGCGAGAGCGAAGACGATGATTCTGATTTATTAGCCATGATGGCGCCGCGAGAGAAAAAGTCGACGGAACCGTCGGCGGACGAGGTGTTGGCGCAGAAGAGTAAGAAACAACTCGCGGCGGAAATGGAAAAGCTTCGATTGGTGCGAGAACGACGCGCGGCGCAAGCCAAGGCGAGAATCGAGGCGGACGGAGGCGTCGATCGATATGCCGTCGGCGCGGGCGGCGATGCGAAGAAAGATGCCGATGATTCCGACGACGATTCTGACGACGACTCCGAGAACGATTCCGATTGATTGAAAGAATAAAGTCTACTATTACACGTGCGCGCGTCTCGCTACGTCTCGCGTTCGAGCGCGTCTTTTCGAAGCATGCTCTCGATGAAAAACTCGCCCGCCTTGTACGAACTTCTTACCAACGGTCCGGACGCGACGTATCGGAACCCAATCTCCTCCTCGCCAAACTTTTTCCAGTAATCAAACTTTTCCGGCGTCACGAACTCCTTCACGGGGAGATGCTGCGGCGTCGGTTGCAAGTATTGGCCGAGGGTGAAGATGTCAACACCGGCCTCCTTACACGCGCGCATGCACTCGGCGATCTCATCGTCCTCTTCGCCGAGACCGAGCATGATGGAGGTCTTCGTGACGAGTCCCTCCTTGGACTCCTTGGCGTGACGCAAGACGGAGAGCGATTGCTCGTACCCCGCGCGTGGATCTCTCACTCGCTTTTGTAATCGTTCCACCGTCTCGACGTTGTGCGCGAACACGTCCAATCCCGAACGAGCCAAGTGCGCGACCGCGTCCATGTCGCCTCTGAAATCTGGCGTCAACGCCTCGACGAGAACGGAGCTCTTGAGCTTTTTCAGCGTTCGAACCGTGCGCGCAAAGTGTTCGCTCCCGCCGTCCGGAATATCGTCCCGATCGACGCTCGTGAGCACGATGTATCCCACGCCCCACTCCGCGATGGCGTGCGCCGTGTTTTCGGGTTCGTCTTCATCCGGCGGCGGCGGCGTCTGCGACGTGTTCACCGCACAAAATCGACACCCTCTCGTGCACGTATCGCCCAGCAACATCACCGTCGCCGTCCCCGTGTCCCCGTTCCAGCACTCCCCCACGTTCGGGCACATCGCCTCCTCGCACACCGTGTTCAGCTTCAACCCACCCAAAGAATCGTTCAGGTACTCAAACCGCTCCCCGCTCGGCGCGCGCTGCCGCAACCACGGCGGTTTCTTCAGTCCCGGCGGCAGTCCCTTTATCCCGCCGCTCTCCTCCGTCGTCGCGTCCCCGACCGTCTCCAACCCGACGCTCGTCGGTCCACACATCGCCGCCGCCGCTCGAACCGCGTTCGGATCTCTCTTCTTCGGTTCCTCCACCACCACCCCGTTCTTCGCCGCCATGGCGACGAGCTCCCCGAACGCGTCGGCGGACTCGAGCCTCGCGCGCTCGCGCGCGTCCGCGTCCGATTCCTCCGTCGACGCCGCGCGGCGCACGGCGACGCCTCGACGCGCGAACCGCGACGAGGACGAGGACGAGAACGAGCGCGATCCGGCGCGTCGCGCGCGCGTCGCCGCGCGCGCCGTCGTCGGCGTCATCGTCGGCGTCATGACGCGCGTCGATGACTGCGGGGCGTTGGATCACATCCGGGGGTCGTGACTCGTCGTGTACCCCCCTCTCGAGACGCTCGAGGTTCTCGAGGGCCGGTCGACGTCGTCGCCACACGCGCGCGCGCGTCTCTTCCTTCCTCTCTCTCGCGCTCTCGCGACGATCGGCGATCGAGCGCCGTTCGAATCGATTCGATTCGCGTCGCGTCGCGTCGTCTCGTTCGTCGTCGCGCGTCGCGAGAGCGCGCGCGAGAGGAGGGAAGGGACGCGCCGCCGAGTCGAGAGACGGCGCGCGATGGGCGCGATGGGCGCGATGGGCGATGCACGCGCCGGACGCGGGTGCGATGTGACTCTCGGACGCGTCTTTTCGTCGCGCGGTGCGTTCGCTCGCGCGTCGGCGCGCGTCACGTGCGTCGCGATGAAACATACCTCGCAAACACGCCAGTTCTGCTTCTGAGCGCGTCGGTGAAGAATGGTATTGATTCTGAACGCAAAGGCGCGCGACGGCGCGCGAAGAGCGCGGCGCGCGGTTCGATCGTCTTTTCCTCGTTCGTCAACCTCTCACAGTGTCAGAGTGTCAAGATTCTTCACCTGATTGCGCACCTTGGGTGAGTAGGGAAATAGAGACGCTCGATTCGTCGCGCGGGTCGACGCGTCGTCACGATGGTCGATTCGCGGCGATCGAGAGACATTCCGATGACGCGTGATCGACGGTTTCTCTCCTTTCCTTTTTTTTGCGCGTACGTTTGCGATGATGACGAAAAATATTAGATGACGAATCTGACAGCTTGCGCTCTCGCGGTCTTCGCGACTGCAAGCGCTGTTTCGACAGCACGTGATCGACACATGAGGCATTTGTCTGCAGCAAACAATTTCTTCTTTGTTTTCAATGATTATCACGCGTTCCTCGTTTATGTTTGACGTTCGTTCACTGACGCCACCTCCCACTCGCAGTTGATTTTAATAAAACAAACCAACCAAATTTTCTCGCTCTGTCGACGTAGTGAGCGCGTGCGCGTAGAAATCGCCGACAAGTCGCGGAATGACGCAGATGGAGAACGGAATCGACGCCGCGATGAGCAGTGGATAAGCGGCGGCGAACGCGGGCACGACGGATGCGGTCATCTGGCATCCGAAGATGGCGCCGAAGAACGAGAGTTGAAGAACCGTGTAAGTGCGGACGATCGAGCGCGGGACTCGCCGCAAGAGTTTGGACGGGACGATGGCACCGAACCCGACGCGCGCTAAGATGGAGTTTGTTCCCAGCGACGACAATCCCATGTACGCCAGAAATCCGGATAGCGTCGCGATGGGAACCGTTCCGATGGCGTCTCGCCCGAACACGACGAACGCGAGCGTGACGAGATGCGCGACGAAATTCGTGAAGCGCGTCTCGGTCGATTCCACAACGCGCGTTCGCACGAGCCCGTGTTTCTTCGACTCGATCGATTTCGCCAACAGCTGCGCGTGCAACACGGAGTGCGGTAAACCTGGGACGCTCGGCGGAAGTCCGAAAATCGCCGTGATGGTGGTAAACACACCCACGAGCATCAAATCGTAATTGTACGACGACCCTTTCAAGAGTTTATTCTCGCGTCTGGACGCGAGCATGGCGCAAATGGTGCTCTCCAAAACGATCTGCGTAGCGAAAAACAGCGCCGCGATGAGAGCCAACGCGATCGTGTTTACGTCCAAGGTCGACATGTCGACCGTCGTCGGCCACACCGATAGCCCCTCCGTCGCCAGACGGACGCGTTTGACGCGCGTTCGAAAGCCGTAGCTGAGACCCGTGATCGAGAGTACCGCCATGAGAGGGGACAAATCGAGAATCACCTGTCGAACGCCTTTTCCCACGAACACGCTTCGTCGAATGTCGCGAAGCCGCGACGCAAGGATGATGGTGGCCAAGTGACACACAAAGTACACGGCGAATTCTGCCTCGTCGTCGATTCGACGTCGCATCACGGACATCGCGTTGAAACCCGAGTAGATGAACGTCACCGATATGATGAGCGCAAACGTCTCCGACGTGAACCGATTGACGGCGAGAACGAGCTCTGCACCGTTGACGCACGCGAAGACGGCGACGAACACGCCGGCGAAGATGCCGGTCAGTGAGTAATATGCGACGAAATCGACTTGGAGCGCGTCGGCCCAGTAGCGCACGATGTTCAAATACGTTTTCGTCGGGCCCGTCACGCGCAAAATCAAAAGCGATTGCCCACCGATGATCGACCAAGCGAGGTTCGTGAACGCCTCTGAGAGCAAAAAGTCGATGTACGTCATTCTTCGCGAGGAGTCCGATTGCATGGACAAACCGATGCTTATCGCCGGAACAAGCGTGGTCGTTGCGATCCACACGCACGCCGACAAAGCTCTGACGCACGCGTGTTTATCCCGAAACGCATCGGTCCAGTCGGTCACCCAAAACGGGAGTTTCCTCTTCGCGTCCGCGACGATTCCCGCCATGGGTTTTGAGAGCCGAAACGCCGTCCTCAATCGCGAGAAATCGTCCTCAAACGCCGGCTTCGCTTGCATGCGCCTCGTCACGTAGTCGCGAACCTGGCGTCGAAACTCGGCGTCGTCTTCACAGCCGAGCGCGCTCCACACAAAGTCATCGTCGCTAAACAGCGTGGCGATCGTGTGCGATGTCGAAAAAACATTCTTCATCGGTTCTTCTTCGTTTGCGTCGCCCAACACGATGGCGACGAATCGACGCGAGCCTCCCGCGTCAAACTCCGAATCGGCGGACACGTCCAGCGACGACGCCATCGGCGCGCGCGCCAACAGAACCACTCGACGATGAAACGATGGCAACTCGCACGGAACAACGATGGCTCTGGTCGTATAAAACGCCTCGTGAAACGGCCGTCGCTCGACGTCGTCCTCCTCGTCGACGGCCCACGCCAAACGTCTCAACACCTCATCCTGCGCCTCGACGTCCGCCGACACGCTCCCGCGTCTTCCAGCCTCGCGCAGCATCGCGCGCGCCGCCTCCACGGGACACGACCCGCACTCAAGATTGAACATGACCTCGACGCGTAAATCGCCGCCGCGCGTCTCGGAATCGGAATCGCACACGGAGAGTAAATCCGCGCGACAGTGTTGTTCGAGAAACACATCCTTCGGAGGGAATAATCGAGACGTTTTCCAACAGCAGTACCTCTTCCTCTCGCCTCCCTCGTCGTCGTCGTCTGAATTCACGGTCAAGAGCGTGGACGCGCGTCTCGCGGCGGTTCCTCTTCTCCCGTCGCCCTCGGACGCTTCGGAGACGGATCGACCGTGACGCGCGCGCGACCACGCGACGTCGAACGCATCATCGTTCTCTCGCTCCACCGCGGCGCGCATGCGCGTCGAGTCGGGCGAGGGCGCGATGATGTGTGGCGTTTCGTATCTCCGCCTCGTCGGTTCGTTCATCGACACGCGTCGGCGACGAACGCGCCTTGTAACTCAGTCAACGCGTCGCCGACGTCTCTGAGGGTCATGCTCGTCGGATCTCGATGACGGAATCGACCCTGATCGTCGTTTTCGCGTCTCTGTCCGGGTAACCCCAACGCACTCGTGGCGAGGGCGTACTCGCGCATGAGTTTCGGGACGTCGCCGACGCGCACGTCTTCGACGTCGCACGCGGAGACGTGGTCGCGAAACGCGACGTCGTTGCCCTCGAACACGTCGACAGAACTCGTCGATGGGAGTCGATCGCGCAGTTCGTCGATGAGCCGACGAGGCGCCGCGCGAGCCTCGAGCGAGATGTCGGCGTATTCCACGTCGTCTAACACCAACCACCACGCGTCGTTGCACGCGTCGACGCCGTTAAATCCTCCGAAACACAGACACTTACTCTCGCTCACCCGCGTGAGCGTGTGATACGCGCGCGCGCTCGGTCCCGTCTCCCCCTCGTCCCCGAACGCTAATCGCCTCCACCGGGCGTTATCGGAATCCAACACGTGCGCGTCGTCGAAGTAGACGCGCTCCTTCACCAACCACCCGTCGTCGCCGACCCCCCCCGCGACGACGACGTTCGGCGCGTACCCTCCCGGCGTCTCCACCGCGATCACCGACATCGCGTGTCCCGCCCTCGCGCTCGGCGCGTGTCCACGAAGCGCGAGTTTCACCCACCGCCACCCGTCGCGTTCGCGTTTCAGACACCACGCGTCGCTAAACGCCGCGCCGTTCGCCCCTTGTCCTCCGAACAACAACACGTTCGGTCCGAACGCCACCATCGCCGCCCCACTCCTTCCCTCGGGTTCACCCCTCGCGCTCCCCACCGACGTCACCGCCTCGAGCGTCTCCACTTTCGCCGGTTCCACCTCCGCGCGCGTCCACGCCTCGCCCGTCCCGCTCGTCTCCAACCGCTCCACCGTCCCGAGCCATCCCTTCCCATCGAACCCACCGAACATGATCGCGCCTCCGTCGACGGTGGACACGACGCACGCGAAATCTCTCGGCGTCGTCGTCGCCGTGGATTCCCGCCAGGTCCACGTCTCGACGTCCAGCGTCCACGCGTCGCCGAATTGCGCGCGCCCGTCCCGCCCGCACGTCACCAACACCTCCCTCTCGCCGCGACCTCTGACGCACGCGCCGTGAAACGCGCGTCCCGGAGGACGCGAACCGGTGATGTGCGGACGAAACCACGCGTCGCGCGCGACGTCGAGGACGACGACGTCGTCGAGCGCGCCTCGAGCCGCGCTCGAACTCGCGCGGGACAAACCACCGAACACGACGACGAAACGACCGTGCGCGACGGTGGTGGACGTGTGTCCGAACCTCGGGGACGGGGGGAGGTCACCGTGCGTGCCCCTCGACTTGACCCAACGCATGACGCTCGACGCGAGGACGAATGACGACGATTTTGATTGATGATTAATGTCGCGTTGCATTTTGTACACGCGGCGCGCGCGCCGCCTCCCCTCCTCCATTCACGAATCCATCGTCTCTCGTCTCGCCCGATCGCGTCGGTCCATCGTTCACTCGTCCATCTCTCCTACTTGACGTACCCCGTCCCTCGACACGCGCGACACGCGATCAATCCCGACCCTTTACACGCGACGCACGCGCGCGGGTCGCGCGGCGCGAGCCCGAGCGCGGCGTCGACGTCCCGCTCGGCCCTCGTCGCCCTCGCGGCGCTCTCTCGACGACCGGTGCCGGAACAAAACGCGCACGGTTCCCCTCCCGTGGACGCGCACGCCGCGCACGGCGATGGGTCGCCGCTCGCGCCGAGGACGAGGGCGGTGAGTCCGAGCGCGAACACCGAGCCGGCGACGGAGACGAGTTGCGTCGTCTCGTACGGGTTCACGGCGGCGTCGACGGTACAGAGACGGCGAGGACGCGCGCGAGAAGACGTGCTCGGACGCGTCGGACGGGCGCGGAGGGAGGTGGGGGGGGCGCGGGCGCGCATGACGGACGCGATGTGCGGCGCGATGACGATGCCGATGCCGACGAGGCGTCAGTGGGACGCGATGGTGGTGTCCGCGACGACGACGACGACGTCGACGCGGGTGATGACAGGGACGGGACGATGGTCGGTGACGTCTGCGCACGCGCGCGCGACGCGACCGCGACCGCGCGCGCGTCTCGCGAGGGATGACGTCACCGGCCGGAATCCATCGATTCGTGCGCGGGGTCGACGTTCGACGCGATGTCGCGCCGAGCGCGGGAACGGTGACGACGGCGTCGAGACGAAGGGTGAGGAATCACTCTCTGTCGTCGATCGCGCGCCGTCGCGCGCGTCCATCGACGCGGTTCGCGAGCGCGCGAGGGTGTCCCCGTCGAGCGCGCGCGCCGAGGCGCCGGCGCTTCTCGACGACTATCGCGAGCGCTGGGACGTGCCGTGGGGGGGCGAGACGGTGGCGTTGGGGTTGTTCGGGTGGTGCGTCTCCTTCGTCGGCGTCGCGGCCGTCGTGTTCCCGCTCGCCATGGCGAAGGCTGGGATCGATCCGGCGAAGATGACGACGGGCGAGCAAGCCGAGTATCTCTTGGCGGTGCAACTGGCGGAGACGGCGACGAGTCTGGGATTGGTGTACGCGCTCGTGTCGAGACACATGGACGTCGTGCGAGACGAGGAGAAGGATTGGTTCAAGATTGATTTCAGCGAACCGTTCGAGCGCGAGCGCGGGTGGGCAAAGTACGGGTTGCTCGGGTACGGGGCGACGTTTTTCGCGTTGGCGGCGACGGGTCTCGTCGTCGACGCGTTGGAGAGCGGCGCGCAGACGGTGGATAAGGCGTCGGAGGTGGGGACGATCGATGGAGTGATGCCTTTGATTCAATCCGATGAGTCCGGTACCTTTGTCGCGGTGTTGGCGGTGACGAGCGTGCTCGCGCCGCTGCTCGAGGAGGTCGTCTTTCGAGGCTTTCTCCTCGCGTCGCTCACCAAGTGGTTGCCGACGCCCGGCGCGGTGCTCTTTAGCAGCGTCTTGTTCGCGCTCGCGCACTTGGCGCCGAGAGATTTCGTGGAATTGGTGGTTTTAGGGTTGGTTTTAGGATTTTCGTACGCGCGAACGCGCAATTTACTGACGCCCATGCTCATTCACTCGCTGTGGAACAGCGGCGTGCTCGTCGTCGTCGCCGTCGCCATCAAGGCTGGCGTGGCGAGCGAGTTGGGCATTCCGGGCTTTTAAGGAGTGATTCTTTTTCGTTAGAGTGTACGACAATTGTCATGACAAACTAGTTTTTAGTATAATTTTGTAGTCTCTTCGCGTCGATACGACGACCGGCGAGCGCGTGACTCGCCGGTCGAAGTTTGATTGAAACAGACAAAGCAAGCGTCGCTGCGGTGAAGCAGCTACCAACGACTCCCGTAGCTGCGCCGTTTCACTGAGCATGGTCCCAGTGGGGCTATAATTGCGGCTGCGGTGACTTGGTGTACGCCGAAACCGTTAAAGGTTTCAGAGGGTATGCTTTATCGAGCGGTCGCGCGCCACCTAGAAGAGGCGGTACGGCGGACCCATGGTGGTCTTGATGTACAAAGACTTGACGTTTTGCCAGTTCTTCTTCAACAAGGACACCAAGAAGTTGACGGACGTTTGGATGTTGACGAACAACTCCTTTTCGGACATTTCAACGTGTCCGACGGCGACGGCCATGCAAAGAACCTTCTTAAGCTGGAACTTGACTTGAGACTTGACGTCGTTAATCTTGTTCTCGAGCGGCTCGTTGTGGGTGGCGAGCGTCGGAAACTTACCGGCCTTGTTCAAACCCGGGCCCAAGAGACGCGGAATTTGCTTAATGACGGACTCGGACGCGAGGAAGTGTTGGTACTTCTTCGCGAGCTTCTTGATGAGCTTCTTGTTCTTGTTGAGCTTCTTCAAGGCTTCGACGTCCATGGAGTCGATGCCGTTACCCGCCGCCTCTTCGCAGTGCTTGGCGTCGCCGAGGATGCACATCTTGAGCTTCGGGCGCGGGATCGACGGCAACTTGACGGTACCGTTGAAACGCTTATCCTTTTGCGGATCATAGTTCTTCAAACCGATTTGAAGTTCAATGGTCTCGACAAACTTGCGCGGCTTCTCCTTGGACTTGGCCAAGCAAAAGGCCACGCCCTCCTTGAGGGTATCGGTGTTGAGCTTGCTGCGCGCGCACGAGGGCGTCACCGAGGACCGAGTCGAGGTCAGTCGCGCGAACACACACACACCGAATCATCCACTTCACACGCGCATCGACCACACCCTCGCGCGCGCCGTTCCTCGCGCGCGATCCCTCCTCGCGCGCGCGATGCGATTAGGGCTTCACCCATCCGACGCGCGCGCCCTCTCGCGCGCCTCACGCCCCGTCCACCGACGCGACGCGCGTCATCCTCCTCCACGTAATCGTTCACATTTTCCACCGTCGCCTCGCGCGCACCTCATCTGTGTCTATCGATCGCGCGTCGCGAAGAGGCGGTCGTCGCGCCGGCGTCGCGCGAGACGTCGCGCGTCCAATGGTCCGGGTGTGACGCGACCGCTCGGTCTCGAATGCGTCGACCGCGGCAGACGACGACGACGGGGGATGGGGACGACGCGGTCGACGGCGACGTCGGTCTCGTCGACGCGGGGGTTCTCCGCGTTGTCGCGCGCGTCGACGCGCGCGTCGGCGTCGACGCACGCGTCGGCGTCGGCGTCGCGCGCGAGGGTGGGACCACGATGGCGCGCGCGCGCGCGATGGGTCGCGAACGACGGCGCGCGCGCGCGCGAGGACGCGGTGAAAAGGACGGTGAGAACGCGCGGGGGGTGCCGGACGTCGGCGACGCGCGAGGGGGGGGCGAAGGGGGAGGAGGGCGACGGAGGGACGACGCGGAGGACGGGACTGCCGCCGCGCGCGTTGGTGGAGTCGGCGATGCTCGCGGCGATGACGGGTCTGGCGTTTCATCTGTCGTCGTTGTTTCGGTTCGACGCGTACTTTGGAGCGTTGTTTCCGTTGCCGGTGGTGATCGCGCGCGCGAGATTGGGACGGGCGGCGGCGATGCGAACGCTGGTTGTGGCGACGCTGTTGCTGTTGTTGATTAGCGGACCGCTGCGCGCGCTCAATTATTTCTTTTTGCACGGCGTGTTGGCGTACGTGTTGAGCTCGCTGTGGTCGTCGGGGTTGGGATGGTGGGTGACGGTGCCCGCGAGCGCGTGCACGAGGACGTTCGGGATCTTGGCGTCGCTCTCGATGTCGTCGTTGCTCTATCGAGAAAACGTCATGAAGTTACTCGTGACGCAAATGTACGCCCTCCTCGACCAGTTCGCCGCCAACATCGGCGCGACGTTCGCGCCGAGCATGGAGTGGGTGTGGGCGACGGCGATGATTTTCATTCTCATCAACTCGTTCAGTTACACGTTGATTTTACACATGGTGTACACCATTGTGCTCGGAGCGACGCAAGGCAGGAATTTCGTCAACGCGCCGGCAAAGGTGTGTCGAGCGCTCGGCGTCCCGACGTATCCGGCGTGACAATGTAGCATACGCACAATAGTTTTCTAGTGTTACGCCGCGATGGATGTAAGAACGATAGGTGGAGGGACGTCCCATCCGTTTCGTCGGCACACCGCGCCTCGCGTCCCCGCGCGCCATGTCGCGCTGTCTCGCCCTCGCGTGGCTCGCGTGCCTCGCGGCGATCCTCGTGCAACTCTCTGCACCTTTCGAGATCGTCCCCGCGCGCGACGAGGCGTCCTCGATGCTCTCGTGCACCGCGTGCGCGCTCATCTTGCGAGACGTGAGCATCTTCTTGCGACACGCCCCGCGCGCGACGCTCGACGACATCGCGCGCGCGCGCGACGGGGACGTAGACGTGGATTTCAAGGTTCGTCTGCGCGCCTCCGGACTCTCGCGGCGACGCTCGGCGCGCGCGAACGGCGACGACGCGTGCGACGAGACTGACGGCGTCTTCGAGCAGGAAATCGACGCGGCGGCGACGCGTTCTATCGAGCGCGCGTGCGCGCCGGAGCGCGCGCAGAGATACGACAGGAGATACACGTGGCTCGGTGACGCGTATTACGTAGACGACGAGTCGATTCCACCCTCGGGTCCACGAGGACGAATCGACCCCGCGCTCGCGCGCGCGTGTCGGCGGTTGACGAAGCGCTCCGAGCTCGTGCGCGACGCCATCGTTCGCGCTTCATCGCTCGACGCGCGCGCGCTCACCGACGCCGTGTGCGCGAGCGATGTCATCGGGTGCGCGAGCGGCGTCGATTTCACCGAGCCGGACGAGACGTTTCATCTTCGAAGAGATTGGCGTCGAGCGTTGACGCCGCGAGTCGCGCTTCGCGCGCTCCCGTACTTTCTCGTCGCCCTCTTCGCGCCGGTGTTGCTCTTGCCTTCGCTGTACCCACCCACGCCGCAGATTCATTCGTAGAGACGCCTCGCCCGTCGCCGTAGTCGTAGTCACGCAGTAGTCCGAGTAGTCCGAACGGTCCCCGTCCTCTCGCCGCGCGCGCGGGTGTCTCTGGTAGTTTGCCTCGAGATCGAGCTCGACGACACACCGAGGCTCGGAGGCGTCCGCCGTCCCGTCGCGCGCGCGAGAGACCGACGCGCGCGACGCGCGCGATCGTCTCTTCGCTCTACCGCGTCGTTCGGCCGTCCGTCGACGCGATCGAGGCGCGATCGAGGCGCGCGCCCGCGGCGGTGGCGGCGGCCGGCGGTGGACGCGCGATGGCGCGCGGAAGCGGTGAGTCGCGCGCGCTGAGCGTGACGACGTCGATCGGGACGTCGATCATCGTCGAGATCGACTCGTCGAAGGGCGTTCGAGAGGCGCGGAGGACGATCGCGCGCGCGCACGCGGAGGCTTTCGAGGACTTGGGCGAGGTGGACGTCGGCGCGCTTCACGGGTACGGGAAATTCGCCGATACGGTGGGCTTGTGGTTTCCTGTGGACGATACGGGATTGAAACACAACATGTTTGAGAGCTTGATGGCGCAGGTGACGACGAAGCGGGGCGTGATGGCGGGAGAAGCGGAGTTTAATGCGTTGGCGTCGCCGGCGGCGCTGACGGCGAGGAATCGAGCCGCGTTGGCGTCTTCACCGTTGCTGTCGCCATCGCGCGTCGCGGGCGACACATCGTCGCCGTTTCCGACTGCGGTACATGCACCATCGCTTCTACCGAGCGCTGGGACGCCCACAGATCCGACGCGTCGGTTGAATATGTCGGACGTGGCGACGCCGGCGGCTGAAGCCGAGACTCCGAAAGCGTTCGCCAAGGCGACGGATGACGCAAAGACCGCGACTGGAACGAAAAGAGGACGGGATAGTTCGAAAGGCGAGTCGAACAAGGCTGCGAAGCGCACACGAGTGGAAGCGAAACAAGAGATGGCCCCGTGGGAGATTGTCGAAGAAGTCGCTCCCGCCCCTGGAGAAGAGCCGGTTAAGCGTGAAGCCATGACGACTCGTGAGGAAGTCGCATCTTTACTCGCAAAGACCCCCGGCGTTCAATATTCCGTCTTCGTCAAGACGTTGTTATCTCGGAAGTCATTCATCGGCGCCTTGGAGAAGTTGAACATGGATTCGTTCGATCAGTTGCTATCGACGACGACCGCCGTCATGCAACACATCGGCGCGGTGCAGCACGAAACGGGAACGAAAATTTTCGATGATTTATCTGGCAAGGTGGCGCAGATGAACCCACCCGTCAATGCGGATTTGGGCGACTTTCTGACGGTTGCGGCGCTCGTAGCTCGTTTATATCGTTCCGGATACTCGCAGCGCAAGCGCATTCCCACATCCGTTGTAGACGGCCTCACCAAGCAAATACCGAAGCATTCTAGCCACAGGTTCGGTGTCGTCGAGCGGATGATTACCGCCGCAGTGTTGAGAGAGCTGGGTTACGACGGAGAGCAACCGGAATGGAGGGGTCCCGACGAAGGTACGGCGGGAAGCGTAAAGGAAGGTGACGAACCGTCGACGAGTGGGAAAGTTGCAGATGAGCAGATTATTGAGCAGAAAAAGAGAAACGACAGTGCAAATGAGCATGCGAGTGAGATGCCGAAAGAATCAAAAAATGACTCTAAAAGTGCCTCGCTATCCTCAGAGTCGAGCAGTAGTTCGAGTTCCAGTGGCCGCTCCAGTTCTTCAAGCTCAAGCTCAAGCTCTTCTAGTTCATCAAGCTCGAGTTCAAGCTCGAGCTCGAGCTCAGGCTCGAGTTCGTCGAGTAGCAGCAGCTCTCAACAGACGGCGAAAGACGACACCGATATCAAGGATACACCTCGTGACACGCCAAAGGTGGATGAGAAGGTGTTGCAGAAGGTGATTCGCGCCCCGGGTGGTCTCAGCAGAATTCTGTCGAGTATCAACTGTGCTGCGCAGTCTTCGGGCGCCGGCTCATCAAAGCAGAGCACCCCGGCCAAAGATAAGGCTCAGAGTAAGGCTCCTGAGTCTACCGCGAATCCGCCTGTGACTCCAGCTCCGACACCGGTGGCGGTGCCATCTTCGGCGGCGGCAACGCCGGCAGCGCTCCCGTCTTCCAGCCCTCCCGCATCCAAGCAAAGAAAAGTGACAGTCGTGAAGTCATTGCCTGGTCGCGGGAAGAGGAAAACGTGTGAAGTGAGTTACGCTGTTCCAGAAGGTGAAAAAGTTCCGGTGTGCATCAAAGATGTGCGCGGTGAGTTCTTCTTTAGACGAGGTCCGAAAGATTACCGCGTTCGTATCACCACAGAAGATGGCACTAGTAAAGACATCAGCCCGGCGGCGTTTGAGCAACACGCTGGTCTGAAACGTGGGAAATGGCGACGATCAATTTCGCTCGTCAAGACGGAACCCGCGAGCGACGCTCAGGAACCCGACATGCATATAGGCGAATTCTTGGACGCATTCGAGGCTTTGCCGAAAGATTGATGTTAGCTAGCGTTGGTCCAATTCATTATTTCTATCTATTTGTTGAAGCTAAATTCCATTTCTGACGCCAGAGTTTGCGCCTGGTTGATGATTTCGCTGAGACTGAAAGTATCCGTCACGCCGTGCAACAGTCGCCGTCGTTGCCGCCCGCGTTCTAATGCTGAAATGGTCGCCTTCGGTCCACCCGGAGACAGAGCCGGTTTCAATGGAGATACGTCGATTTTTGCCGACGTCAGGGCGTTTAGTTGCCTCTCTCGTTCCTTGAGCCGATCCACCGTCGCCTGCGCCAATGATTTCGCTTTATCGAGCATCTCTTGAGCGCGCGACGTTTTATCTTCGACTAAACTCGACGCGTCATCCAACAACTTCTGAGCGCGAGAAGTACGCTGTGCGACGGCCTGAGACGCATTCACGCTTTCGACTTCGATCTGACCGAGCGCGCGTACGACTTCTCGTCGAATGGTACTTTCGACCGATGTTTTGTCCAGAGCGAGTGACCTTCTGAGCTCTTCTCGCGCATCCGCCAATTGCGAAATGGAAGCGCTTTCAGCCTTCATGGCGTCCAACTCCTCCCTGAGCTTGTACACGTCCCATTCCATCGACACATCCGCTTCGGTATCGAGCGTGAAAAGAGGTGTTCCCGGTGTCGATTGCGAAATTAGCGGTTGGTCGTTCGCTCGTGGGCTCGGGCTTGCGATGGCTATCGCGTTCACCTGCTCAGCTTGTACACGTACCAGCTCTTCTTGAAGGCGTTGAATTTCACTGTCGAGATATTCGTCGCCTTTGTGCAGTTGTTCTTCCAAACCACCTCTCTCGAGCATGAGAGACTTCGCAAATTCCTCTTCGAGTTGCATGCGTTCAATCGTGAGCGATTCTCGCAACTTCTTTTCGAGATCGTCTTTTTCAGTCGCGAAAGATGTTCTCAGCTCGCGCTCTCGGCGCTCTGATTCTTCGCTCAGTTTTCTCTGTTCGGACTTTAGCTGGGCAATCAACTCTTTAAGCTCTTTGATTTCTTTGGACTGTTTCGCCATCTCATTGGATGGAACAGCGGCTGATTGTTCCTTTTGTTCAGACGCGAGGGACTGACGAAACACAGAGTTCTTCTCGTCAACCATTCTGAGAACAGAATCCTGTTCAGACCTGAGCCGATTGAGTTCTTCCTTGAGTTCCTTCAGCTCTTCTTTTTGTGCCAGTGTGATCTCAGACTGGCCGTTATCAATCTCTTCCTGGCCTCGTACGAGAGAAATCGAATTTCGTAGCTCCATCTCTCGTTGCTCGGCGAGCTGCGACATAGCGAGTTGTTCGCTTTTTATGAGGGCCAGTTGCTCACTCAACGAACGGACTTCATCTGCGTAGCGGTCTACGGCGTCCACCGGTATCGCTGGATAGATTTCAACGCCCGAGTCTTCGATGAGCTCCTCTAACATCTCTTCAGATTTCGCCGAAGTGCCCTCAAACGATTCGCTTCCATCGTCCTCTCTCATGGTGCTCCCGCCTGGACGTTCGGGTACGCTCAAGTGTGCCTCACCCGTAGCAACATCACCCGGTGCATCGAAATCGTCCGTAGGCCGCTCGCTCGTCGCAGTATCGAGCGGAGCGTCGACGCTGTCGTTCACCACTCGTTCGCTCATCGCAATTGCAATGTCTTCATCAAAATCATTCACCGCCTGTTCACTCACCACAACATCATCAAAATGCTCGGAGGCGATGTTTTCCGTGTCAACCACATCGACTTTCTCCTCAATGGGATCTTCTTTCACTTCGCTCGCTTCATGGTGCGCGGCAGTAATATCGACCACAGATCGAGCAGTCGCTTCCTCTAGCAACTCGTCGAACTCATCAGAATCGCTGTCAAGCGCGAACACGCGCTTCGCGAGCTCTACTTTCGACGCTAGAGATGCGTCGAATAACGCCATGAGCGCCTCTTCATCCGTGGCGACATCCGCGTCGTCGCTAGATTCTCCCACTCTGAGCTTTTCACACACATTGAGCCATCCCCGGAATGCTCCGCGCACTAATCGTTTGTCTTCCACGCTCAAGATCCTCATGCTGATTGTCTCCTCCACATCGGGTCCCGCGAGCCGTTTTAAGTCATCTTCGATGCGCCTGACGAAAGCCTTTGCCTGCGGATCGGGGGACATGGAGATGTCGTGCACTGAATGACTCTGCGCGCTGCTCTCTTCTCTCTTCGGAGATTCGAAAGTCGCGACATCAGAGTCCGCCTCACGTATAAATCCACCCATCGAGTAGTTATCCACAGACTGTTCACCGAATGTGAGGTCCGCGCCAGGGGGTGATATCTCCACGGTCTTTGGGGTCGACGAGGACGGCTCTGCGGCTAAAATGCGCAACGCGCCGTCCGCATCGACGCTGGTGGCGATGGACTGCGGCGATAGAAGCTCTGCAAGATCCTCCGTTTCAAACTCCACTTGATCATCGCTCACCTTGTCGAAAATGACATTCAAATCTCGCATATATACTTCTTGCGGCGGTGCCTCGGCGCGCTCTTTCCCCACTCGCTTCGCATTGGCTTCGGCTTTGGCTCTGGATTCTTCCTCTCTTCGCTTCTTCCTCGCCAACCGTTCCCGACGCATCCTCGCCACGAATCCGAATCTTCTCGACATCGCGCTAGCGATCCGCGCCCACAACGCGGTGACGTGCCTCTCGTCAAATCTCAAACCCACCAAAGGCGGCACCTGCAACTCGATTCCTTGAATCACCCTCTTCGCGAAAATCGCGCCTCTGCGCGTCGCCGTGAATATGTCTCGCCGCAACTCCTCCTTTTGCAACTCGCCCACCACACGCGCGCTCACCTCGAACATCCCGCGCGCGCGTTTCGCGACCACTCGTTTCGTGATCCTGAATCCTCTCGCCGTCACCCTCCGAAACCGCGCCGTCGCCGCGCTCGCCTCGGCTCGAAACTCCTTCGCCGTCTTCCGCGTCCTCTTCGGCGCGCGCGACGCCGCCCTCGACCGTTCCTCCAACCGCACATCCTCCACGAACCGCATCAACGACGCCCCGTGCTCACGCACGATCGTCGCGCGCGTCTGTCCCCCGTCTTCTCTCGGCACGATGTCCACGACGCTCGTCGTCGTCGCCGCGCGTCTCGTCGCCGCGTCGCCGCGCGCCGCCGTCTCCACCCCCATCGCCCACCACGGTCGACGCCGAGACGTCCCGACGACCTCCGAACCTCCCGACGCCACGAACGCATCCCCACCCTCCACCGCACCCTCCTCACGCGCGCTTCCCCACGACGTCGACGCCTCGAGCCCGTCTCGCGCGTTCAAATCATCGTCCCATTCGCGCGTCATCATCATCCACGCCTTCGCCTCCTCCTCCCACCCCTCCTCCTCCTCCACCGCGACGTCCTCATCGAGAACGATCACCTCGACCGATCCCCGCGACGCGCGCGTCGGCGCATCCGTCGACGCGCGCGCCATCGCGCGGTGCGAATCCGCCCCCGTCTGTCGAATGGAATGGAATGAGCGACGCCGCGCCGAGATGTCTCATAGTCACACACGGACCATGTCGCATCCACAATACATCCGTTTGTCCGGTGCCAACGTCATCATCCTCGACCGCGCGTTTCGAGTCGCTTTTTCGGTGCCACGAACCGACGCGTCGCGCGCGTGACTGCGCGACGCGGCGAGCGAACGAACGACGCGCGGAGGCGAAAGGACGCGGGAGACGCGTGTAAAGGTTTTCGTGTGATCGGTGCGCGCGCGTGACCGCGCTCGAGGTGGGTCGCGCGCGCGTGACCACGCGGCGCGTCGAGAAAACGCGTCGCGTGGGAAAACGCGTCGCGGAATTCGAGCGAACCGACGCGCGCGCGAGCGTCGAGTCGACGCGCGAGAGTGGAGGCGCGCGGGGGTGTGAAGAGGGTTGAAAAAAAATGTCTTTCGTGCAGACGTTGCGTTCGTTGCGACCGAGGTTACAGTTTGCGGCGCTCACGCACGAACTTCCCGCGGTCGTTGAAGGCTTGCGACAAATGGGCGTCGGCACCATTATCGATTTCGCCATGGAGCACCGTCCGGCGGCGGAATCGGCGCACGTGGCGCACGTGATCGCGTCGAGACTCAATGAATTTCCGTCGGCGATGCACGCGCTCAAGCTGAGCGCGCTCGGGAGCGCGGAGAATCACTCGAGAGCGGAGGCGTTCGCCAGAGGCATCGTCAGACGCGCCGCTGAGCTGGACACGGCGGTGTGCATCGACGCCGAGGAAAATGCTTTACACACCGCGTACGCGAGGACGGCGTTCGGTTTAATGGAGCGGTATAACGCGAAGAGTGTGGATCGAACCGAAGGAAAGCTGCCGGTGGTGTTCAAGACGTACCAAATGTACCGCGCGGACAGCTTGGACGAGCTCAAGAAGGATATCGAACTGTCCAAGGAACTGGGATTCGAGCTCGGCGCGAAACTCGTGCGAGGGGCGTATCTTCGAATGGATCGAAACACGGGCGCGTTATTGCCAAATAAAGCGATGGTTGACAAATCATACGAGCTCGGATTGGAGGCTGCCTTGAGGAATGGCAACGATCATGTGACGACGCTCGTGGCGACGAGAAACGTAGCCAACATCGAACAGGCGTTGGAACACGAAAACAGTGATCGAGTGTTATACGCTCAGCTTCTCGGGATGGATGATGATTTGACGAATAGACTTCTGGAACAAAGAGTTAGGGTGCTGAAATATGTGCCATTCGGAAGATTGAAGGAGTTATCTCCGTACTTGTACCGCCGTCTTCTGGAACGGCTATCGTGGTCCTGACACGAGTCCGCACTGATCCATCCATATGCGTGTTTAGCATAGGTAGAATAGTGCGCGTCTAGAGCAATAAAATACCCTTACCGCGAGAAAATTAAAATGTTGTACGAACAGACGCGTCGTCGTTCAGGGCGAAGTCGCGTGATTGCAGAATGTAGTTAAAACTCGCACGTCAGACATAATGTTTCTACTCTTCCCCTTCTTTTGCCTTCGCGAATAACGCCCGAAAGTCCGCATTCGTCTTCATCGGTTCGCCTTCGGCGCGCACCGATCGCGGCATGAAACCTAAACCGCCTCGACCTCGACCTCCAGAGAAGGTCGGCGGCGGCGGCGCGCGCCCGCCGCGCCCGCGGCCTCGACCTCCGGCGCCACCTCCTCTTCCCCCGTCGCCCGGAGGACGACTTTTCGAGATATCTAGCGGTCGGCCTTTTAACACGTCTCCAGAGCGCATGATGGCTGCGTTGAGGGCGGATTCTTCGCTAAAGTCGACGTAAGCGAAGCCGCGAGGACGACTGGTAACCTTGTCTAACACTATTCTCGCCCGCACGGAACCGCCCTTGCCGTCGAAGAATCCGGCAAGTTCGGCCTCTGAGACGTCCCAAGATACATTTTTAACAAACGCCGTGTTCAGATCTCGATCAGGGAATAATGCTTTGATGCGGTCGTCGTGATCCATGCCCTTCAGATTTATATCTGCTTTATCTCCATTCTCTGGCACGTCGCGCGTACGTTTGCGCGGCACAGGGGCAGGATCTTGCCTACGCGCAGCCGCCCTGTTTCTTCGGCTAGAACCAGACATCATGCGAGACGTTTTCGCGTCGTTCGCTTCTAATCGCTCGATCGCTGTTTCCATCTGGTGCTCGCGCAATTCCTTCGTATATCCCGTCGACTGAAAGTAGCGAGCGTATTCGCTCGCACCCTTGCAGGTTCCGATCATCGAAAGGTGACGAAGCTTGGCGTTTATGAGAATTGCCATACCCGCTCGGCGACGCGCTGACTCATCCACAGTCTTTTTCGACAATCCAATCGGTTCGCAGTCACCGCGCTGAATCGCGTCATCCAATATCTGCAACACCTTTGGATGGTTGCGCTTGACCATGGCGAGATACTCGGAGTAAAGCGTGTGAAACTCCGCGGCTGTTCTGAATGGCGCATCGTTTTCAATGCTTGAAAACACCTCGTTCACGTAAGGACGATTTTTTGGATCGCTCATGAAGACAAATTGCACTATCTCCTTGAGCATGTAAATCGCAGCGCGAGCCATGTTATTCGCAGAATACTGCGTAGTCATGTGTTGGAATCCCGCCTTTACGCGTTCGACTACTTCGTCCCAACTCCCTTGACGAATGTGAAGTTCTATAACGGCGTGTAAAACCGTGGCGTAATCATTCACATCTCGAAAGTGTGCGTTTTTCACACGCTCTAACATGTTCGCAGAGGGGTCGAACTCCAGCGCAAACGTCCACAGCGCGCTCGAAGACGGACACGTGCGAAGCGCGCGATCCAACACCTTCGGCGCCAACGGTTCCTCGCTTCCGTACGTAAGCCCGATCGCGTAGACGTGATAATCGCGCCACAACTCACCGACGTAAGGCAACGCAGACAGCGCTCTTTCGTACAAGTGCACCACTTTATCCGGAGTCCCGCTCGTGATTTCAAAATCGATGTAGTTGAGATACGTTCGAAGTGCTTGCGCGTCCACCCTCACGGTGTTATCTTCTGTGACCAATCGCGCCTCGAACGCTTGTCGCGGCAGTTTTTCGCTCTCACCCTTGGCGTGCGCTTCCTCAAACGCACGAATGGTTGACGCGTCCATCTCCGCCGTCTTCGCCCACGTCTTCGCCGCCGCCAGCGTCGCGGCGTTCTGCGCATGCGGAATTCTCAGCTGACGTAGAAACAGTGCCTTCACGCGAGCGTTATGCGACGGATCATTACCCCATGACATTTCAAACGCACGATACGCCTGCCAAATCAAGTGACCGTCGATAAAATTCAGACCAGGTCCCGCCACGCCCTCCTCGTACAGCTCCCTCCGCCCCGCCTCGTCCAACTCCAATTCCATCGCGTTCCTCGCCCTTCCCAGATGCAACCGCGCGCTCGTCCTTCCGCAATCCGCGATCGCCCTCTCGAACATGTTATTGCACCTCTCCTGACGAACGCGCTTCGCCTCCGTGCGGCTTTGCAATTCCTCCTGAATCCACTCTGTCCACCGCCGTTCGTCCAGCGCAAACTTCTCGCAGTATCTCTCCAGCGTGTCCTTGTATCTCTGTCGCAATCGCGCCTCGCGACACGAATCAATCAGTCGCAGCATCTTCGAGTAATCTCTCCACTCGGACGCCTCGCACGCGCGCTCGAGCTCCATGATTGCCTCCAACTGCTTTTCGTCGGGAAGCTCAAAGTCGTCCTCCTCCTCCTCCGAATCGTCGTCGTCGTCGTCTTCCTCTGACTCGGAGACGTCGGAGACGTCATCCACCGCGACGTCGTCCGCTTCCTCTTCCGAGCGCGTCTCCTCACCGTCGCGCATGTCTTCGTCCGCCGACATGGCGGCACACACTGACGCATCCCGACCGACACCGATGTCGACGCCGTCGACGTGCGGACGACGCGATCTCGCGCGCGCGACGGCGGCGGCGTTGATGCTCGCGTCCTCGTCCTCGTCCGCGTCGCCGGCGACGCGTCGAGTCACTCGAGTCGTCGTGCGGTGCCCACCGGGTCGTCGAGCGCGCGAGTCGGCGTCGATGCTCGCGCGCGCGACCTCCATGATCGTGGACGACGACGGCGACGGCGACGCGCGGTCGGCGATCGCGCGCGATGGGAACGGGTTCGCGGTGGAGTTCGTCGAGCGCGAGGAGCGCGGGGAGACGACGTTCGAGGGGGTTCTCGTCGGGTGCGCGAACCCGGCGCGCGCGAGGAACGAGGCGACGCGACGAGGGGCGATGCGCGCGTCGGGAGGTGAATCGTGTCGAGGAGACGCCTACGCGGGATGTGTCGTGACGAGCGATGGGGTCTCGGCGCGATTCGTCCGCGCGGGTGCGCCGTGGGGAGACTCGAGTTCCGTCGCGCGCGTGACGTTGGGGACGAGCGACGTCGACGCGGTCGCGTCAAAGGTGGCGCAGACGATGGGACCGGACGCGTCGACGCAGGCGAGGGGTGTGTTCAAACAGTTTGGCGTGACGGAGTTCGCCGCCGAGGACGAGCGCGTCGAGAGCGCGTCGACGTTCGTGAGTTATTCCACGAAGGCGTCGCCGGCGATCGAAATATCGACGGGGAGGACGTCGCCGTACACGGTTCGAGCGTTTCATTTAGAGCTTCCGGAAGGATGCGGTGTGGTGTATTTGGATTAGTTGCAATGCGTACGTAGTGTCTAGTTGTCTATCTAAACGCCGCGTTGAAGCGCGCGTTACTTATCGATCGCGAAGAGGACGTCCGTTCGTATGACGTATTTGTACTTCTCTCCACCCAGGCTCGCGTCCACCGCGCTACCTTCGTGAACGGGAGATTCCTCCGCTTCGCCGTGAGGAAAACAGAGCACGGCGCCGAGCTGCGGAACGACTCCTCGAGCGCTCAGAACTCCCGGTTCGTGCTGAGTCGCGGTGTAGAACGTCGTCGCCCCGCCGTTGAATCCTTCGGTGAGATAGATGAGAAACGTCAATCTGGATCGGACTTTACCTTCGGAAATATCCGTGATGTACTCGCCCTTTTCGTCCAGCGCGCCTTGAGGCCACGAACCATCGACGTGGCGACGGTAAATGGTCCCGGGACCGTATCTGAAATACCTCCATCGAGCGTTTATACCGACAGCGCCCGCGGGCATCAAATCGGCGATGCGACTCCAGAGAGCCTCTATCGTTTGCGGCCAAATCATGAACTCGCAGTATTGTAAGCGGGACGCGCCCGCCACGCCGTCGACGTCTCCCGGGTCAGTGCGCAATCCGATGCTATGTCCGGCGCCTATGACCGCGGCGCATTCATTCGGTGATAAAAAGTTTGTGATCAAGAACGCTCCGGGGACGTGCGGGATGTCGTGGCGAACAGCCTCGGTCAAACCGGACGGTCCGAACGGAATGATGCCTGCGTGAACAGGAGCGTACAATTCGAGCGGAAGTCTGTCAACTGGACGGCGACGACCGTCGTTATCGCACACCATCCTAAAACTTCCAGAAGGATATTCGACCGTTCGCGCCGACGCCGCTCCCGGCGTAGCCGTGACATCTTCGTCTTCTCGCGCCTTTGACGTCGTAAACGGCATTTGAGTTCGTATGACGGCCGTCGGACCCGGATCCCACGACCCAAAACTCACGCCTCGAAGTGCGCTCTCTAAGAGGGCCAATCCTAAATCACCGTCGACGCCACCGGGAGTCATGGCGCACGCGCGAACGAGGACGTCTTTCCCCAAATACCGTCGACCGTCGACGTCTTTTCTCGACATGAGCTCCAGCGCTTCCAGCAGCATCCCTCTCTTCGCGCACGCGAAGAACGCACACCGCATAGCCTCTCTCGAAGGCACCATCCCGACCGATTCCATGCGTTGTAACATTCTCAGCGCCGGTTTCGCCTTGTCGCGCGTCTGACACAGCTGCAGCACTTTCACGCACGTCCCCGCGCTCACCCTCTTCCCGGTCGCCAACGCGTTGTCCATCGCCTTGCACGCGTCCACGCACGATCCGGCGACGAGCGCGCGCATGATTTTACCCTCACCCACCGCGTCTCGGTCCCGTCCGCTCGTCTCGGCGTCTCCCGCACCGGCGTTCGCGTCGACGTCCATCGTCGCCGCCGCTTCCACATCATTCGCCGCACCGGTCGGACGCGACACGCCGCCGCCGCGCACGCCGAGCGCGTTGGACGCGAACGAACCACCCGTCGCCTTCTTACGCGCGCGTCGCGCGGTTTTACCCATGGCGCCGGGCGCGCGCGCGAGCGACTGAGGTCCTCGGCGTCCCGAGAGCGCTTTTCGCCTTTTTCTTTTTCTGTCTGTCGGCTACGGCGTCTACAAAAGAAACTATCCTACGAGCATTGACCGGTCTCGGCGTTGTAAAACGCACCGGCGCGCGGAATGTACGTTGTGCCGTCGCGTTCGGCTTCAAAAAATACGCGAACGGTGTCGGCGGTGAGCTGACTCGATCGAAACGCGGTGAAGTGTAAGTGCGGCTCGGGACTAAAGCCCACGCCGCCGCTCTCGCATAACACCTGTCCTCGGGTGACGCGGTCGCCAACCTTGACGCGCGCGCTTTTGGCTCGAATGTGTACGTACTCGACGAATAAATCACCGCCTCGGATGTCGTACATCGACGATGCGTGTTCGTCCTTGTTCGCGGTGGAACACGTGGCGCCGGCGCTTCGCGATTCCTCTCGCGCGTCCAACTGTATCACGATGGAATTCCACTTGAACAAGTTCGACACTGCGATTCCGGTGAGCGTGTTCGAATCGTTCACTTCCACGACGACGCCGTCGCCCGCGGCTAAGATGGGCGTCCCCACGTCGCATCGAAAGTCCACGGCGTGCAGATTTCCGGCAAAAAAGTGCGTCAATTCGCCGCCTTCGCTCTGCGTGCAGAGAAATCGATCACCCTGCAGTGGAAACGCGACGCTCTGCGTGTGCGTGTCAAACGGTTTCGGATGCATGGACCACGGTCTAAAATCACTGTCGATGCGCACGTCTCGCACGTCTTTACCGTCGAGTCTCAATCGACACAGGTGCGCCATCGCGCGCGGCGGCACCAAGACGATAAACGTAGTCACGAGCGACTTTCGCCCGTCGTTATCCACCGTCGCTCCCTGCGCGAGCGCTTTACCAACCTTTCCGACGCACACCACGTCGTATACGGTGATGTACGCCACCTTGACGACGTCTCCACCGCCCGCGTTCGTGGCGCTCAGTCTCGGCGCGCCCGCGTCCGCGCCCTCCTCCTCCTCCTCCTCGCCATCGCTCGCGTCCACGTCGATCGCGACGTCCGGGAACACGGCGTCGTCCGAGTACTCGTCCAAATCCACCGCCTCGGCGCCGAGCATCCACGACGACTCGCGCGCGCGCGCGACGTCGAGCTCGATGTGGCAACCGACGCCGGCGCTCGACACGAACGACGACGGGACGTCCACCGCGCTCGCGCCTCGGGGCATGGCGACGCGACGACGCGACGCGGTTCGCGCGGGCGATGACGCGCGCGCGACGCGGTTCGCGAGAGAGGGACGGGGCGGTGACTGCGGTCCGGTCCGGTCGTCACTCGGCGACGCCATGTCTTTTTCGTTCGGGACGCCGGCGGCGCAATCCGCCCCGGCGACGCCCGCGACGACGCCCGCGCCGGCGCAATCGGCGCCCGCGACGACGCCCGCGCTCGCGGTGCCCGCGCCGGCGACGGGGGCGACGAAAGTCTCGCCGCTTCCGGCGACGCGGTCGTTGTTTTACGCGCTCGATGAACGGCTCGTTGATGAGACGCTGGACGCGTCCACGGCGAGCGCGCTCGAGGGCGCGTTGGACCACGTGACGCGGTTGTGCGAGACGTACACGCCGCCGAGTGCGGCGTCGGCGAGCGCGCTGCGTTCGGGGAGCATCGAGTACGGAGGGTCGACGCTGAAGATGAGCGCGACGACGGCGAGCGTGGCGGAGGCGTGCGCGAAGAGATTGCGTCTGGACGAGACGCAGGCGTACGTGCTGTTGCGGCGAACGCTCAAGGAGTGCGATATGCCGAGACCGACGGAGGCGACGGAGGAGGTGGTGCGAGAGGTGATGCGGTTTTACTTTCGCGAGAGGTTGGGGACGATCAAGTGCGCGCACGCGCTGCTCGTGAGGAGCGCGTCGACGTCGGCGTCCACGGCGAAAGACGGCGACGAATGGGAGAGCACGGTTCAGAAGATGATCGATCGAGGGCTCGAGGATAACTTGTACCGCGCCATAGAGCGTCACATGAGCGGAGCGAGCGCGACGGGTCCCGAGGGTGCGAACGCATCGGACGCCGCCGCGTGGGCGGGGCAAGCGCTCGAGGAAACCGTCGCGCTCCTCGAGGTGTTGTTCCTCCTGTACTACAACAAATTGAAGTGCTCGCCGGATAGATTTTTGCGTTTGGCGAAGATATTTGAAAAGGGGGCGCTGAGACGCGCGCCGTCGGCATCCATCGAGTTGGAGTTGTACGTGCCTCAGTCGCAGGTGAACGCGTTCACGGAGGACATTCGCGCCCTGTGTAACGTGATCCTCATCGCGGCGATGGATTTAGAGGGATTGATTGATCGATTTTCGGGTAAGAGTTTGAAGTCGCACGGCTTTTTAGACGCGAACGTGATCAAGTCGGTCACCGAGATGTTTGAAAAATGGCAGAGCGACGCTGCGCACGGTCCGACGCTTTTGGGCTGGTCCACGTTCCTCACCTTGTTGCCGGCAGATGCCGAATTCATGCCGGGAAGCTTCTCGATCGACGCCATGACACAGAAAGCGAACGAATGCGGGATTGGGGCGCTGTCGAAGCTGCTGGATGCGGAGCAACTGCGTGGTCAAGACACCACCGTGACGTTGCACAAGAGCGTTCTCAAGAATATGTTTGCGACCATTCTCGCGGCGTACGACATGCTACCGGTCCATCGCTTACCCGCGTTTGAATTGAATCAGATATTGAATGTTCTCGAAAAGCTGCTCGCGGATCAACCGATCCTGTGTGAGCAGTTTTGGGGCGGAGCAAGAGAGGATGGCCAAGAAACGCCGCTTTTCGCCCTTCTCGAGGGTTGTCGGGAACGGTTCCCGTATGATTCAGTTCCGTTGCTTCGAGTGATCGCAGCTTTGTCCGAGGGACATCGCGCAGCAGAATGCGCATTGGCGTACATAGCCCAGCTCCCCACCGTGGCGTTGCCCGTTCCGTCGCGAGACATCTTGCAGAGAGGGATCAAGCCCAATGACGGAGCCGAAATGGACGCGAGCTCTGGCATGGTGAGAGGATCCGTCACCGCTCTTCACCGATTGACTAGTCCTTACATCTCTGGGGGATTTATCGAAGCCGGTATGAGTGGATTGGCCATGAACTTGGGCGCACAGACGACCCCTCTCATCATTTGGGCGGCGCCGGCGGACGGGCTCCACCTCTGTTTGACTCGACTCTCCATTCTCACCAACGCCGGCTTGCACGGCAAGTTGAAGGCGACTGAGATGAATGAATTGGACGCTATTACGCTGTTCCTTTCAAAGGTTTTGGTGCACGCACCGTCTTTTGCTCGCCCGATGCTGGCGTGCGATATAACAGAGTCCGTTCCGAAGGGTTCGCCGACGGACATCCTGACGGGTCTTTCGCTCGCTTTGCACGTGTGCAGCAAGTCTCTGCTGACGGAAGATAATGTCCGACGAACGGCTACCATCGTGCGCGCTTTGACGCCATTAGCTGCAGCCGAACCATCGCGGACGATCGCCGAGGTACTCGAAGCGCCGATTCTCTCAGGAACGCCCGGCACGGGCGTGCCCGGATTGATTCACGCCATTCGTGATAGCGAATCGCGACTCGGTGAGTATCCGCTCTCATTAGCGGTGCTCGGGTTGGTCGAGACGCTCATTCGTCACGGAGGATTGGGGACGAGACTCGAAGCGCTCGTCGACCACGTCATGCAAGAAGTCGCCGTGCGTCACGTGCAATGGAGATACAAGCACAGAGCGGATAAGTGGGTCGTTCACGCGGCAGTGCAGCGAATCGTGTACGAAATTTTCGTTCCGAGACTTGGTGATTTTGCGATGCAGCTTCGGAACAAGGTACTCGCTTACTTTGTCAACGACAAAGCGATCAGCTTCGGATCATTCGCGCCTCTCGTGTACGACGCGCACGCGCTTCGCAAGTTGCACGAAGAAGGCGGCACGCCTCGCGCTGAAGAAGTCACGGCGCTCGAGCAGGCGATCGCTGTGTCTCTGAAGTCACTGCCTCTCATCGTGTTTCACGCTGGAAACAGATTCGGTGGGGAAATTGAAAAGATGTTTTTGGTCGAAACGAACAACCGAGGGGCGCCGTTTGCGAGTTCCATCGCTTCGTACGCCGCGTACCCGTACGCCGCTGCTTGCTTTCCGCTCGCGTTGCCCGCCCTTATTCCGTTGTGTGCGGTGGCGACAAACACGCCAATGGCGGCGACGCTCGACAAAAACGACAGAGCCGAGATCTTGACGTCTCTGCAAAGAATGTTCAAACACGCGGACGTCGAGACGGATGCGATAGCGGACGCGGCAGACTTGCTGAGCGCGGGGATCGCGAACCAGCCGGAATGGGTCGATACCTTGCTCGTCCTTGAGGAAGAGCCTGTAGACGCACTCAGTACACCTGCGCCTGCGCTTCCATCGGCGGCCACGAATGCCATCGCGGCGGCGCCCGCATCCGATACGGCGCTCGTCACGGCGCCCACGACGCCCACTCCGGCGGCGCAGACGCCGGTCGCATCGGAACAAAAGAAAACGAAGAGTGCGGATGGAGCGCTCGCCTTGATTTGGAATATTTTAGAAGATCCGGCAAAGATCTGCGCGGCTTCTCCGCGTTGTCTGCGCGCCATCGCGCGCACGCTCGACATGCTTTGGCGACGTCGACCGCTTCTCGATCATTCCGTCGAGACGCTCAAGGTGAGGGATGGCGAGCTCTGGAAGAGACTCCTCGCGTGCGCCGACGTGCCGAAGCAGATGGACGCGGGTGATTCGACTTCGCTTGCGTACGGTTTGAGCACGATGAGCTCCGTTTTATCTATCTTTGCCGTGGAGATGGACATCTCTCGCGCCGGAGACGAGTCGTCGAACGCTACGTTTACGTCTCTCGTGAAGGAATGGTGCGCGTCATCACGCATTAGCGATTGGTTGGACACGTGTCTACTGAAGGATGGATGCTCGCGCATCCGGAGACAAACGCAACACGCCGCGCAGACGTTTGTGTTACGATGCGTGGCGACGTTGGAGCGCGAAGAAATGTCTGCGAAGCGTGCGCCTCTGATGGCTGATGCGACGCTTCAGCACGTGTGCGGTCAGATTAGAGACGCGTTGCTCTCACACCCGGCGGGTAAGGATTTGCGCGCGAACGGGGCGAGTAATGTTGCCATTTTAGAGGCCGTGGCGCAGGAATCGGCGAATAGTTCTCCGAATTCGGTCACCTCCACGGATCCGGTTCACAAGTTGCTCGCAGCGGCTCGTGAAATTCACGTCGAGAGCGCCGTCTTCGCCCCGGCTCCGCTCGGTGTCTCGGGCATCGCAGAGTACGGAGAGTCGTATCTGTATGACTCGCGCTGGATTCGCGTCGCGAATGGGTGTTCTGAAACGGTCAGCGACGAGCAGTGGGGCGCGCCGGAGGGAATGCTCGCGGGATCTGCTCGCGTCGTGAGCGGTCAACTTGCCGAGACGTGTCTTGTGTCGTCGGTGGCCGACGCGCAAGCCTCAGCCGTGTGTTCCTTGACGTCGTTCATCACCGCAGCCGCGGGCAGTGAATTGCCGAAGATGCACTCTGGAGTTTTCACGACGAATGATGCGCAAAAGAATCACACATCCTTACTGGATGGATTTTCCAGGGACGCTCGCAAGAAGCTCGTCATGGACGCCGCGGCGAAATTCGCGGCGACCATCGATGCGGACACGTCGAGTTCGGCGACGTACGTGAGTCCGTTGGCGCTTGAAATCGCAAACCTCTTGGCCGTCTCGACCCAACTTTGGAGCGTTTCAGTGTCGAAAGCTTCACCGCAGACACCGGCGGAGGCTGACTTTGAGGTGGTGCAGAGAGTCATCGGCATCGTGTCGTCCGTCTTGGCCAGTCGCTCGACGTCTTCGGGATCACCGGTTCGCGAAGCTTCGTCGCTCGTGAATCCGCTGTTGACGACGCTGTTGTTCGCCATACGCGCGTGGAGAGCGGGCGCGCATTCATCGAAAACCGTGCAGCCGAGCTACGAGCTCGGTCAAAGCGCGTTGCCGCTTATTCCTCTTGTCTGCCACGCGGCGGCCACGGTGATGCAAGACACACCCAAGGCGACGTCGAGCATGGCGCTCATGCTGCTCGAAGACATCGCGAGAGACTTGCTTCCGACGTCTGCACTGCTCCAAGTGCTCAGCGCGCATAAGATTTTGCCACCTCTGAAACCGGCAACCGGCGACGACGACGTCGACAGTGTCACCATCGCTGCGCTCAACACGTGCTTGAGCTTGTCTCAGAGTGAGCAAGGCGCTGAAATTCTTCTCGCGTCCGACACCGTGCGACAACTCGCCGTCCTGTGCGTGGAATCCAGCAACGCAAAGACGGCGACCGATCACGACATTTACTGCTCGGCGTTGCGCGTCACGGCCATGCTCGCCGGATCACCGCTCGCTGTGCGCGACATCGAGGTTGGCTCTGATTTGGTGCACTTTTGCACCGTGTTGGAAACACGCATGCTCGCGGCGTTGTTGCCGAAAGAAATCACGGTCGCCTCGTTGCGAGAGGCCGAAGTCACCGCCTTCTTCTTCGGACGTCTCGCGTCGACGTTCGGCGCTCAGTGGCAAGTCGCGTCTCCGGAAGGTCAAATGCGTTGTCGCACGGCGTGCGGCGCGTTCCTGCGCTGGTTCGCGGCGCCGCAAGTTGTGAGCGGGATGAAATGCCCTCGAAAGACGGTCGCGGACGCCGAACTCGCGACGAAACCGCCGGCAACGCGCGCTCGACAGGCTTGGTTCCAGGCGACGGCGAGAGGAGACTCGATGCGCGAGCCGACGTCGCCCCTCATCGGCGCGGCTCCGCGCGGGTCTCCCATTGCCGACGCGTCGACGCGAGCAGGAAACGCATACTCCGAAGCCATCGCCATCGCCATGTATCGCACCGCGCGCGAGGCGTGCGCTTTCCTCGCCTCCTTCCCGCGCGCCGTCGACGCGGCGACGCTCGGTTTCGACGTCACGGCGTCGCTTCGAGACCAATGCGACGCCCTCGCGTGCGACGATATCGGGACCAACGCCGCCGATCCATCCAACACCACCGAAACCGCTCTCGTCGACGCGCTTCGCGCGCTGAAAACCGCCGCGGAGACCGTCGAACGACTCGAAGCCGCCGCCGGGTCGACCGCGTCGCCGCCGACCGCCGCCGCGTCCGCGAGCGATCTCACCCCCGCGCCGCGTTCGCCCAGATCCCCCTTCGCCTCGACGCACCACCACTGAGCGCGTGATCACATCAATCAATCACATCACATCACGCACCCGGGACGACGCACGCCTCCACCCATCCTCGCCTTTACGCGACGCGCGCGCCCGACCCGCGCGTCGGCGACCGACCGACCATTCGTCCGACCGACCGCCGCGCGCGCGATCGACCCATCTTATCCTCGACGGTGCACTTTTTTAACGCATCCATCCACATCGCACGCACACACCCCACACTACGTATATCCACGCCCAAAATTTAAAAAAAACATCGATCGATTCGATGGCGATCACCGATGGATGGATCCGATACGCCCGGGACATCCAGTTCCAACGGGTCACGACTCATCACTCACCCCCCCCCCAACCCATCGAGTGGCCGAGAATCGCGCGCTCGACGCCGCCTCCGCACGGATGTCGACATGGCTGGCTGGATGCCATCCGTCCGTCCGTTTTTTTATCCCGAGGACTGATGGCCACGAACCTTCGTAGTG
>MDTE01187999.1_pt1 | contig 62595 bp, 55 predicted proteins | sample 811231 | NCBI WGS metagenome assembly MDTE01 (sample SAMN05326651, study PRJNA326480) | marine metagenome | isolation source: seawater | place: Indian Ocean: Red Sea | collected 2010
CGTCCGACATGAATCAACGGGAACAGACCAGCGGTCATCACTGCAAACACCGTCATGGCTTCCGCCACCCTATATATAGCTTGTCTCCAGGGTGCCCTGAACAAGAAAAGGACAGCAGAAATTAACGTTCCCGAGTGGGCTATGCCAACCCAGAACACAAAAGTGGTGATATAAACGCCCCAGCCTACTGGACTGGTAAGACCCGAGACTCCAATTCCTTGAACCATCTGTATGCCCCAAGAGCCTAACATCAGCCCAATCCCTAACACACACAGACCGAGTAACATCCACCAAACCTTACCAGGACGATTTAGTGGCTTTAAAACATCGACATTGACCTCAGCCATTGTCTTGATGTCTGGATGAGTCTGCGATCCCCGAAGGCCATTTACCGTATCGTTACGCATCAATGCCCCTCGGATTCTACTTCGTGAAAGGTGACTTTCTTCAAGTAGCTAACTGCAGGTTGCGTATTCGTAATTTCATTCAGAACGCGGTACGCACGTTGGTCTTCAGAAATATGAGCAATCTCAGAATCAGGATCCTTGATATTTCCAAAGACTATAGCTTCTGCCGCACATGACTGCTGACAAGCGACGACCACCTCATTCGGATTCTTGCCTTCCACTACAGCCCTGTTCTGGGCATCTCGAATCCTATGCACGCAGAAGGAACATTTTTCCATGACCCCGTTCTCACGGACTGTGACATCTGGATTGAACTGCCAATTCATCGGTTCGGGAACATGTCCCAATCCTTCACGAACTGGCTCCTCATCCGTGTAAGTATACCAGTTATAAACTCGGACCTTGTAAGGGCAGTTATTAGCACAATACCTCGTGCCGACGCATCTGTTGTATACCTGAGCATTCAAACCATCGGGAGTGTGGTAGGTCGCAAAAACCGGACAGACTGGTTCACAAGGTGCGTTATTGCAGTGCTGGCAGCGCATCGGCATGAATCGAATGTCTAGTGGCGCAGCCTGTGTTGCATCAACCTTTTCATAGTAGCGTTCCAAACGAACCCAACCCATGTCTCTTCCCATGGCCACCTGTTGCTCACCGACCCACGCCACATTGTTCTCCGCCTGACAAGCAACAACACATGCCGAACAACCTGTACATTTATCTAGATCTACAGCCATCGCCCAGCGCGGCTCCTCAGTATCACCATATTCTCCATGGGTGGATCCTGGAAGAGGATAATCCTCTGGCCGACCTTCTGTCTCCACGGGAACAAATCCACCCAGGGCCTGCAGTTCTTTCAGCGGACCATGGCCACCATGGCCACCTTCATCCGAGTGGTCTTCTGTTGCATGGCTCAAACTTTCCAAACTTACAGCTGGAGTGATGGGCCTGTTACTTTGATAGTCTGAACCTGATATTGAAGCCAGTTGATAGTGATTCCCGGTCGGTTCAATTTCCACTTTGCTCACAAAATGAACCAACCCACCGGAAAGCACTTCTACTTCTGCAGGAATCAATTCCATGGCATTTACACCGTTGCCGTTTGCAAATCGACCAGCCGCTGTATGGCCACTTCCCATGGCCAAACCTACAACATCGGATCTTATCCCTGGATAGATCCAAACTGGAGCCTCGAGTGATCCATGATTGGTAGTCAAAGAAACCACATCTCCATTCCTGACACCCAACTGCTCAGCTCTTTCTGGATTCAGTTCTACCCATGAATGCCAAGCGATCTTACTAACTGGATCTGCCAGTTCTTGAAGCCAGGGTCGATTCGCGTTCATGGCACCATCCCCAAATCTAGCAGAAGGATAAACCATTAGATGAAGATCACCCTCACCATCGAATTCAGGTACATCAAATACCAATGCCCTATCAGTTTCTCTTAGACTTTCACTGTTCGACTCGCTTTCCGGTCCTATATCGGCAATCCCTGTTCTCAATGCTTCTCTCCAGAAGCCCTCAAAATCAAGAATGCCAGCACCTTCAGCCTTAGATTGCCATCGTGATTGTAGCCATTCATAGAAAGAAGTTTGTTCTTCTGCTAATCCCATACTCGCGGTCACAGCGAGGAGGACATCACCGATTTGTTTAGAGTCAAAATGCGGCACAGGTCTCATAGCGGGCTGCTGCAAGCTGGACCTTTCTGATCTCCAGGTGGAATCCCCCCAAGATTCAAGAAAATGACGATCCGGCAGAATAAGGTCGGCCATCTCTGCAGTCTCATCGATAGCGGAAGCAAATGATACTTTGAAAGCCACCTGATCGAAGGCCTCTTTAAAACCAGCAGAAACTGGCAAGGCATAAACTGGGTTAGTAGCATGGACCAAAACAAGCGGCACTTGGCCGTTGTTCATATCCTCTACTACCGATTCCATCTCTTGGTATCCCGATAGACCAGCAGATGGTCCTACCTGGGGAGAGGAGTAGTCAACAGTTTTCCCTACGTTGCCCGCAACGAAATTAAGTATAGCTACTGCGACATTTGCTGCCGTACTGTTTCTATGTTGACTCTCTAGTCCAGGTCCTAACGCAAGGCTAGAAGAGCTCTCGGTAAAGTACCCGGCTATTCTTGTTATGTCCTCTGCCGAAATACCCACTCTGTTCGCCACATCCTCTGGAGGATAAGCATCTACCACTTCCTGATAGGCTCCAGCCCCACTACCACCACTGATTACATTTGCCATCGCCAGGGCTACCAAAGCCTCAGATCCTGGGGTAATCGGCAACCACTCGTCCGCGTTCTGGCCAGTCAGGGAAAGTCTAGGAGAAGCAAAAACAAACTTCCCCTTGAAGCCATCCTCCCCAAGCGAATGCATCTTTGAAAAACCGCGACTATCCCTCAGGGGAGAAACGTAGCCCTCAAGAAAGTCTGCACCAAACGATATGACAAATTCCGCTTCCCCAATGTCATACCAAGGCACTACATCCTTTCCGAATGCTATTCTACTTGCTTCCTTTAACGGGCCATGATCTAGAGGATCGTAGTTTACGACTCTTCCACCCGTCGAAGTAGCGAATGCATCTATTAATTCCGTCAGGCTGGGTCCCGTAGAGCCCTTAATCAAATAATATTGATCAGCGCCCCGAACACGATCCGCCAGTATCTGTTCAGCTTCTTCCCATGAAATAGATCTTAACTCGCCATTTTCACGTAACATAGGCCCAGCAAAACGGTCGGGATTGTACAACCCCTGTACACTTGAATGACCCCTAGAACATAAAGCGCCTTGCGATACCGTGTCATTGGGATTTCCTTCAACTTTAACGACTCGCCCTTCAAGTGTACGCACCCACATTCCACAACCAGCCTCGCACTCTCCACAGGAGGTCGAATACCAAGTAGAAACCCCTGGAGTAATTTCTTCAGGGCCGGTCACATAAGGCATTAACTTCTCGACTTTTTCAGTCGAGCAACCCATCATTCCAGCACCAGCACTGCTGGCCCCTAGTACCTTTAGGAATTCTCTTCTTTTAAGTCCGTCGCTCATGAAATAGACCCCATAATCAGTAATGACAGACGGTACAGTCACGGCGAACATCCTGTTCAACATGACAGCTAACACACCAGCCCATCGAAAGAGGCTGATTAACCGTTTCTATGACATCCATTTCCTTTACTTCGCCATGACAAGTCGTACAGTCCACGTTCGCAGCAACATGTCTCATATGAGGAAAATGAACATGGTCAGCGACCTTATATATTCTTACCCATGGTATCGGTTCCTGGTTAGTCCAATAATCTCTTACCTTCTGAATTTCGGCCTGTTGGACCTCGTCAGAGCCACCAATTACCGTGTGGCAATCCATACAGGTGCTCACTGGCGGAATCCCTGCATCTACTGACCTTTCTGCAGAAAAATGACAGTACTGGCAGTCTATCTGATCAACTCCAGCATGAATGCTGTGAGGAAAAGCAATCGGCTGAGTCTGATCAAGCACTGTACTAGCCTGCATTTCAGAGGCGACGTCAACATTCTCAGTCTGTGTGTCTTGCTGAGCCAGTACGAAAGCTAAGCATCCCAAGATAGGAATAAATCCGATAGTAAACCTACCTATCCACCTTTTTCTCATATGCCCGCCCCCAACGTGGGTAAAAGCAAGAATTGTTCAGTCTTAGGACGCGAAAAAGCTACCTGTGCCTCTCCATGATGTCAACGCTCTAGCTATCCGTCTTTGATTGTAATTGACTGTAGACGCAAGAAGGCCTCATTGCTTGCTCTGGTAGCGTCACAATGATACAGGTGGTTATGTTACACAAATGACTTCTACGACACCTCCATCAGGCACGCCATCCATCCATGGAAAGCAACACATTACCACCATCAGTCACCAGGGTTCTTTCTGGGACATTCTGCTCGATTTTGAGAGAGACCCGGCCCAGGCTGACACTTTTAGAGGATTTCTGTGTTTTTCGTCTAGCAATCAAGAGTCCTCTCACAAGGACCTGAGAACGAGTGTGATCATTATTGAGGATTCTTTTGAAAAAGCACTTGGTAAAGCGCAGAATTTGGAAGAACATCACCTTCAATCATTATTGCGATCGGTACTTCCCGAGCCAAAGGTTTGATATAGCTACTAGCTGTTGCAACGTCATTAATAAATTATAGATTTTTCCTTTGCCTTTGCCTTCGGCCAACAATTCACGAATCTCAAGGAGCTAATATGGCCATCTACCGCACACTTTATTACACCGAAGTAACAGTCGGCGTTGGTGGTCGAATAACAATTCCTCAAGAATTGCGAGACAACCTTCACCTCAGCCCAAAAGATTCGCTGACCGTCAGGGTAGAAGAAACAGGAGACGGGAGGCGTCAAATGGTGATGTGGAGAGGAGAAGACTCAGACGATTTGGAAGACATGATCGATTGACCTGTTCTAGCGAGGTTTAGAATCCTCCAAGTCAATTAATTTATATAAACCCTGAAAAACTGAATTTCCATCCTGATGCCACCAAGGCTCAGGCCACGGGGCCCGTTTGAATGAAGTGACTCGAGTCACACCGATCTCGCTTAAGGATGACGCGATAGCCTCCCTGCGATTTTCTGTCCCTTCCACAGCCACCGTCTGCAAATAGCTTGCGCTTCGACTTAAAATTTTTCTGGTCTCGTCTAAATCCGAAATTGGTTTGACATAAACTACTCGCTTACAATTCGACCATTTCAAGGCCAACTCTGAATCAAAAATTATCGTCCAAGAACCACTCGTACCTTTTAGCATCAAGGCTTCCGACCCTCGTCCCTGACTTAATTCAGTAGCTATATGTAATTGCTGGGTTCCAATTGCTTCCTCAGTACTCGCTAGTCCAGAAGGTAAATTATCTTCAACCTTTTCCATCGCCGTGCCAAGAAGTTCTACCCACTCTTCTGGCGCAACTTTGCCACCCCGTTCAACATAAACAACTTGCGGAGAGACACAGCCTTTCTGATCAAACGTACTTACAGACGTCGCTACGCTTCTAGCCGTGTCTGTCGCAGACTCATGTGAAAGAGCTTCGCGTGTCACTAGCCCCACTCCCAAGCGATGTCTATAAGCAACAAAATTGGCTGTTACTGGGACCCGGCTTCTAATCGCATTTATTGTTTCATCGCTACCATAAGCCACTACCACCCCAACCTTCTCTAACACCTGGCTATCCATTCTATCCTCCATGCCGTCCCAATAAACAACCCCTAAACACCCTCGGAAAACCTTATGTTCTTCCCCAAGAGCGCGAGCGAAAAGAACTGGAAGAGCTACATCTCCAAGGCCTGGTTTCAGGAGGACCGAAGATTTCATTAGTAGACCTCTGATCATAGCCGTCACCCCAACACCTGGAACGGTCCCTGAGCCCACTGTAAAATTTACATCTAACCCATAGGCCATCTGCTTACGGCCAGAATCAATTCGTTGAAATCCGTCTAACATTTTAGGTGTAGCAAACTCCCTATTAAGCAGGTCGGTCAGTCTTTTGGATGTCCAATCTTTAGCCATCCCTGCCAAAATTACCTCTGCCATTTCTGATGAAATCCCTGCCGTAGGACCCATGATTTCGAGAGCCTTCTTTCTCAATGAGTCATTCTGATCCATGAAACGATTAGAGACATTTCCAACAGCCTGAATTATCTCTGAGACCGGCATTCTCCGGATTTCCGAATTAGCTTCAGCCAGGATACTGACCAAAGTGTCATGATCAGATGCCACTAATCTGAGATATCGCACAGTGAATCCCTGGGATGGATTCACTGAGTTGAAAGAATCTGGTTTCTGGAAGCCTTCCGGCAATGTGTATGCGTCGAAAATATTAATACTCATATTTAAATTTGTGGAAAATCATCCATCGCTAAAGAACATCCTCTTTGTTCTGCTTCCTTCAATCTTCCAACGAGTCGAATTGCGCCATTCTCCAGAGTCGCGCCCACATCCTCAGTCAATACAGCCATCGCAGATCCTAGGTTGGCCAAATCAAAATGGCACAACACTCCTTCTTCTCCTGCCGGAAGTTCACTCAACGTATTAACATCCAGAACTAGAGAGCGGACCCAGGGTGGTGGCTCATAACCCAGGTGCTCTATTTCTCCTGTCTCATGTATCACCGAAGTTCGCTCATATAACTGTGACAACATCTCGGTCATACCGTATTCACTGATGATGGAGGATATCGGAATTCCATGTAACCGCCCTAACAATTCATATAGCTCCACCCTTGAGACCTCTCTTGATTGTCCTTTGAACCCGCCTGTTTCCATTATCCTTGAGTTGGCGGGGAGTTCGAAACATATACCGCTTTCTTCCAGCCAGTCCATCCAACGCACAAAAGCAAACGCGGTACCCGCCAATAGCACTGGATAACCAGATGATTCAAATTTTCTAATATCGTTTACCAATTTCTCATTCTGTAATTGATTGTCTTCATTTACGTAGAAACCACCCTTGCCCATCGACAAATTGTCTAGAGTTTCACCTAGCATAAAGCTCAAGGAAGAGGACTGTGATTGAGCGGGATCTTTAACCAGGGCAAGAAGTGCGGGACTTTGTCGCGAATAAAATTGATACCTCATACTCCCTATAAGGGAGGCTCTGTAAAGTGAGAGGTCTAAAATGTGATGCTCCCCCCGACCCAATTCACTGGAACTAGTACCGCTAGTCTTGAATACAGCTTCCACTAAAGCAAGTTCGCCCGAAACTATTGGAAATTCCTTGAAAGCCAGCGTGGGAACAGGAGGGATTTTCTTCCAGTCCTGGAGTCTTGATGGAGTCGCACCCCTTTTTTTCGCGTAGTTGGCGTAAGTAGGATTGCTAGAGTATTGATACTCGAAAACCCTTAAGGCCAAACTTGAAAATATATCATTGTCCCAGGGTCCATCAATCGGTCGATTAAAGTGATGTATGAGTTCTTCTGCTAGATCTGTGAAATTCATCATTTTCAAGCTTGGGCCTTCTGCCTCCTAGGGAACTTCCCACCTACTTTTAGCTATTTGGATCAATCATAGTCGTCGACAACCACCTGGCCCGCATAAGTCGCGATGTTTCCTCCAAGAAATCCAACATTGCCTCTAGATCTTCTTCGAACTTCCTAAGATCCGCCTCTACTTGATCTCCTCCTTCTAGCACCCGTAGAGATGTTTTCATCGTGACCAACTCTCTTTTGCACTTTTTGACCGCCCTGTTGAACCGATTAATGTCTTTACGAGCTTGCGCTATAGGGCTTTTATTACTTATTGGCATCGTGCAGTTGTCACTCCAGAACAGTGTTCTCAGAAAAACCTAAACATTAACATGACAACTCACTGGATCTAGGGATAGACCTCAGGATCGGTTAGTTTATCTTGCTGATCACCGTTACCAAAAAATATTAATGACCGAATCCCTAGACATAGCAGTTGTTGGTGCTGGACCCTGTGGCATAGCAGTAGGTGCTGCTGCTAAAAATAAAGGTCTATCCGTAGCTCTATATGACAAAGGGTGCATTGCCAGCTCCCTGGTCAAATACCCTTACTACATGACCTTCTTTAGTACAGCAGAGAAGCTGGAAATTGCAGATGTACCGTTTACGATAGCAGGCCACAAACCTACCCGACAGGAAGCACTAGTATATTATCGACGAGTAGTTCAATCTTATGATATAAAAGTCCATCAATATCATGAAGTATTGTCACTGGAGGGATCTGCTGACGACTTCACCCTGGCTAGCCTGAACAAATATCACCAACCAGAAGAAATCCGAGCTAAATACGTAGTTTTAGCGACAGGGGGGTTTAACCAGCCAAATTTCCTTCAGGTCCCCGGAGAGGACCTTCCCAAGGTGAGCCACTACTACCAGGAGGCACACCCCTATTATGATCAGGAGGTTATGGTTGTAGGAGCAGGGAATTCAGCAGTAGAATGTGCCTTAGAATTATACCGAACCGGTGCGAAAGTGAGCATGGTGCACTTTGGACTGACCATAGACAGGGGAGTCAAACCATGGGTAATTCCTGATATTACAAACAGAATCGAAAAGAAGGAGATACAAGTATATTGGGAGCACAAAATAAATAAGATCTATCCAGATTCAGTCATTCTTTCGGATGTCAATTCCAACAACAAAAAGAAAGTTAGCAATGATTGGGTATTAGCAATGACTGGCTGGAGTCCTGACAAAACACTGCTCGACACTTTCCACATTAAAACCGATGCGAAAACAGGCATTCCTTGCCACAATCCAGATACAATGGAAAGTAACCACAAGGGCATTTACATAGCCGGGGTTTTAGCTGCTGGGAAAAATGCAAATAAGATTTTTATAGAAAATGGCAAACTTCACGGACCAAAGATAATCCAATCAGTTACGGATTACCTAGGGATCTAAGTTCATCATCAGAAGGGAAGTCCGCCCCAGGACAACGATGCTCCCAAGCGAATACTCATCGCGGAGGTGCTTTGAAATGCGTACTTGCTCTCGGCATAAAACTTGACCTCTTTGATGGTCGTTTTAACACCTAGGCCTAGAAAACGTCCTTCTTCAGAATGTGTCGCCCCTGAATCCGCACCTTCGTACTCCTTCAATCCCAAACCGCCCACTAAGTAGGGCTTCACAAAGGGGAAGGGAATAATTTGTATCCTGGCCCCTAGTGACCACACTCTGAGAGATGGGTCCTGCTGCCTCTCTGGAAAATGAGATCCTGAACCAAAAATTTCCACTGGAAGGAATGCTACCTTGAGCCCTAGTTCCCCACCAAACCCATCTCTCCTTTGCGTGGATTCAAAACTACTTTCCACAAAGCCACCACCAAAAACCTGGGCAGATACGTCGGTAAAACTGATGGAACCCCAAAACAGTACTACCCATGCAATCAAGCTTTTAGGGGGAAATGAGATCCTATCGAAATTTATCCTAGGCGAGAAGAACAAGAAAAATTAAGGTGTTCCAGCGCTTACTACATTGACGCGTCTTATTATTTCTTCGGTTACGTCAATGACTGGATCAAAGTAAACAAGACCACTCTGGGCCATATTGAAAATCATTGCATAGCCCTCTTCTCTTCCCATCGTATCGATGATTTGGCGAACCGTCTGAGTAATGGGTTCCACCAATTCGGCCTGCCTTTGGCCAAGTTCTTGCTGAACGTCTTGCTCAAGCCTCTGATACTGGAGAGCTCTATCTTCCATTTGTCTCTCTAATTGAGCTGCTTCTGCTGTTCCAGGGGTAGCCGACAAAGCTTGCTGTCTGATCGCATTGATTTCGGCCTGCTGTGCCTGCAGCTCTGTTACACGCTGTTCCTGAAGTTGATTGATCAGGGCAATCGCCTCTTGACCTACTTCTGATTCCGCTAAGACTCTTTCCCCATCAAAGACTCCGACCTTGGGCCCAGCCACCTCCTGCGCAAGTAGCAAAGAGTTGGTGAACGTCAGCATGAGCCCAGAAATGCCAGCTAGCAACAAACTTTTTCCTACTCTATTTCCGATCCGCATGGGATACTCCTTCTTACAAAAAACACTTAATACCCGAAACCAGGCATTGTTACCCTACAGAAAAATAGCAGAGAGAGCTGATCCAATCTACCTGGAATGAATTTTTTTTCTCACATCCATTACCAACACTAGCACCTGGCAAAAAGACCAGAACGGTTAATTTTGGAGTTCCAACCAATCCTGAATCAGTGCAACCACAGTAGCCTTGACCTCGCCGGATAATCCAGCAGTTATAACTTCATTTTCTGCCAGATCTTGACGCAAATATCCTAATGCAATGGCACCATCAGCCCGTGGCGATTCAACAATACTAGTCAGCCAACCGACCTCCCTATCTCCTACAAATAATTTTTCTCCAGTTTTAGGAAGCATATCGCCGTTCAAACGAAAGCCACACAGTAAACGATTTACACGACCCCTATCCCTGACCCTCACAATGACTTCTTGGCCAGTGTAGCAACCTTTGTTGTGGTCGACCGCCCTGTCCACCAAACCAGTTTCTGGCAGAATATTAGAATCAGATACATCTTGGCCAAAAGCTGCGATTCCGCCCTCTACCCTCAGGATTTCCCAAACACTTGCGCCAAGAGCTTGCACCCCAGCACCTGTCAGCCGTAACCAAAGATCTCTGATATTTTTCCTTGATGAATAAACATCCCAACCACCACCAGAGACATCCTCCATTCTAACAATCCGAAAATCATCTCCACCCGTTTTCAAGGAATTCGCGATTACATAATCACCTGGACCAAGATCATTCAACTCAGCTTGGCACTCACTAGATCCCAGTAAAAATTGGTTAACGGTCCGTTCCGCTTCTGGACCTACAAAGCTCAAAGTTCCAGTTGCCTCAGATATATCTTCAATCTTGGCCAGTCGGGGAGGGACTGTCCTTCTCAGATACTCCATGAATGGAGTCATACCTATATAGGGGATATCCAAAAATAGGCTTTCCTGTTCCAAGTGATGATTATCCCACATGATTCTTAGATCGGTCACCACCCTACCTTTTGGAGTCAGAACTGCCGAATAAAAGCTTTCCCCTTTCCAGAGACCTTCAGCTATTTGATTTGGAGCAACAGGCATGCGTCCAGTCACGATGCCCTGCAGAGTGGCCATAGGAGCTTTGCCGTCTATCCTGATTCTGCCCCTATGACTCCGATCCCTTATAGCCACAGTGTTTACCGCCTCTCTATACTCAGCGGTAGGATCACCATAATGCCTGACGACTCTGACATCTCGGATCTCACAGAGGAACTCTTTGGACACGGACCGCTCTACCTCCACAATATACATTTGATCTGCTGGCGTGCTTTACGCTACTCAATTTTACATATAGGCCTGACTGTATCAACCTCAGTGAACGTTATCCTACTTGCTCTCTGGTTGCACCTCGATAAATTGTCATCATCCCTGTTCAAGAGATAATTGTTGCAAGCAGAAGCAACATACTTGACTCTAACACCAACCAAAGAATCACCATGGCTAATCAAAAGGCTAGCCCGGATCAGGAGATCCGTCTAACTCAACTGTCCCACGGAGCTGGCTGAGCTTGTAAACTCAGCATGTCTGAGCTGACGCAGGTCCTGCGTCACCTAACTCCATTGGAAGACGCCAATTCCTTGGTCGACCTGGCCACCGGTGATGATGCTGCCGTATACTCCCTAGGGGGAGGTAGGGCCCTGGTAGTAAGCTTAGATTTTTTCACTCCAGTAGTAGATGATCCATATGATTATGGTCGGATCGCAGCCACCAATGCACTCTCAGATATTTATGCCATGGGAGGGAAACCTCTTTTTGCACTTAACCTTTTCGGTTTTCCTAGAGAACTACTCAAGGAGGGGCTAGCAGAAGAGATCCTTCGAGGTGGCCAGGACGCAGCAAATAAAGCTGAAGTGCCTATAATGGGCGGACACTCTGTAGATGATCCAGAACCAAAATATGGACTTGTAGTTGTGGGTGAAGTGAAAGAAGACGCTGTCGTCACAAACTCCAATGCAAAAGAAGGGGATAACCTCATCCTCACCAAGCCAATAGGTACAGGAATTATCACTACCGCCATTAAAGCTGGGCAAGCAACTACAATCTCAGCTGATGCCGCCATCTCAGCAATGACTGAGCTGAATCGGGACGCGGCTCGAGCCATGACTGAAGTGGGTGTTCTATCTGCCACTGATGTTACTGGATATGGGTTACTCGGTCATCTAAGCACTATGCTACTTCACTCAGAGGTGGCGGCTGAATTAGTCATGGATGCCGTTCCTGTTCTACCCGATGTACATAAACTGATCTCCAAAGGGCACGTACCTTCTGGGACCAAAAGAAACCTTGCTGATATCCGACATAGAATCGACTTCGGCGCGACTGAAGACTCCGATCAGCTCATCCTAGCCGACGCGCAGACAGCAGGAGGCTTATTGATTTGTGTGGCAGACGAACAAACCTCTGAGTTGATGGAACTACTTGGTAATTCCCCCTTCAGACCTTCCATTGTTGGCAAAATCGTTTCGGGAGATCCGGGAACAATCAAAGTCGTTTAATTGAACCCCACCTGCAGCAGCACGTATTTAAGTAACTGGTGCAGCGCTCTTTCTCCTACGTCCGTTTTTTGCAGACTTACTCTTCGAATTGGTTGAAATCAGAGCTAGATCTATCACTTGATTTAGATTTTCCACTAAATGAACAGTTAATTGTTTTCTGACATCGTCCTTCAAATCTTCTAAGTCAGCTTCATTCTCCTTAGGAATTATTATTGTGCTGATTCCAGCACGGACTGCACCTAACAGTTTCTCCTTGACTCCCCCAATTGGAAGAACTCTCCCAGTCAAAGTGAGTTCTCCAGTCATAGCAACATCTTTTCGCACTTTAGTACCGCACAGCGTGGACACCAAAGCCGTAGCCATAGTAATGCCCGCGCTAGGACCATCCTTAGGAATAGCACCAGCCGGCACGTGAATATGAACTTCCTTACCCTTTAAACTGTCCTCAGCAATCCCAAGCTTCTGGCAATTACTCTTGGCAAAACTGAGTGCCGCCCTACCTGATTCCTTCATCACATCACCTAATTGGCCTGTTAAGACTAATCCGCCCTCTCCAGACATCGTACTTACTTCTACAAACATAATGTCGCCACCCATCGGTGTATAAAACATCCCCGTTGCAACCCCCACTGTATCCACTAATGCCATCCTTTCGGGATGCACCCTGGGTCTGCCCATTAGTTCCCTGATTACTTTCTTAGTAGCTTTGAGGCTCTTAGTCTCCCCTGCTGCAATCATACGAGCCACCTTCCTAGCCAGCTTCCCCAACTCGCGTTCTATCTGCCTCACTCCAGCCTCATGGGTATATTCCTGTATTAGAGCTAGCAGACCTTTTTCACCTATAATCAATTCTTTTTCTTCAAGACCATTTTCTCTTTCCTGCCTAGGCAATAAATATCTCTTAGCTATTTCTAGCTTTTCAGCCTCGGTATACCCTGAGAAATCGACCTTCTCCATCCTATCGTACAAAGGAAGTGGAATCCGATCTGCATAATTTGCCGTTGCAATGAACAGGACCTCAGATAAGTCGAATGGCATACCCAGATAGTGGTCGGAAAAGCTCCCATTTTGTGCAGGATCTAGCACTTCCAACAAAGCTGCGCTTGGGTCTCCTTGAAAAGAAACGCCCAACTTGTCCACTTCATCTAGCAGGAAAACAGGGTTCTTCGTCTTTGCAGTTCTCATGCCCTGCAAAATACGCCCTGGCATCGCTCCTACATAAGTGCGACGATGCCCTCTTATATCTGCTTCATCCCTTGCCCCACCCAGGGAGATACGGACATACTCTCTCCCCAATGACCGAGCAACCGACTTTGCTATACTTGTCTTGCCAACCCCAGGGGGACCCACGAAAAGCAAAATAGGAGCTTTTCCGCCAAACTCTGTTTTGCTGATTTCAGAATCTTCTGTGGCGTTATCCTCCTCCTCAGCTTCGCTCACTTCTGTATCCTTAGATTCTCCATTGCGTTCCTGTTGCAACTTGCAAACAGCTAAAAACTCAAGAACCCTGTCTTTAACGTCTTCCAATCCATAATGGTCTTCGTCAAGAATTTCTGCAGATACAGACAAATCAATCTTATCCTCAGAGCGATCGTCCCACGGCAACTCTGTGACCCATTCTAAAAACGTTCTGATCACTTGATACTCAGCTGCCTGTGGGCTTGTACGCATCAGTCGCTTCAATTCTCTATCCACTTCCGCTCGTTGCTCTTCACCAAGCTCTAATGCCTCCAGGCGTTCCCTCAGCTCATCAACTTCATCCTTTTCGTCCTCCTCGCCCAGCTCCCTTTGGATCTGCTTCAGCTGCTCCCTTAACAACATTTCTCGCTGTCGTTCCCCCAATTCCTCTTGAACTTTGGCCTGGATTTCTTCTTGAGCATCCAAACGAGCCAATTCCCTTTCGACCGCTACTAAGGCTGATCTCATCCGCTCTTCATCGTTCAAAGTTTCGAGAAGTTCTTGTTTGTCTGCTGGAGGCAATTCGAGATAGAAGGAAACCAAGTCGGCAAATGCCCCTGGTTCATCGGCTGCCTGGATCAATTGATTCAAGGCTTCCGAAGGCACCCCCCTTCGAGTTCCCAGTTCAGCTGCCCTATCTCTTAGTTCCTGGTTTAGTGCTTCAAACTCGTGGTCACTAGATTCATGAGATCCTTGCCTGCTGAGATCCAACAGAGATGCTTCAAGCATTGAATCTCCAGCCGACTGATAAGATACCGCTTCTGCTCTGCCTTCACCCTGCACTAAGAGCTGAACCCCTCCCCTTACCCGATGTGTCTGGATAATCCTTACAACGGTGCCTATCGAATAAAGAACTTCTGGAATAGCTTCGTCCACATTTTCTTTTTGTGCTACAGCAAACAAGCGGCGATCCCCATCCAGCGCCTCCTGCACGGCCTCTATAGTTCCAGGCCTGCCAGCAGATATAGGAACCGCAACTCCCGGGTAAACAACAGTGTCCCGAAGTGGTAAAACTGGTAGTGTGTATTTGTCAGACATAAACCCTCACCTGGCGACCCCTATTTTCGTATTTAATATTTGCTTCAGAATATCATATAAAAAGGGCCAAGAGTCATTTATATAACCAAATTAGCCTTTCTTTATTTGACACTTTTAAAATTACACTGTCCTATATTGCACAAACCTTGCCAGCCAGGAAACACCATAAATATGTCGGAGTTGCAGGACTTCTGTCATTTTGTCCGCCTTTTTTGGCAAACAGGGGTCTATTAGTTTACTCAATGATACTCAGAATTTGATTACCTATATTAATACTCACATCAATCAAAACCTTATTTGAACCATATGGCTGAGAAGAATAAAGAAGCTCGCTCAACCGTCTATTCCTCCTATGGAACCGTCGCTACAAGCCAACCTCTGGCAAGCTCTGCTGGTCTCCACATCCTACAGCAGGGCGGCAATGCCATAGACGCAGCTATCGCTGCTGCTGCCATGCTAAACGTAGTAGAACCGCACATGACCGGACTTGGGGGAGACGCCTTTGCTCTACTCTGGTCAGCTGAAGAAAACAAACTCATAGGATTGGATGCTAGCGGAAAGTCTGGATCGTTACTTAATGCAGAACAGATCATTGGACAGGGTGAGAATGCGCTCCCACGGACTGGAGCTAAGTCTGTGACAGTTCCCGGAGCACTAAGTGGCTGGTGTGCACTCCTAGACAGATATGGAACGATGACTCTACCCCAGGTTTTGAATCCTGCAATACGTATTGCAGAAAGGGGTTTTCCAGTAACGCCGATTATTGCTAGCCAGTGGTGCACAAAGAGTGAATTTCTGAGTAAAGACTTAGGTGCTAAAAATACCTTTCTCTATAAGGGTAGGCGCGGACCCCGCGTAGGCGAATGGTTCCAAAACCCTGATTTAGCAGATAGCCTGACCAATATTGCAAACCTCGGCAGCGAAACACTTTACGGGGGCTCCATGGGGGAAACAATAGTGAACTCTCTGTCAGAGCAAGGTGGATATCTGACATTGCAAGACCTGAAGGACCATAGGGTAGAATGGGTAGATCCAATATCTGTCAACTTTAAGGGTTATGATGTCTGGGAACTTCCTCCCGCTGGACAGGGAGTGGCGGCCTTGCAAATGCTCAAATTGCTGGAGCCAGTCAACCTCAAGGGAATGGGCCACAACTCCACCAACTACCTTCACCACATCATTGAGTCAAAGAAAATAGCCTTTGCGGATCTAGCCACCTACGTCGGTGATCGAACAAGCATGAAGGTTTCGACCGAACAACTCCTAAATGACAACTACATCGATAACCGCCGCGAGCTGATCGACCCCAAGAAAGCGATGAGTCACATCCAGCCCAGTCCTGAGATGACTAGAACGGAAACAGTGTATCTCACAACTGCCGACAAAGATGGTAACATGGTTTCCTTCATCAACAGTATCTACGAACATTTTGGGTCCGGCATTGTTACACCAGGCACAGGGTTCGCCCTTCAGAATAGAGGGGCAGGTTTCAGTGCCGAAGAAGGTCCTAATCAGATCGACAGATGTAAGAAGCCCTTGCACACGATCATACCTGGATTCGTAACCCACAAAGGGAAGCCTTGGATGGCTTTTGGTGTGATGGGTGGATCTATGCAACCACAAGGACACTTACAACTACTACTAAATATTTTGGTTTTTGACATGACTCTTCAACAAGCGCTAGAAGCTGGCCGCGTTCGTCATCTATCTGATTCTGGAGTCATACTGGAGCAACCCATTAGTGATTCCGTGAGGGGCGAACTCCAGCGACTAGGACACCGTTTGAGTGACAGTATCGAATCGGGTTTTGGAGGAGGCCAGGCTATTAGAAATCTTCCCAAAGGATATGCCTCAGGATCAGATCCCAGAAAAGATGGAATGGCCGTCGGATACTAAGTTCTATTGATTGCAGGCTCTCGATGGATCATACGTTTTTATACCAGCCAATGAATCAAGCACTACATCCTGCGATAGGATGGGCCACTTCCTCCTTCTCTTACTTGCCATCTGGGACCAAGTATATCTGTGGCCTTACAATCGACACAATTGGGAGCATTAACTCGTAGCCCCTGTCCATCCCATTCGTATACTCCCGCTGGACACATAGCCTCATAAAATCTTGAAACGCCTGCATCAATGCCGTCCCCCAACAATAAATGGCTAGGGATGTCATCTCTCGTCTGATTACCGGACCTATAAACTGCATCAACTTTAGTCACCTTAGGCCCACTCAGATCTTTCTCAATAGCTTCATCGTCAGCGAGCCATTTCTGTTCAGCAGCATCCTCTATCACAGAGATTTTTTCTCCTAACAAACGACCCTTTGTTAGGCTCATTACACCAGCCTTAAGACCTCCCAACCAAAACCCATCTTTGAAGGCCAATCGAACGTTACGAGTCTCCTTCAGATCTTTCATAATAAAACTGTCTTGGATGGCTTTCGTATAGGACGCAAGGCCTTCCCTTGAAACATCACCAGCCTTCAGGCCTTGGAAAATAGACCTCGCAGCAAGAATCCCAGAATGCATCGCGTAATGAATACCCTTTAAAGAAGGGACATCTACAAAACCTACCGCATCACCAACTAAACAGACTCCTTCTCCATGCAATCGATCAGGTATTGAATAATAGCCTCCCTCTGGAATCGTCTTAGCCCCCCATTCTAACAGTTCTCCTTTCCTTAGATGGGGTTCTATTATGGGATGCATCTTCATGCGTTGAAGAGCCTCGTGAACATCAAAGGTGGCGCTCTTGTAGTCCAGACCAACGACAAGGCCTAAAGCTATGATATTGTCGTCCATTGGGTACATAAAACTTCCCCCGAAAGCATCTCTCGGCAGAGGCCATCCCATCGTATGGACGACTCTCTTAATGGGTGTCTTGACCTCCCATAGTTCCTTAACTCCCAATGCATATATCTGTGGATTAGGTGATGTAATTTTCTGCCAATCCAGAAAAGCTTGGGTAAGAGGCCCTCTTGTTCCTTCAGCAAGAACGGTAACTTTAGCTGTAATATCCATCGGTGGCACATGCGATCCCTCGACCGGCATACCATCCGAACCTAACCCAGACGGAGTGGTCCTGACCCCGACCACTTTTTGGTCCTGTACTAACAATCCATCTGCTGGGAAGCCTGGGAATATACTAATTCCAAGCTGTTCCGCCTTCTCTCCCATCCATCTAACCACTTCGCAAATGGATGCTACATAGTTTCCACGGTTATCCATGGTTGGCGGAAGAGGTATTCTCACCGAACGATTTTCAGTGAGAAAATGAAAAGACTCTCCAGTTACTGGGGCCCTAAAAGGCATGTCGCTAAGTTCAAGATCGGGAAACAGATCAAAGAAGCACTTTGGGTTGATTACTGCTCCCGACAAAGAATGGCCCCCAAGCTCCCCCGCTTTCTCCAAAACTCCTATTTCGATTTGGCCAATACCCTCGCCTTCCATATTATCCTGCTTAATCAACCGGGCCAATTCTATTGCCCCTGCTAAACCCGCTGGCCCTGCTCCAACAAAGACAATGTCCAAAGGAGTATCATCGGATTGAGGACCTTCCCGAAGAATCAAAGTGTCCGTCGGAAGACCCTTTTGAAATTCAGCTGGATTCAGTTGTTCGTGACTATCGAAGTTTGTCAAAACCTCACCTTCTCCTTGGATACAAAGCATTCATCTTGGTCAATCAAAAACTCCTACACCGCACCCACTCCGCATGTTCAACGTGGTCAAGGCCTCCTTAGCATGCTTGAGCAACTTCTGCTGACCCACAGAAAGTGGCAAGTTCTTTACTGAATTATAGTCAACCCAACGATACTCATGGTCTGTGAGTTTACAATTTGGCCCCTGCACTGTACCAAAAATCAACAATGGTTCATAGGTTATTTTTAGGTGAGAAAACTCATGTAATACTGAACTTAACGGGATCAGTTCTACCTGATCAGCCGCCGTGTCGATTCCCAGCCCATTGGCTAGATAATTGTGTACAGATATAACCGTATTCCCTCTAGTCACTTCACCTTCAGGAAACTCCCACAGCCCAGCCAATAAACCATCTCCTGGTCTTTTCCTTAAAAGAAATTTGTAATCACAACTAGCAGCGATTACCACAGCGTGAATTTTAGACCTAACGGGTCGCCTGCTTTTCGAAATAGGCCTCTCGCCCTGTGTCCCCCTTGCCCTACTTTGACACTGTTCCTCCAAGGGACATTCTTCACACACAGGTGCCCTAGAAGTACAGACTGTCGCACCAAGATCCATGAGTGCCTGATTCCAATCCCCTGGCCTATCGCGATTCAGAAGAAGATCAGCCCTAGACCTAAGCTCCTTTGGGCTGGGACAGGAAAGGTCAAACAATCGCGACAAGACTCTTCTTAGGTTTCCATCAATCGCAGGGACCGGCTCACCATAGGCAATGCTAGCAATAGCGTTAGCAGTATACTCACCTACGCCTGGAAGTGTTCTCAACTCAATTGGATCTCTTGGCACCATCCCATCCATATCTTGTGCAACGATCTTAATCGCTTTGAGCAGATTGCGAGCCCTGGAGTAATACCCCAAACCCTTCCACATATTCAAGACCGACTCTTCGTCCGCAACGGCAAGATCGGAAAGTTTAGGGAATTTTTCTATCCAAGCATTAAAGTAAGGCACCACCGTCTCGACTCTTGTTTGCTGCAGCATTACTTCTGATACCCATACCCGATAAGGATCTGAATTCTCCCTCCAAGGAAGTTTTCTACCCCTCTTGTCGTAATAGTCGAGTAATAATTCACTCGTTAATTTCTGACATGGAGTTTGAGTCATTTAACTGGTATCATGAGGTAGTTCAAGTTATTCTAGCCACTGTGGATTGTTTCCTACATTTTTCTATAAAAGATCACTCGGAATATTCTGTATTTTTCTGGATGCTCCAAGGTAGCATTTCACACTACCTTGACAATTATTCTCCTCTAGGCCACAAATCAAACACATGCATATGAGCCTTTTCCCTGCAACCGAGGCCATCAATGAAAAACATCAAATTAGCCGGTAGGACACATGAATGATGTTATCGATTCCCTGGTGCCCGATAATATCAAGACCTTGAAGGCCTACAAGCCAGGCAAGCCTATAGAAGCCTTAATAAAAGAACACGGAATCAATAAAGCTATAAAAGTAGCATCCAATGAAAATCCTTTGGGACCATCACCATTGGCACTTGAGGCCGCGGCTCGTGAGTTGGAAAAACTGCATGTATATCCAGACGGAGACAGTCATGACCTAAAAGAAGCTCTTTCCGCCCATGTTGGAGTATCTACGGACGAGTTGATTTTTGGAGCGGGAAGTGACGAATTAATCGACCTAATTGTCCGGACGTTTTGCAAGCCTGGACATGATCAAATTCTCACCCACAAATATGCGTTCATCAGTTATAAACTTTCTGCTCAGGCGCACAATGTGGAATTCATTGAAACGCCTGTGGATGAAGGCTACCAAGTTGATCTGGACGCACTCCTTGAAGCTATTACCGCTAAGACGCGAGTTATATTCCTAGCAAACCCGAACAATCCCACTGGACAACATATCCGGCGTCATGACTTAGAGAGGTTTTTGTCGAAATTGCCTAGAGAAATTATCCTGGTGATGGATGAAGCCTACTACGAATACGCCATAGATAGTAAAGGCAAGGAATACCCAGACTCTTTGACCTATCGACATGAAACCAGTCATCCTTTGCTTATCACCCTGCGCACATTCTCAAAAATATACGGCCTGGCTGGATTGCGTGTGGGTTACGCCATGGCGGACTGCGCTATTGTCGACTACATGAACAGAGTTAGGCGTCCATTTAATATAAACCGAGTGGCTCAAGCTGCTGCTGTTGCTAGCCTTCAAGATGCAGCACACGTAGAGCAGTCGAGGGTCATTGCACACCAGGGCACCCGAACCATGGTGGAATTAATGACAAAACTCGGACTGAAAGCCTATCCGTCCCTCACTAATTTCACACTCGTGGATCTGGGAAAACCAGTTGATAATATTTATCGTCAGCTCTTAAATCTCGGCATAGTAGTTAGGCCTCTGGGTCCCTGGGGGCTACCCGATCATCTAAGAATCTCAGTAGGGACTTCGGAAGAGATCGATAGTGTCATGACGACTCTTTCAAAGGTCTTGGAATCATAACCTATTAACCAAAATAGAAAGCGATGATTGTGCTCAAGGGATTTGCGTGCAACCTTTCTGAGCGGATCTAGACAATAAACACCTTCTTGCGGAGAGAACGAATGAACGTTGACAACCCAACATCTGAAAACTCGAACAATGGTGGTATGAAAGAATTTCTACGAAGCTTCGGTCCGGGGTTGCTCTGGGCGGGAAGTGCTATTGGGGTCTCTCATCTCGTTCAATCCACTCGCGCAGGCGGAGAGGCAGGATTCGCACTAGCTGGAGTTATTATTTTTGCCCTAGCTCTAAAGTATCCCTTCTTTGAGTATGGACCTCGCTACGCTGCCGCCACTGGGGAAAGCTTAGTAGAGGGATACCGCCGGATTGGGAAATGGGCCGTCTGGTTATTTTTCGCTCTCGCAGTCTTTACTGTAGTCATCACCAACGCAGCAATCATTCTCTTCACCTCCTCTTTGTTTCAATTTGCTCTTGGTACTGCAGTAAGTCCCGTTCTCGCATCCGCACTGATGTATGCTTTTTGTGCTGCGTTACTTAGGGTTGGATACTCGGCGCTAGACCTCGCAATTAAACTGATACTACTGACCTTGGCAGTTTCCACACTTATTGCTGCTTTTGTTGTAGCCCCTCAAACTGATTTTTCTAGTTTCAGCATAAGTCTGATACCACCAGCCGGTAGCACAGTCACCCTTGCATTCATGCTCGCACTGGCTGGCTGGATGCCTTCAGACATTTTGATATCCCTCTACAGCTCTCTATGGACCCTTGCCAAGAATCGGGCCAGCGGCATAAAAGCCAGTGTGGCCACGGCAAGGCTAGACTTTAAAATTGCCTACATGGGAACGGCGATCCTGGCCTTTGCATTCCTTACTCTAGGTGCTGGTGTTATGTATGGATCGGGAACAGAATTTAGCTCCAATGGTGCAGTATTCTCAACACAGTTGATTGACCTGTATGTCCAAACACTCGGCTCCTGGACCAAACCTCTGATGACAGTCACCGCTCTAACAGCCATGATGTCGACTGCCCTAACCGTTGCAGACGGCTATCCAAGGGTACTAGATCGGGCAGTAAAAGTACTCACCATTAATGACCCAACTAAAACAGCAAATGCGCCCATTGGTAGGCCCTACTGGGTTGCAGTGATTCTAATCGGTATTGCTATGACCGCTGTCTTGCAACTGTTCCAGACTAGCATGACACAGTTGGTAGATTTTGTAACTATCGTCGCCTTCCTGACCGGACCTATCATTGGATTTTTGAACCTGAAGTGCGTTACATCACAAGCAATGCCCGAGGAACACCAACCCGGCAAGGCAATGCGTCTATACTCATATATGGGCCTAGCTGGAATGACGACAGTCGCCATAATATTTGTTGTAAGCAGACTCGGCTGATGGGGGGTAATTACTAGGTCGGAAATATTGGTGTAGCAAGAAAGTTACCTAAAAGTATAAAATAAGGAGATTATGATGCGGACTCAGTATTCTTATCTAACAATCATGATAGTCGCTATCGTCGGAATGGCAGGATGTGCTCCATCAGGCAACTCAGTCACTGCAGATTCAAGTGGCAACTTCATCACCGGCGACGGTCTTGTGAACCCGACCACGTCCGTCGTCACGAACTGGGGTGATCTCCCTGAAGGAAGAGAGTGGGGGACCACGGCTGGAGTCGACATCGATCCGCATGACGGGCACATATGGGCTTACGAACGCTGTGGAGCTGGGAGCTTCGGTGATGGAGAACCAGTGAACTGCGAGACAAATCCGGTTCCCCCAGTTTTCAAGTTCGATCGTAACACCGGCGAGGTGCTCGCAAACTTCGGAGCCGATCTCATGGTCACTCCGCACGGCATCCATGTCGATGTCGAAGGTAACGTTTGGATCACTGATTTTGCGGGTAACCGTGAGGGTACGCGAGGTCATCAGGTGTGGAAGTTCAGCTCTGAAGGAGAAGTCCTTCTGACGCTCGGTGTAGCGGGCCAGCCAGGGAATGCACCCGGACAATTCAATCAACCCAATGATGTTGTGACCGGGCCAGATGGATCCATTTACGTCTCTGACGGTCACAATGGTCAGGGAATGACCTCGAATCAGGCGATGAATTTAGGTCGCGAAGCTGGTCAGACCGCACGTATCCAGAAGTTCACCCCACAAGGTGAGTTCGTAATGGAATGGGGTGAGATAGGTGTCGAGCACGGCCAGTTCCGAACCCCTCACGCGCTCGCCTTCGACTCACAGGGACGGCTGTGGATTGCTGATCGCGGTAACCATCGTCTGGAAATCTATGACGCGGACGGTAATTACTTGGACTCGCGTTATAGCTATGGTCGTATCAGCGGGATCTTCATCAAGGACGAGATGGTGTACGCCATCGATTCAGAGTCCAGTCCGACGAATCATCCGAACTGGCGAAACGGGGTCCGTATAGGTCCAGTCGATGAGGACCGAATCGTCGCGTTCGTTCCGCCATTCGAGCGTGAGAGTCGTGTATACCAGGGTACGGCAGGTGAAGGTGTCGCCGTAGACGAGGACGGAAATATCTATGCTGCCGAAGGTCCGAATTCGCTAAGCTGGGCGGGCGGTGCCTTCACGAAGTACGTGGCAGGCAATTAGCCGCAAATGATTTGGGGCTCATGGAATCGTTATCTAAAAATCTAGCCAGAGACCTAAAGGACATTGTTGGCAGTAAGTGGGTTCTTACGGATAGAGATCGGCTACTCGCCTATGAGTCTGATGGTCTAACCGCTTATCGGAGTATGCCCCTAGCTGTAGTGCTTCCAGAAAGCACCAGCCAGGTAAGTAATGTTTTCAAGCTATTGTCCCAAAATGGAATCAAGGTTGTCCCCAGAGGTGCTGGTACTGGCCTTTCAGGGGGCGCCCTAGCTGAGCCAACTTCAGTAATTATTGGAACTTCAAGGATGAACACTATTCTCGAGCTTGACGCCGATAATAGAAGAGCAGTGGTCCAACCTGGAGTTATTAACGCCCATTTGTCAGAAGCAGCAGCACCCTTCGGCCTTTATTACGCTCCGGACCCCGCCTCTCAGAGCGCATGCACAATTGGCGGAAACGTGGCAGAAAATTCGGGAGGACCTCACTGCCTAAAATACGGCGTGACCTCTCGCTATGTTACAGGACTCAAAATCGTTACGTATGAGGGACAGATTTTGCAACTAGGAGGAGTCGGCCAAGAGCGAGGAAGCTATGACCTGGTAGGAGTCTTCGTCGGCTCTGAAGGTTGCTTTGGAATGGCCACAGAAGTCGAAGTGAAACTATTGCCCATACCCGAATCAGTACAAACACTACTGGCTATCTTTGACCGCATTGAAGACGCTGGAAGAGCGGTAACCTCCATAATGGCCAGGGGCCTCTTACCTGCAGCCCTGGAAATTGTCGACGGAGCTACGATCCGAGCGGTCGAAGCCAGTGTTTTTGCCGGAGGATATCCAGCCGATGCTAATGCCGCTTTGGTAGTCGAATTTGACGGCATTGAAAAAGGGCTAAGCGCAGACGTACAAAAAGCTATTTCCGATTGTACTCAATGTGGGGCCACAGAAGTGCGTTCAGCAGCTACCTCTGAGGAACGTCAAAAGCTGTGGCAAGGTCGCAAGAAAGCCTTTGGAGCCATGGGCAGAATAGCGACAGACCTACTAGTTCAAGATGCTACCGTCCCACGTAGCCACCTTCCAGAGGTATTGATGAAAATATCCGAAATAGGTGAACGTTACGATTTGAACATTGCGAACGTTTTTCACGCTGGGGACGGAAACTTACACCCTAATATTTTATTTGACCGCTCAGATGCCGAAGAACTGGAAAAAGTGGAACTTGCTTCTACGGAAATCATGAAAGTCTGTGTTGATGCTGGCGGAACAATTACTGGTGAACATGGAGTCGGACACGATAAGAGAGCTTACATGCCATTGGTTTGTGGAGTTGAAGAAATGAAAACAATGAAAAAAGTCAAAACGGTTTTTGATCCTCATCATGGGATGAACCCTGGTAAAGTTTTACCAGCGAATATTTAGAGAGAAACAAGATCTTGGATACTAACCTTCTGAGAAAACTCCTTCCTGGAGAAGAACAAGTACTAGAAAGTTTTGTAGAAAATGACTGGTCCTTTTATGGTCGACGACCTCAAGCCGTATTGTTTCCTCATTGCGAAGAGGAAGTCGCTTCCGTCTTGTCGTTGGCAAATGACAAGGGTTGGAATTGCATGCCAGTTGGTAATGGCACTTGGCTTGAAGCATGTATGACTGATTACGGAAATGTAGACCTTCTCATCAGCATGCGTAAAATGAACAGTATAATTGTGCATGAACCAGACAATTTGTTTGTCGAGTTAGAGGCTGGTGTCACTCTAAAAAAACTCCAAGAGAAGCTTCGATCCTCCAAACAATGGTTACCCCTCGATCCACCAGGAGCAGACTCCTCAACAATGGGAGCTATAGTTGCTACAAGTTCTTGCGGGGCACTACAAACTGGATTTGGTAAACCAAGGGACCATATCCTTGGAGCCACCATCATAACCGCTGATGGTAAAACTTTAAATTTGGGGGGCAAGACTGTCAAAAATGTTGCGGGATTTGACCTACTTAAGCTCCTCGCTGGAAGCTGGGGCCGATTTGGTGTCATAACCAAACTCATCATGCGTTTGCACCCACTACCAGAAGCAGATCGCACACTACTTTTCAGTAGCAAAAACCAACGTGAAGTAGCTACCATGGCTCATAAGATTATGCACGCACCCGTAACACTACAATCAATCTCTATAGTATCAGAAGGAGTCCTACAAAATATTAAACCCAAAGACACAAAAGTAGCCGTCCGGATTTTGGAGTCCCAGGAGGCAGTAGACCAGGTAGAGACTTTGATTCACGAGAGCCTGGGATCTCATCCATGTGAAAGGCTGGGTGGATCGGAATCAGAGGCTTTTTTCGAGGGACTCAAGAACGCTCATATGGATTCAGACATTGTCATTCGGATCAAGTCTTTACCGTCCATAATGAAAAATCTGATAGAACAGCTAGCAAATCTGCAAACTCTAATGGAAGACAATGGCAAATCACTCATGGAGTTCATAGCTCACTATGAATCTGGAACCCTACTTGTCTTTGTTGACAAATCCAGTACAGAGGAGGCCTGGCTAGATAGAGCAGCCGCAGCGCTGATTGATTTTCGCAACCAAGTAGAAGAGGGGGGAGGTAGCTTGACTCTGTTGATTGCACCAGAAGTGATCATGAACCAAGTGACACCCTGGGGACCCCTTAAGGAAGTGGAAACAATCTTTAGAGGTCTAGAACAAGTGTTTGACCCAAATCAGATCCTATCCCCATACCGTAGATCGGAAGAATAATGCAATCAGCTAGACAGGATTACCCAAAAACTCCATCGACTTTGGTTGGTTTGACCGAAGCGTTAAAGGGCCAAGAAGACCGCCTGCTTCCTTGCGTTCACTGCGGCTTCTGTTTACCAGCTTGTCCAACCTACATACGTCTAGGTGACGAAAACGATTCACCACGTGGACGGCTCCACTTAATGAAGGCAGTGGTAGAAGGCAGAATGTCACCGAAATCGGAAGCATTCCAAACCCATATCGACCGCTGCTTGGGTTGTAGGGCTTGTGAGCCAGTGTGTCCATCTGGAGTCGAATATGGACTTCTCCTGGAAAGTGCCCGAGAGGTTGCCTCCAAAGCTGGGGCTTCACTCACCTTATCCAGATTACTTATGAGCATGGTGTCCCATCGCCCTTATTCGAACTACTTCTTGGGATTTGCCAGAATTCTGCGGTGGACAACACTTCCTAAGTTTCTCGCCCGGGTGATCCCAAAGTTTTCAGTGCTGCACCCAATTAAGTTTGGTCTTGCCATGTTAGCAGCCACCTCACGAACCGATCTCAAGAGATCTGAGACTCAATCTTTGAAAAAACAGCAGAAAAAAGAAGAGGCTATAGGGAGTCAACCAAAGGCTCGAGTAGCGCTTCTAGAAGGGTGTGTCCAATCCGGTTTGTTTGCCAGAGTCAACCGTGCCACTGAAAGACTCTTAAAGGTCAACGGATATGAAGTTATCACAATCAATAACCAGGGATGTTGCGGTGCCTTACACGCCCACGGAGGAGCAACTGACTCTGCCCGCAAACTAGCTATCACCAACTTAAATGCTTTCGAATCTAACCGCTTCGATTATATAGTTGCTAACTCCGCTGGATGTGGACTTGCTCTGAAAGAATATGGCCATCTGCTTGATCAAGATCCCAAGTATCAAAACACCGCACGGATGTTTTCTGAAAAAGTACGGGACATTTCAGAAATTCTCACTATGTCAGATGGACCCCTTATTGGTGGGGAAATCCCGTTAAAAGTCACCTATGATGCAGCCTGTCACTTATGCCACGGCCAAGGCCTCTTAGCTGAACCTAAAGCTCTTTTAAAAGCAATACCGAACTTGGACATAATAGACTTGCCTGCAGAAGAAGAGTGTTGCGGAGGAGCTGGAATATACGGAATCACACATGGAGAGCTGGGCGCTAGTATTGGTGAAGACAAAGTGAAGGCAGTGATGAAGACTGGCGCCGATCTTGTAACAACCGCCAATCCCGGATGTATCATGCAAATTGGCGCGGGACTGATACTGGCAGGATCCCCTATCACAGCTCAGCATCCCATAGAATTGTTAGACGAGAGCTACCGCCGGGCTGGTTATTATGGCAACTGAATTATCGAAGCAGATCAAAGACCACATAGTGGGTCTTAAAGAAGAAATGATAAGCTTCTTGATGGAGCTAACAAAAATGGAATCGCCCTCTCTGATCCCTGAAACACAGCGCCCTGTCCAAGAATTCTTGAAGGAACCTTTGGAGGATCTAGGATTTCAAGTAGAACTAGTCCCAGGCAATAAAACCGGTGGCCATTTATATGCTGAGCATACAACCACTACAAGACCTGGAACACCCAGACAGCTACTCCTGGGACATACAGATACAGTATGGCCAATTGGAACCGTGAAGCAGATGCCAGTGATTTGGGACAAGGAAAAGGATGTCGTCAAAGGTCCTGGAATATTCGACATGAAGGGAGGAATTACCCAAATAATCTTTGCACTTAAGACTATCCATGACCTAGGCCATAGCCCCGAACTTACACCCACCGTGCTTTTGAACTCTGACGAAGAAATAGGAAGTGAAGAATCCCATACATATATTGAAAAATATGCAAAAAGATCGGACAGAGTATTTGTGATGGAACCCGCCCTGGGACTTGATGGCCTAATCAAAACCACTCGAAGGGGCGTAGGACAATTCACAGTTAAGGTCATAGGAAAAGCAGCACATTCGGGATTAGCACCCGAACAAGGTGCTAGCGCGATTCAAGAGATGTCACACATAATCCAAAAACTACATAGCTTGAATCGACCAGAGGAAGGATTGGGCATTAACGTCGGGACGGTATCTGGAGGAACCAGAGCTAACGTAATAGCGGCTGAATGTTCGGCCGTTGTAGATGTGCGCGTGTCGAGCCAAAGTCAGGTTGGATGGATCGAACAAGAGATTCGAAGTCTAAAACCTACAGTTCCAGGAACCACCTTAGAAGTTTCTGGAGGTGTAGATCGAGCGCCGATGGAATCCAACACTCGAAACACTGAACTGTGGAATGCTTTTCAAAATTGTGGAAGGAGCCTGGAAATCGAGCTTGTTGGCGGACAATCTGGCGGTGCATCGGACGGTAATATAACCAGCCTTCACACAGCAACTTTGGATGGACTGGGAAGTGTCGGCGACGGAGCTCATGCACTCCACGAATTTATCTGCGCGAACGGTTTGCTAGAACGAACCACTCTCCTGGCCCTTGCCATCCTCCTGCCCAAAAATCTCAGCGACCAAGGAAATTAAAGACATGGCAACAAATTATATTGGCTCCAAAAAGATCTTTATATTTCTTCTTTCCATAATTTTTTACCTCACTGCATGCGAAACAGTATTAGATATGGAAGAACTGACTATCGATCGAATCCACAGCATGATGGATTCAGGTGAAGTTACAGCTGAACAATTAGTTATAAATTACCTGCAACGTATAGAAGCATACGACAAAAGCGGTCCCTATATCAATTCTATAATTACCATAAATCCTGACGCGCTAGAGCGCGCGCGCGAGCTAGATATCGAGTTTCAAAAAGAAGGTCTTAGTGGCCCTCTACACGGTATTCCGGTAGTTGTCAAAGATAACTATGACACATATGATCTTCCCACTACAAATGGGACCTTGGCTTTAAAAGGATATATGCCCCCCGACGATGCTTTCCAAGTTCAGAAAATCAGAGAAGCGGGAGCAATAATATTAGCCAAAACCAACCTTGCAGAATTTGCCTCTAGTGGTGCCTTTACAGTGAGTTCGGTGCTCCCCGGCTATACACGAAACCCTTATGACTTGAAACGAGTCACAGCTGGTTCAAGTGGCGGCACAGCCGCAGCCATAGCTGCTAACTTCGCAGTTGTTGGTCTGGGGACCGACACTGGAAGCTCAATACGTGGTCCTGCTTCTCACCAGGCCCTAGTCGGTTTTAGGACGACCATGGGCCTCTCCAGTAGAGATGGAATAGCTCCACTTAATTTAGGACGAGACATCGGAGGCCCCATGGCACGAACGGTGGCAGACGCCACAATCCTGTTGAATGTCATCGCGGGATACGACCCAGCCGACACGGTCACCGCTCTAAGCCAAGGCCGTCTCCCTGACGACTATACAGTTTTTCTAGACCCAACCTCTATCCAAGGCAAAAGGCTGGGTGTACTAAGACAACTCTTCCAACAACCAGACTCACAACCTAATGGGCCGGAACCGTCGATTCCACAAACAACCCAAGACCGGGAATCTCAAACAAGTCCTGCTACCAAAGTTCATCCCGAAGTACTGCGTCTCATGGATCAAGCTTTGTTGGATCTGGCTTCGGCGGGTGCACAGATTATTGACCCAGTAACAATACCAGGCCTCGACAGCCTCCGATCAGCCTTTCCTTCACTCCCACGCCACCGCTATGATTTTGAACAATATCTCTCGAGTAGGCCAGAACTGCCTTATAATACGTTGCGAGAAATTATAGACTCCGGCGATTACCATCCTTATTTACGTTACAGCCTCTCCACCCAGGTCCAAGACTCCCTCCCACCAGAACTCCACTCCAACTACGTTCCCTATCTTGAGGCGCAAACCGGCTTACAACAAGCAATTCTTCAACTGATGGACGATCACCAACTTGATGCTCTTATCTACCCTACATATAACTACCCGCCACGACTAACTGGTGATCTCAATACCATTTACGGAGCAAATAGCAGCACTCTCTCCCCTCCCACCGGATTTCCTGCGTTCAACGTACCGATGGGCTTCTCCTTCGGTACTCTACCCGCAGGCCTTCAGATTTTGGGCCGCCCTTTTAGCGAGCCCGACCTCATTGGCATTGCCTACGGATATGAACAGACTACACTTCATCGAGCTAAACCCTCCACTACTCCCGCGCTAAACTGAACTACTCAATAGTGTTGTGTATACAACACTATATCTTTTCTTGTTTTATCGCAAAAATGCAGAAAGTACTTGCAAGTTGCGCATGCAACACCTATTTTCTGATTTATCCATTTTCATCGAAAAGGTGAAATCAATTCGATTTCACCAAAACATATGTATATACAACTTTACTAAATGAGTACAATAGAATTAGCTAGAGAAATACTGCGGACCTGTGTTTGCAGTAGGACGAGGATGTTGGACAGAATATTGACCCAGGTATTCGATGACGCACTCAGGGGTGTTGGCATTGGATCCACCCAGCTTACGATGTTAGCCCTAGTCGCTTCGCTGGAAGGATTGCGAGCGGTCGAAATAGGGCAAATGCTCGAAATGGAAAAAAGTACGGTCAGCAGATGTCTTGCAGTACTGAGAAAAAGAGGCTGGGTACATACAGTTGAGAGAAAAGGTGGTGGTGGCAAGGGAATTGGCGTGACCGACCAGGGCAACAAAGTTCTGAAGAGGGCGGGCCCAGTCTGGAGAAAGGCCGAAACGAGAGCTAGAGATGTTCTGGGGGCCGACACCATGGAATCCTTAAAGACAGCCGCTGATTCTTATTTACACTTGAGAGCAAAATAATTGGCAAAAGCACCCACCAAACAAAAAATGGACACAATGGACAATATTGAAATCAGACCATTCGAATCGATTGACGAATTTCAGGACTGCGTCAAGTTTCAGGGTGATACCTGGGGTGGCCATTTCACCGAAAGAGTGCCGGTAGCAATTTTGAAAGTGAGCCAGAGGTTGGAGGGGATCGCTGCAGGAGCTTATGACTCCAACGGGCAACTGGTAGGTTTTGTTTTTGGAATGACAGGGGTGCAGAAGGGTGAAGTTGTCCACTGGTCAGATATGCTCGCTGTGCGCCCAGAACTAAGGAATTCTGGATTAGGCTTAAGACTCAAGAGTTATCAGCGTAGTGAATTGCTAGGCAGAGGGATCAGAAAGATGCATTGGACTTTTGACCCACTCGAGTCCAAGAATGCCTACCTAAATCTGATCAAGTTAGGTGCTACCTCAAGAGAATATGTCAAAGACATTTACGGGCAAACAGACTCCCCACTACACAGCGGAATTGGCACTGATCGACTTGTAACAACGTGGATTATGGACTCAGAAAGAACAACCAGCCGAATGCTTGATCCCTCTAAGCACTCAGAAGACCACCAAGGGTATAGCGACTATCCGTCTGTGTTCGAGGTCAGAGGAAGTAATAACTCAGTTCAACCCATGGCTGCTGACCTAAGTGTTGCTGGCGAAGGAGTTTTAGTACCTATTCCACAATCTATCCAGCGGCTAAAACAGACCTCCCTGGATCTGGCAATCGAGTGGAGAGTTGCTGTCAGAAATGCACTGACTACATATATAGATAGGGGTTACGAAGTAAGAGAGCTCCTGCGAAGAGAGCACTACTCTGAATACCTATTAATTGATCAGAAACGTAGAACATGACCTAAGAGCAAGCGCCTCTTGGTCAGATGACTAAGCAAAACTAACGGAGACAAAACGTTGAAAATTGACCGTATCGTATTACGCGAAATAAAGATGCAGCTGAAAGAACCTTTTGAAATTTCAAGCGGTGTCTGTTATGAAAGACGCGTCATCTTATTAACCCTATTTTCAGATGGGCTGGTTGCTTGGAGCGAATGTGTGGCAGGGGAAGATCCTGGCTACTCATACGAAACCTGCGAAACTGCTTGGTCCATCCTGACACAACTCATTTTGCCACAAATCATAGGGAAAGAGATTGTTTCAACTCCAGCAAGAATGAAAACATTCGACTGGATAAAAGGGCATCCAATGGCAAAAGCAGCTGTCGAAATGGCCCTACTGGATCTCGAGGCGAAAGCACAAAACAGACCCCTGAGTACTTTTATAGGGGGAAGAAACCAAAAAGTTAAAGTTGGTGTTAGTGTGGGCCTACAACCAAATGATGACGAACTTGCAAACAAAGTCGGGGCCTTTATTGAAAAGGGCTACTCCCGCATCAAGTTAAAAATCAAGCCAGGGCGTGATGTAGAAATGGTTGGAAATATCCGAAATCTATATCCTGACACACCGATCATGGTAGATGCCAATTCAGCCTACACACTAGAGGATTTGGACATTTTAAAAGAACTAGACCAATTCGACCTGATGATGATTGAGCAGCCATTAGCTTACGATGACTACCTAGACCACTCACGACTCCAGCAAGAACTGAACACCCCTATTTGCCTAGACGAATCGATCAGGTCTGTTCGTGATGTCAAACTAGCTGCTGAGTTAGGTTCCTGCCGGATAGTCAATATCAAGCCAGGGCGAGTTGGTGGAATCGCCTCATCCCAAGCAATCCATGACTACTGTCTTAAGAAAGACATACCTGTATGGTGTGGTGGTATGCTTGAATCAGGTGTGGGCAGGGCTCACAATGTGGCCTTAGCTAGTCTGCCAGGATTTGTGCTTCCTGGAGATATCTCAGAAAGCCAACGATACTGGGCTGAAGACATAGTGGATCCAGAATTTACTATTTCAAATGGTTTAGTCGAAGTGCCAACCGGCAACGGAATTGGAGTAGCTATTCTAGAAGATCTAGTAGACCGACTGACTGTTCAGTCAGCTGAATACTAGATCTTCGTAAACCTAGAAACATCTTACCAGTAGATTATTCTTCTTAAGAGAAAAGAATCTTTAGCTATTCTTCTTTCTGGATTAAGCCCATCAAATCCCCTAAACCGCCCTTTTCTTCCCCCTTAGCGACTGTCCCAGAGGATGCTGGCCTTACATCCATGGTAATCTGAACTTGGACATGTCCCATATCCGCCCTGTCACGCAAAGCATCTTTTATCCTTGGAGCAAGCTTCTTGTAGGCTGTAAGCACGCCATTACGGATTTCACGGCGCAAAACCTTAAGGGCATTTACATCAGGACGACTCGTTTTCGTTTCTTTCTTCGCTTCCAGAAGCATTTGAGGAACAATCTCAAAGGGAGCCATACCGATGTCATCTAGCCTTGGATGATCAACATAATGTATTGAGATCGAGACATCCCCTCTTGCGTGGTGGTTGGGGATGTCACCAACAGCTCTAAAATGCGAAGCGAGTCTCCCTAGTTCTGTATTTGAAGCTACCTTAGTGTAAGCATCTTCTACAATTTTAAAAAGTCTTTTGGTACGCTCTGGTGTCGTAGCATCTCCGTCTGGAATTTCGGTATTTAATTCTCTGCCGACAGCCTCACGGGTTTGGTTGTTTTGTTGCTCTTCTTCCCGAAGTTTCTGCTTATCGATATTGTCTAGAATCCTATCGGGATTAGTCCGAAGGCTCATATTTTCCCCTAATGTGACAGTTATCCGTCTCTTTAATCTACTTCAAACGATAACTCGTTTGTCCCACCTTGGCCAAGAGGTGCACCATGATCGGACATTAAAGTCCTTTATCATATCTAAAACAAGCTATGTTCCTAGGTGGCCTGACGATGTAAACTAGGCGTCAGAGCTTAACTTATAATTTAACTTATAATTTTAATAGAGTAGCTAGTTTACCTAAATTAATTACAAACATTCCTCAACCAATCAAGTTGAGGGTAAGGATCTTACGGGATGTTAAAAATAGAAAGGAAGACTATTGTCGCTGTTACAGCCGGTCTTGCGGCCGCCTTTCATATGTTTGCTGCCTATTCGCCCTTCACAGCACTCATCCAAAGGCCGATTCACTTAGCTTTCATGTCTATACTGGGCTTTATCGGTGCAGACTTATTAACTAAGGGATCGGAGCCCTCGCGCTCTTCAAAATACTTATCCACATTATTGGCCAGTCTAACTGTCCTTTCCTGTATCTACTTGGTTTCCCAGAATCAAGTTCTTGTATCACGCTCTGGATCCCCAACAACAGTGGATTTAGTTGCTGGAGGCATAACCATTCTGCTTGTGCTAGAATTAGCTAGACGGTTTACTGGATATGGTCTAGTGACGGTATCCGTATTTGCTCTAGCATTCGCTTTTTCAGGGCCGTACCTACCAGGCGTCCTGGCACATCGAGGATACGGAATCAAAAGATTAATAGAGCACCTCTACTTATCTACCGAAGGTATTTGGGGAATTCCTCTGGGAGTCTCAGCTCAGTTCGTCTACCTTTTTATTCTGTTTGGCGCAGTACTTGATGTCGCTGGCGGAGGAGCACTGCTGATAGGATTAGCAGACAGAGTGGCGGGTAAGACACGAGGTGGACCTGCTAAAACAGCTGCAGTAGCAAGCGCCTTTATGGGCTCGCTTTCGGGCAGTGCAGTAGCCAATGTGGTTACCACTGGCACCTTCACAATACCGCTGATGAGAAGGGCTGGATTCAAACCTTATTTTGCTGGAGCTATAGAAGCGGCGGCGAGTACTGGCGGGCAACTGATGCCTCCTATCATGGGTGCAGGAGCATTTATTTTGGCTACCTGGACAAGTATTCCCTATGGAGAAGTTGCTCTCGCTGCAGCTATTCCTGCCATTCTTTATTACGTCGCCCTGTTGATGGCAATTCACTTCCAAGCTTGTAAAATGGGCCTAGAACCATCCACAGAAACTCGAGATGAAGAAGTCTGGTCGCGCATACACCTCCTTCTTCCCCTAGCTATAATTGTCACTGTATTAATCCAAGGATATTCGCCTATGCGAGCTGCTTTTTGGGGGGTCACGTCTGCTCTTGTAGTTACATGGGTGCGCAAGGATACTCGCCTCAAATGGAAAGATATCAATAGAGCTCTGCAGTCTGGAGCAAAAGGGGCTGTTCAGGTGGCAGCCGCGTGTGCGGCTGCAGGAGTGGTTGTGGGAGTAGCGTCATTAACTGGAATCGGATTGAGAATGTCCGAACTCATAATCACAATTTCAGGCGGCAACCTATTTGGGGCTCTTTTCCTTACGGGCCTCGGTTCCATTATCCTTGGAATGGGTCTCCCTACAACAGCTGCATACGTTGTACTAGCTGCCTTAGGAGCACCTGCTTTGACTGAACTAGGAGTGCCTCTTCTTGCAGCTCATTTATTCATCTTCTATTTCGGTTGTATCTCTAACGTCACACCACCAGTATCCTTAGCTGCTTATGCAGCAGCGGGGATTGCTGATTCGCCCGCCATGAAAACAGCATTCACTGCAGTCATACTAGCTTCTGTGGGATTCATTGTACCTTTCATGTTTGCATTTGGTGAAGGTTCCTCTCCCTTACTAATGCAAGGAAGCCCTCTGGAGATTACTCAAGCACTTATCACTGGGATAGCTGGAGTCACTGCATTAGCAGCAGCGGGGATTGGATTCACCAGAAAACCCGTCGTTGCCTGGGAAAGGATCTTACTGGCTCTAGCTGCTGGGACCCTGATGTTACCAGGCTGGGAAACAGACATAGCAGGCGCTACAATACTGGGCCTCATACTGTTAAGGAAATAAGAAGGATAAGGATTCACAATAATTCTCTGTAAGGAGGTTACACGGTGGTTGGAAGAAAAGCGCATTTTCAGTGGCTGAGGACACCCATTCTTGCTCTTACGGTTTCTTTAGTAGCCTGCTCGGGTGATGGTAGCTCATCTACATTTTTGAGTTTAGGCACAGCTGGTACAGGAGGAATTTGGTATCCCCTAGGTGGAGCCATAGCCGGTCTTTTATCCGTAGCGGATGACAATTACCAAGTAAGTGCAGAAGTAACTGGTGGGGCTGTAGAGAACATCAATCGGATACGTGCTGGTCAGATAGATTTAGCATTTTCGACTGCTAATACAGTTTATGACGCCTACTACGGAAGTCCAGATTTTGACGGAACCGTTCCGAATCTCAGGGTGTTAGCCCCACTCTATGCCAACCCGACTCACGTTTTAGTGTCTGCTGGATCCGACGCACAGAGTGTAGAGGATTTTCGAGGTCTTAGAGTTTCTGTAGGGGCCCCAGGAAGTGGTACTGAACAAATTTCCAAAAGAATTTTGGAAGCCCACGGCCTCACATACCAAGATATTGACGTGCGGTATTTAACTTTCAATGAATCTGCTTCTGCATTAAGAGATCGAGCGATAGATGCTGCTATCATCAGTGTTGGCTACCCAGCTGCAGCCATACTAGAAGCCACTGCCACTGGAGGAGCTCGACTTATACCAATTACATCAAGTCGGACCTCAGATCTCATGGACCTATATCCCTATTTTGGGCCTGGTGAAATACCTGGAGGAATCTATCCAGGAGTGGATGACCCCCTGGCCACAGCCGTCGTTCTAAACTGGATTGTAGCTCTAGACGACTTAGAAAATGATATCGTAATAAATCTGCTAAACCTTATCGCTAATGACAGGGAAGCTTTGGAGAGAGTTAATAGCATGGCAGCAGAAATAGATCTTGCATTCCTCGAAGACGCGCCAATACCAGTTCATCCAGCAGTAGAACAATGGTGGTCAGGAATCAGGTGAGCTTAGCCCCTGACGTTTGCGCAGCGTGATCTAGGTTGAGCTTACAATGTCAACGGGGAGCATTTGCGCTATCGGAAGATGTGCACTATTTGAACTGCGCCTATCTGTCGCCCTTACCTGTAGCAGTAGAGAAAGCTGGAATACGCGGAATCCAGAGAAAAAGAGAGCCTACTGATATCTCATCAGAAGATTTTTTCAATGACAGGGATCAGGTTCGTCGACGCTTCGCCAACCTTTTGGGTGTTTCCAATCCCACTCGCATTGCTATCATTCCCTCAGCATCCTACGGGGCTGCAATAGCTGCTCGCAATCTTCCCGTTAGACCTGACGACAATATTGTAATCCTTCAGGACCAATTTCCGGGGAATGTCTATACTTGGCAGGAAAAAGCTTCTGCTACAGGAGCGGAATTGAGAACGGTCCGACCGAAATCCCATGGTGCGGTGAAGGGAAAAGATTGGAATGAACGCATCCTAGAGCATATGGACAACAATACGGCTATCGTCAGTTTGCCCCATGTCCATTGGGCAGATGGAACCCTTTTTGATTTGATAGCGATCAGCGAACGTGCTAGAGAGTTGGACGCAGCTTTAGTTGTTGACGCTACCCAATCACTGGGCGCACTACCCTTTGATACCAAAAAGATACGTCCAGATGTACTTATAGCAGCAGGATACAAGTGGCTTTTGGGTCCATACTCTATAGGGGCAGCGTATTTCAATTCACGTTTTGACCAAGGTGTGCCATTGGAAGAGACCTGGATAGGAAGGCAGGGAAGTGAAAACTTCTCTGGATTAATTGACTATCAAGATGGTTACCAACCTGGAGCGATTCGATATGATGTTGGAGAATCTTCCAATTTTGTCCTACTCCCTATGTTCTCCAAAGCACTAAGTTTGTTAGAAGAATGGACCCCTCAATCCATCCAACACTATTGCAGGCAACTCAGCGACCGACTAATAGATCAAGTGGCTCAACTGGGATTTTTAAGCGAAGAGCGCCAATTCCGATCTGGTCACCTTGTAGGGCTAACTTTACCAAAGGGACTGACCCTACAACCTCTGAAAAAAGAATTAGAACGTAGAAATATCTTTGTTTCAATCAGAGGGAATGCTCTTCGAGTTTCTCCGAATGTCTACAATACTGAAGGAGATATTGATGCTCTAGGAACGGCCCTGGAGACTGTAACTAAAGAAAGATGATTTCAGCCTGCACGCCTACCGCAATGTTATGCTCTGCGAACCACCCTTTCCTCACTTCAAGAGCAAATTTTGCAGGCCCAGCACTATCGTAAATTGTACTAGATCCCGACTCCATTTCTTGGATATCTATGATGATCATATTGGCATCTAAAAAAGCTATGTCCAAGCTCACCAGAGTATCCTGCATCCAGAAAGTTCTCATGGCTTCCCTTTCAAATACAAACAACATTCCAGTACCATCCGGAACCTCTTCTCTGTCCATCAGTCCCTTGCTTCGTTCCTCAGATGTTTCAGCGACCTCTGCTTTGATTGTATCATGGCCAAGGATTACCAATGCTAAGCCAGCCTGAGTATGAGCCACTGAGCCGTTCTCCGGAGACCTGGATTCCAATGACGCACCGCGACCTGATCCAACAATAAATAAAGCCAAAAATAGCCAGGAAAGTTTCTTCATAGAATTCGGGTTGCTCTAAACTCCAATTTCAGTGATTTTTCACTCTGGTTACAATCTAGCATTCTGAACATGGAACAACATATGGTAGACAAAGAATTAGTTGGTATTCTAGCTTGCCCACAAAGCCAACAACCTTTAAAACATGCAAGCCAGGAAGTCTTGGATCGTCTGAATGCCGCCATATCGAAAGGAAGTCTGACTAATAACAAAGGTTCGGTTGTGACTGAACCGCTGTTAGAAGCTCTTATTACGAAAGACGGTTCTATACTCTATCCAGTGCGCGAAGACATCCCTGTGATGTTGATAGATCAATCTATTAGTATTGTTGACGTGGCATAAGCACTCATACGAAAAAGTTATCCTAAAATACTGGATCACCACTCACAGGAGGACACCAAACAAGTGCTATCTTTGATGAATTTTCACAAAGTCCTCATTGTCTTTGCAATCTTATTTTGCTTGGGATTTGGAATTTATGAAATATCTATATTTGTTAATAGCGGCAGGAATATTGCATTGATTCTGGGCATTACCTTTGCGATTCTAGGCAGTGGAATGCTTTACTATCTTGTTCACCTGGATCGGTTTTTAGGGGCCAAAAAAAAATGACCTGACGCGGGAATGGCTACCACCTATCTACCTCTCTTTTACTAGCGTGATTGATACTCCTTCCACAACTCTCGCACCAAAAAAACTGCAAAGCCAATACCTACACTTACAGGAACAGCTGCCATTACCACCCCTGCAAAAAATAGCCCAAACTTAAGTCCCGACTGTTCCTCCACAACCTTGCTCCAGCTGAATCAAAACCAATGTTTCACGAGCTTTTAGAAGTCTACTAGTTCAACCAACCAACCAACCAAACTCCGTGATTATAGCTAGCACCATAATAAAGGCTAGAGGTAGTGGACTGATCGCTAAAATCCACAGGTTTCTGGGTTCGTAGCGTAAGTGCATATAGTACAAACCGACTAGCGCCGCCTTCCAAATCGCCATGGCGATCAGTCCGAGAGCTAGCATCATTTTGCTCAGCGGTAAAAATGCATAGAACACCTCACCCAATGTCAGAGCCAGAAGTATCACCCAAATGGCAATATAGATATCCACCTTCCAGCCGAACCAGGTCCAACAATGATCAGAGCCACCGTTTTCTGAGTTTTGCATATTCTCTTCTCTTTATCTAAATGAGGTATACGATGGTGAACAGAATAATCCAGACTAAATCAACAAAATGCCAATACAGTCCGATCACTTCAACTCCCTCGTGATCTGCGACAGTGTACTCTCCTCTCAAGGCTCTTATATACACAAAGATGAGAGCAAGCACACCAAGACTCACATGGGCCCCATGGAAGCCTGTCATGGCATAGAACGTTGCACCGTATAATGGTCCGCCTGCATGTGCAGTATAATCAGTGAGTGCAGGAAGAAAGCCTTCATGGCCTAATTCTATGTATTCATAAATTTGCACCCCGACAAAACAAGCACCCATTATAATTGTCGCTAGCAACCACTTCTGTAATCCCTTGACATCTCCTTGCTGAATAGCCGCAAAAGCCTTCACCATACTCACTGAGGAACAAATCAAAAGAAAGGTGTTAGCTGCCGTCAGATTTACATTTAGGATGACTCCTGGTTCAGCGAATTGGTCCGGGTGGGCGTAGCGTAAAATTATATATGAACCAATGAGTGAGGTAAAAAACATCACCTCACTCAATAAAAACACCCACATACCAAGTTTCTTATTGAACACCCCTATGCCCGGCATTGGAGCGCGGTCTATAGTACCAATTCCAGCATCACTCATGGTTTACTCTCCGTACTCATTTTCGGGGTTAGCACTAGGGGCATTGTTGCCCAAATCAATCGGCTCGTCTTGCGGCCAAAAATCCTCTTCTCGGTCTGGATGACTGTATTCGTAGGGACCCCTGTGTACCACGGGTACCTCCGCAAAATTGCCATGTGGTGGCGGGGAAGGACAAGCCCATTCTAGTCCATTTGAATCCCACGGATTATCCCCAGCCTTCTTACCTTTCTTCATACTCCAGAAAAAGTTAACGGCAAAAATTATCTGAGCAGCTGCAAATACAAAAACACTTTTAGAGATAAAAGTGTTAGTTGACTGCAAGCTTTGCAGAAACTCATACTGGTTAGGGTCATATATCCGACGCATCATCCCTTGCACCCCCAGGTTATGCATCGGGAAGAATGCCAAATTGTATGCAATAAATGAGATGACCCAATGTATTTTACCTAAGCCTTCGTTCATCATCCGTCCAAACATCTTCGGGAACCAAAATGTTATGCCCGAGTATATCCCGAACAGGCTTCCTCCCACCAACACATAGTGTAAGTGTGCAACAATGAAATATGTGTCGTGGAGATAAATATCCACAGGTGCCGAGGCCAAGAAGATGCCAGACAAGCCACCTATGACAAAAAGTGCAACGAAAGATACCGCGTGTAGCAGGGGTGTATCAAAATGAATATCTCCCTTCCACAAGGTGCCCATCCAATTGAAAGTTTTTATCGCCGAAGGCACTGCTATAACCACGGTAGTTGCCATAAAACTCATTCCCAGGAAAGGATTCATTCCACTTTGGAACATATGGTGACCCCAGACAATCCATCCCAGAAACGCTATCGCTACAATCGCCACTACCATTGAGTGGTATCCGAAAACCGGCTTCCTAGATCTATTCGCAATAACCTCAGAAACAAAACCCATCGCTGGAAGGATGAGGATATACACTTCGGGATGTCCGAAGAACCAGAAAATATGTTGCCACATTAGAGGCTCTCCGCTTCCCTCTGGTCGGAAAAAAGCAGTTCCAATCGTCTGGTCAAATAGTAGCAGGATCAAACCACCTGTCAGAATAGGAATCGCTAACAACAGTAGCCATGCCGTGATAAACAATGACCAAGTGGCAAGCGGTATACGGAACCAAGTCATTCCTGGAGCACGCATTGCTATCACAGTAGTAACGTAGTTTAAAGCCCCAGTGATAGACGAGAAGCCCAGGATAATCAGACTGACCAACCAGAGGATTTGACCCATATAAACCCCAGTCCATTCCCCAGAAGTGCTCAAGGGTGCATAGGAGGTCCATCCGGCTCCAGCAGCTCCACCTTCTACGAAAAAGCTAGCTAGCATAATCGCACCAGCCACAGGAGTTATCCAAAAGGACAGCATGTTGATGCGAGGAAACGCCATATCATCAGCACCGATTTGGAGCGGAATCAATAAATTCCCAAAAACACCAGCCATCAAGGGCATGAGCGCAAAAAACACCATGAATGTTGCATGCATCGTGACCAGGGAATTATAAAATTCTGGCAAAATTATTCCACCTGGTGCCATACTATCTGGCAAGATAGCTCCCAGATTAAACGGCAAAGGCTGGCCTGGAAATCCAAGCTGCCACCGAATCATTGCAGCAAGAATGCCACCGATAGCCAGAAATACCAGCGAGGTAATTAGGAACTGCTTAGCGATCATTTTGTGATCTGTAGAAAAAATATAAGTTTTAATAAAACCCTGGTCATGATGACCTTCTGAGTGGCCGTCTCCTATATGGTTACTCATTCTCCGTCCTCCGCTTCCATCTGCATCTCGGAAAGCCAGTTGTCAAAATCTTCTCTTGAATGAACAATCAGAGTGCCACCCATTCGGTAATGACCGAGCCCGCAGAGCTCCGCACAAGCAAGCGGGAACTCTCCTGTCTGTGTAGCCTCAAACCAAATTGGCCAAACAGCGCCAGGCACAGCGTCATGTTTCACCCTAAATTCTGGAAGAAAGAATGAATGGATGACATCCTCCGACTCCAAGTTCACTATCACGGGCTCATTGACTGGGATATGGACCTGATTTCTTGACAAAATATCGTCAGCAGTACCTAACACTCCGTCCGGTCCTGCGTAGGAAGCATTCCACTCATATTGCCTAGCCATGACATTTAGCTCATAAGCGTCTTCTGGAAACATATCTGGATGCCGAATTTCGTCCCAGATTCCTTTTGAATAGAACGCTATAGCTATGACTATTACAGCGGTTGCCGAAGTCCAGATCCACTCAGCCTTGCTGCTACCTTCGATATACTCAGCTTTTCTACCCTCTTTATGTCTGTACTTGATCATGAAATAGACAAGTATGACCTCAGTGACGACAAATACTATGCCTGTGATCCACAGGATGACGTAATAGAGGTTATCTAAAGCCGGCCCAAACGTAGATACGCTTTCCGGCATAAGCCACGACAAATTCATCCAGGAATTCTCTCCCTTTTAGGTTCTACAACAGCCTTACTGAAAAACTACCCTACTGGTGATCAGCTAATACAGAATGATCATGAGGATCAATAGGCGCCCCCATTGGCACAACCGCGTTCGCCATATCAGCACTGAATGTAAAGGTGACATCAGCGGTTCCTCCAGCGGTCACGGTGACCGTTTGTGTCTGTGTTCCATACTGTTCGTGCCAAGCTTCCAATACGTACTCCCCTTCGGGAAGGGTAGAGAGGCTAAAGCTCCCACTACCATCTGATACGCTGTGGAATGGGTGGCTCACTACGCCAATATATGCAGTCATCCAGCTATGAACATCACACCTGAGAGGAATCATCACCTCAGGAGTCCCGAAATCCTGTGAAGTGTCCATACTAACAGGTTGGCTTGTGTTAAAGCCTCTTTGCTCGGTGGGCGTTGCATTGATGTTGTGGAGTAACCCATCACTGTTTCTAATTGTGATTTCTTGGTCAACCATCACTCCCATAACATGCGGAGTATATATACACCCATCTTGATCTAGTAGGACAGCTGCTGGAGTTGGAAACTGCATACCTTCAATAGCACTACCTTCTTTTACATATACAAACACATTACCAAGCGTGCCATTGTCGTTTACCACCACTGATTGGGCCATAGGCGTATTTGCATGCTTATCAGCGCAAACAGGCTCTGCACTCATATCAATGGCGTCCATAGCTGGAGCACTGCCTTCGAAAGCCACCGAACCAGAGATATTTCCAGCCGTAGAAGGATCCACTGGATTCTCCGCCACAGCCCCTGAAGATGTAGCAGACGACCCAGCACTTTCCGAACCGCCATCACCACCTCCACAACCCACAATGATTAAAGTAGATAAAAGAATAACGCTAAACAGCTTCCCATACTTTCCTAGAACAAACATGATTCCTCCGCCTCAATGAGCGCTTTAAATTGTTTCCTTAACTTCTTAATGATTTCATCTCACGTTTTTGAACCCTTCTCACCATCAAAAATCCCAAAGCCCCCGCAATCAACATTGCTATCGGAGGCGCCACATACACTCTGGTCGATATCGGTTCTTCCAGTAGTAGAAAATACCAAGAACTTAACGACCCCCTATTACCAGATTCACCATTGTTACCATCCCAAGCAAAAAAGCTCATTGGAATAGCTTCACCAGTTACGAAATCTAAATCATTTTCATCCGAAGTGAGTAGAGGTCTCGTAAATATCACTTGCCATTGTCCATCCCTATGGGTGGCATCTACGCTGAGATCTTGACCTTCCGTCTGAAAATTTTCAGTGCCTATCCCACGAGCCTCTCCTTCCAGAGCAGTCATTCTATCACTTTTCCACTCCCATAAATAGACTGGCCGACGACTGTCACCCTTCAGAAAATATGGCCGCTCCATACCCTCTGGCATTTGCATTGGAAACTGCACCACCAATTGATCTGGATTTTCACCCATATTATTACTCGGATCTTCTTTGGGCTCCATAATTGTAGCTATCTGAGACTGCCAGTCAGACCACAGCGGATCTGGGCTATTATTGGGATCGCTCCAGCTCACCATGATGCTAATATCACTACCGTTGTGCATGGCCTTAACCCACACACCATCCACTCTTGGATCGAACCACCGAGGCTTTACTATGATCTGTCCTACAAGTGGTATATATGTCCCTTCAATTTCTGCCCAAGCCTCATCATCAGCTGATGTAGCCACCTGAGCCCCCTCGTCATCTAGCAACTTGGCCTGAACAACTTCGGAAATTCCTGGAGCATCCTCGGGGGCGAGACTTCGCACATAATGTGCCATAGCCCACAGCTCTTCATCAGTGATGACTCCGGCGTTGAGAACATCTGAAAAATTTGGCATTGGAGAGCCGTCTAACCCAGTCCTTAAAGCTCTATAAATGTCCTCTACTTCTGCACCGCCATTGAAAAACCAATTTTCTGTTAAATCTGCAGCTGCAATTGGAAACCCTGTGTCGTCCACCAGTGTTGGTGCGGACTCCCCGTCACCACGACCCTGATCACCATGACACTTCCAGCACTCAATGGCCTCGTACTGCCTCCTGCCCTCTGCTATAACCTCTTCCGTAACTCCTGTTGGGCTCCCCAGGTCCAGTGGTACTGGATTCTCATCCGGAGAGAAAAATCTCGAGAAAGTTTTGATATATTGTATCAGGGCTTCTTTTTCTGGTTCAGTCAAAACATCGTCCCAGGGGGGCATAGCTGTCCCTGGTGCACCCATATTGATAGCTCTTAATAGATCTTCGTCTGTAGGAAGGTCTCCGCTCGCGGTAGTGCGAATATTATAAAGAGCCAAAGTGAAGTCCCTCGGTCGCGGAAGCATATACCCAGCCGCTGATCCATTACCGCTGCCGTCGACACCATGGCACTCAGAACACCAGCGATCATACGTGACCTTCCCCAGCTGGTCATCCTCCTGCAACGCATCGAGGCTCTGGGGGACCATCATGGCTAGACCAAGTGCCAATAATGCCATACTGCTCTTTGATATAGACATCAATGCTCCTCTCCTTCTTCTTCCCAAGTACGAGGCTCATGTCCTGCCTGTTCATACATGAAGAGAATGACTGCCCAAATCTCGTCTTCGGTTAAGAAATCCTCCCATGCTGGCATTGCCGAGTTCCAAGGTGCTCCTTCGTTCGGTAGCCCTGGACCACCTTTTGCGACACGCCAGAATACATAGCTTTCCGTCAGCTGTGCTATGGTACCTACATCTTGGAAGCTAGCAGGACCTGGATTAAATCCCTGAGCGTAATGACCTCTGCCAGCCAAGGCATCACCATGGCAAGCCATACAATTCTGATAATAAACCCTCCTTCCTTCCAAATAATGGTCCTCTAGAGAACCAGAGGTCCGGAGGGGGTTCTCCACGCCCGCCAACTCCATAGTACTTCCCTGAAAGTCAATCTGCCCTGGTGGAGCAGGGTGGATGGATCGCAGGCTAGGAGGAGCAGCGATTGAGGGCCTAACCGAATTGAAAGTCATCAAGCCCACCAGCAATGGAACCAACAAAATCAGGGCAACACGGACCTTCCCCTGGCGAGGCTCTACCATAGCAGCATGGAGGGGCGCCTTAAATTCCTCCCATGCGCTTTCATTGAAACTCACCCAAAGTAAAATTCCTATGGCAACAGTGGCCATGTATTGCAATAAAACCGAATCTGGGACGGGTCCACTTTCAACCCCAAAGAGAGGAGGAATATATGCTATGCCATATTCCAGGATGAGATAACTCACCCCCAAAATCACTACCGATTGGCCTAATGGCCCACTAAAATATTTCCTCATTTAATATCCAACCTACCGTCTATTTACCAGAAAAGTCACTACATTCTCCAACTGCTGTGCCGTCATCTGATCTCCGTACATGGCGGGCATCATACCCAAAGATTCTTCGAAGCCTTCCGAAGCACTAACACCTGGATCCAAGATCGACTCACGTATATACTCCGCAGACAATCTTGAACCAATCCCATCAAAACTGGGGCCAATCGGAGCACCTGCTCCGTCAAGGATATGACACCCCAAACACGCGTTGCCGTTCAATATATCCATCGGATCAGTCGAAGTGCTCGCTGGGCCAGCAGCGCTGTTAGCTGCAACTGCAGTGGAAGCACCTGAACCAGATTCACTGCCTCCCTGATTTATGTCCGCTCCAGTCACTGTAACCTCCCCTCCTTGCGCCTCCAGATATGCCACAATAGCCCATATCTGATCGTTGGAAAGAGAGCGCCTCATGTCTGGCATTATGGGGCTGTACCCATCAACCAAAAACACATTGGGTTCTACCATAGCCAGGTACAGGTATTCCTTGCAGCTTTCACCTGGAACTCGATCACCGCAACGTGCACCAATTGGACCTTCGTTACCATCTCCAGTCAAAAGGTTGGGCGCCCTAGTGCCAAGACCATGGCAAGCAGTACAACCACCAGCCGATCCGTACAACAATTCACCAGAAGCTGTTAGTTCGGCTGCACTAACATCTGTCCCAAAACTTAAGTCTTGTGGAACCTCAGACTGTACTTGGGGGATTGAGTTTGCCAGTAAAGTGAAGACACCAATCGTTCCCACAACAACTCCGATAATCTTTAAGTTTTCTGCTAGCACAACATGCCCCTAGTGTTATTCAACAATCCGATAAACCCCTCTTTCACCTTGCAAATTCCCTGTCACCACTCATCTCACCTTTGTCAGCACTTGCTTGGGAACCTTTTTCTGCTAAACCACCAAGCCAAAAGATGAAGGATACCAAAGCAAAGAAAATCAAAACGCAACCAGATATGACAATGGCCGCATATCCAAGAGCTGGAGTGGCTGCTTCACTACTGGTGTCTCGCATTACTTCCCAGACATGCCAATGCTGTCGGATCCCACTGCGTGCAAATCCCATCAGCCCCATTAACCATGTGAAAGTCACAGCTAAAATGAAAAGAGCGTACTGTGACCTGGGTGGCATTTGTCCCCATTGGATATCACCCCTGGATTCAGCACCTCGCAACATAAAGATATCAATGGCAATCACTCCAACAATTGTCGCTAGCACTGCCAGTACCTGGTACACAGAAAATCCTATCCTCACGATTGCTGGCACGAAATAGCCATAGACACCATAAAAAACGACTATGATAGACGATATAACAAACAAAGCACCTTGCACGATTGTAGCTGTTTTAGCCCAATCAACAGTGGGACGTGAATTAGCTCTGCGATAAAGCAGAAAAGATAGAAAAGTTGTCAGAATCATGAGATTGACGGCTGTATTCTTTGCACTCATCACTCCAAGAACCCCCAGAAATGGGTGGTGGGTTCCTCCCATGGCAGCAATTTCCTCCCTATCCGCAATCATGGTGTTAGGTGTCGCCCACACCATCACACCAACAACGAGCACGACCAACATGTACTTAGTATAAGGGGTGAAGCGTTCGGCCCCAGGAATACGCCCCATACCAACCCAGAGATAGTAGTTGCCAGCCAGGAATAGTACTCCAATCAAAAACGCCTGTATAATCCATAACCAGCTCATGAAGCCACCCATCATGGTGATTCCCATTTGCTGGTTGAATTCATAAATCTCTCTACCAAGGTAATAGCCAGCAAATGGCAAGATGATCAAGGCGCCAATAGCTATAAGGTTTCCTATGTAGCCCATCCAGTCATAATGAGCTCTTTCTTCGTCAGTCTTGGCAACCAAAAATCGATACGCTGCATATGCGCCTACGATGGCTCCACCAAACACAACGTTTGCAATGATCCTGTGAATATTAATGGGCATCCAAGTTGCATTCGCGAAAGCACTCCAAAACTGTACCATTCCAGGAGCGGTATCAGGCGTAACATCTGCTGGTGGACTCATCATGTAAGTGAGCCAAGAGTTAGCAATAAACATCACCAAAGTCCCCCACACATTGAGCATTATACCAAGGGTCCAATGTACCCACTTCGCTCGCCCTGTACTCCACAGATCCCATCCATAGTAATACAAATAGAGGGTGAAAGACTCGAAGAAGAATAGACCCACATAAACCCACATTGAAACCTGAAAAATTTCGACCAGATAGAGCCATAGTCCAGGGTAAAGAGTAACTAGCAGAAAGGATAAAATGGCTCCCCAAATCGCAGTGGCTGAATACGCCACCAGCAATAATCTGGTGAATTCCTTCGCTAGTTTATCGTACTTTTTATCTCCACCAAATATCCCCACTGCCTCAGCCACCACAGCGAACATAGGCACGCCCAGCACAAAAGCAGCGAACAATAGATGAACTTGAGCTGCAATCCAAATCGCTGCTCTGCTACCAATAAGTGGGAACTCCCCGTACTGACGAGCACCTTCAGTTACTTGAGCCAGCAACAGTTCAGGAATTGCGAGCTGAGCGAGAACTCCGCAAACAGCCAAAGCTGTCCAAGACAGGACGCGTTTACAAATCACTCCTCCACCCGAGCGTCCATCTTTCTTAATTTTCATCGGCAGAATAGCCATTAAGCCCTACCTCCTCTACCTAAAAAGAAAGGTCGCTTCTTCGAAAAATCTACTGGCATATCTTCTCGGACCTTCTTCATAACCTCCATGTCTATTACTTCATACCCCTTGTCTTTTGCATACTTTTCAAGTCGTTCGACAACAACGCCCCGGACAAAACTTGGTATTTTTTCCATTTTCTCATAGGCCTCTGAGGTCCATTCTACATTGCTCTCTTCTGCCTTTTGACCATAAGATTTTCCAGCTCTTGAAGTGACCAAGGGTTTGTCCCCCACAGGGTCGTACGCACAAGAATCATCAGGGCCCAGATAGTCTCCAGTGTCCGCGTAAGCCCTAGCCCTACAACCACCACACACCTCTTTATATTCACAGCGACCACAACGACCGGAGAGCTCGCCCTCTCTCAAATCGGTGAAAATTGGAGATGTTTCCCAAATTTCCTTAAAGCTTTGAGTTAGAAGGTCTCCCGCAATTAAGGGCATGTAGGGGCACGGAGTTACCTTACCCTCTGGGGTAATCCTGACATAATGAACTCCGCAGGGACAACGAGTCTCATAATTAAGGAGGGGAGAGTCGGCCGACTCTTCAAAAACGTGTCGCATTATTTGCGGTTGGCACTTAGACCGAATCATCATGGTTCCCCTGTATTCTTTTTCCAAAACAACCAGCTCTGCCAACACTGCTTCATTTTCAGCTGAACTCATTCCCTTCATTCGTTCAGCCCTCCCCGTTGGGACAACGAAATATACGTTGAATGAAATTGCTCCCGCATCGGCTGACCATTTAGCGAGATCTTTCAACTCATGTCGATTACCACTAGTCACCGTCGTTTGTATTACAAAATCCAAGCTCTTTTCAGCACATCGGCTTACTGCTTCCTGTGTCTCACTGAGAGCTCCCCCTCCATGCCGAAAGCGATCGTGGTACTTGGCACTCAGTGAATCGATACTGACCGCCACCCCCTTAACACCCGATTTCATAAGTGAATCGATCCTGGCCTCTGTGAGGCCAGTTCCATTTGTTCCGATTACCACTGTAGCACCCTTGGAGGAAGCTTCTTCTGAAATGGCCTCAAGGTCATCCCGCAGCAGTGGTTCTCCCCCTGTCAGAATCAACATCGGATTCGAATTCACATTCAAAATCTCATCGAGTATTCGCATACACTCTTTCGTAGAAAGCTCAGTTTCTTGAGCATGCCAAGATCCGGCCGAAATATAGCAATGTGCACAGGCCAGGTTGCACCTCTTCGTCAGGTTCCATGCAACGATGTGGGGAATATAGGAGTCGCCTGACCTTTGGGCTGTGGCCACTGCTGTATCTTCGGATAGTATCGCTGTGCCTGAGGTTGGATTCACGCCTTATTGTTCTCCGCATCCATAAACTTCTTTATGGCCGACTTGGCATCCTTCGGCGAAACCATATTGAGATCAACTGGACAGTCTTCTGCAGCCTCCTCAACGTCCCTAATAGGACACCGCGTCACTCCGCTGGCCTTTGCTTCATCTATGAATTTCCTCATCTCTGGAGTCATTCCATCTATGCCTTCAGCGGCCGCTTTAAGCTGTTTTGTCTGAAGCTCTTTAAACATGACTAACATTGTGTCCAAATCGAACTCGTCCGCCTCGATCATAGCCTGTTTATTCTCGTCCATTACCATAGTTGTCACTCGCCAGAATTCATTCTCACGCGCGAACCTCTCAACCGTGTTCCTGGCCAGAGGCCTGGCTATTAGCGGAACCTGGTCAAGTCTCTCGAAAGCCTCCTGGGTCCACTGAACAGGATCTGTTGAAATTCTTTCTCTTGTGGTAACATGGCCAGTGTATGGACAGGTGGTTTCTATCATAGCTACCTCGGGGTCGGGGTCGCGATCAAGACCCTGGACCAGAGTCCGCTTCATTGCCTCTTCGGCCTTCACCTCAGCCAGTACCAACTCTTCTGCCGTACCTATGCCCATTATCAATTGCATATGGGTAGGTAGTAGCTTCTTAATGGCTTCGTCCAAGCGATCACCTGTAACCATCGGCATCCCATCCTTCCCTAAGGGAGGGACAGATTCGCCTTCTGGCTCGGCCTCAATCGCCTCAAGGGACCGGGAACCCGAACCGTTCGCCTCTATTTTATATGTTCCGTTCGCTCCAGGTCCATAATTGTCCATGGTGAACTCTTCTACAGCTTTTCTAGCTATCCCCAGGGCAAAGGGAGGAACCCTCAAAATGCGTACCTCTGCATCAGGAGCCCACTCTAGTCCAGATTCACCGTCTTCTTCAATCCAAGGAATGTCATCTGGTCGCACACCTAAGGTGCTTGTCACTAAGATATTCCCAGGGGCTAGTCGACACAGGTTTGCTACTTGAGAGCCCATATCCGTTCCTTCAATTCGGTGATTGCCGTGCCTAGATAGGATTAAGAGGCTAGGATCAATCTCTTCTATCCACTGAAGGATACACTGGAATGGCTTCCCTATAAGAATCTGTGTCTCCATCTCCACATCTGGGAATTCCTCCGCCATTATCTCAGCTCTTTTCAAGTTGGCTTGAGCCAGTTTGAGTAGTCCTTTGTCGATGATATTATTGTGAAGTTCCTCCTGTTCTTCAAATTTAAAAACCTTTGAAGCTTGTACAGAAAGAATGTCTTTGATGTTACCAAAAACAGAGTGATGATATTCCACGTCGAAAGCTGAACAGACGAAAAGTTTGGCCTTGAAGTCCCGGGCCATTTCCAAGGCTTGGCGCATCGCTTTATAAGAATAGGAGGACCCGTCTACACAGACCATCCACGACCCTTCTCTCAAAGGCCTCTCGTCTTTTGTTATCAGGATATCCTTCTCTACGTGCTGTATCACCCTGGAAACCATCCCTCCCAGCTGAGAAAGGGGTTGGATTCCGATCCCGTGAGCGCCTATGACCATCAAGTCATATTCACGGCCACTCGAGCCAGCCAGTTTTTCCTCCGGGTCCTCATCTTCAGCCACGATCCGGCCATCATCTCCGAGCTTAACGTCACTGCGTACATTCTCGCCACCATCATATTTATCAGCAATGTTTGGATCGAACCCAATGAGGCTAGGAAGTCTACCAGCACCCTTGTTAGCTTCCCTTATGATCTCTTCATAATTGATGCCCTCTAATAATTGCCTAGTAAGGGGAACCCCTGCTTTTGCGCATATCTTGGCAGTTTGATCCAAAAAGGAGTCAGAAATGAGCTGCAAGCCCTTCTCAATGAGCTTGTCATGTACCTTGCGTTGCCGTTTAATTTCTTGAGCAGTTTGGAATTGTGCAGGAAGTCCAGTTTCCAGCTGTCGGAAACGAACATCGTGCAGACGAGCTGCGTATACGTGGTTTCCGACAATACTACCACCAGAATTTTTACAGATCTCAACCGCTCTATCTACGGCCCAATGGGAGTGGTCTGAGTTGTCGATCGGAACAAAAACTTCACGGTACATATTCTTAGCCTCGAATCATCCCAGCCGCTTAATTCCGGCCAAGAATGTTTATGTTTAACCTGAAAAACCAACGGATTTCATTACACTACACTGGGTGGTTCCAAACAGAAATCTGTGGCCTTCCGCTTACCCTCCTGAACCTGCTTATTTTGTGCAGTAAATGCCTCATTTTTTCACAACTAAAATAGCTGCTTGTGACAAAAAGCACAAGCTAGGCCACCTCTACCACTTGTTGCATATACAACCATTCCAAAGCTTCTGAGAGATCAGCCCATTACAAGGCTACTAGACTAGCATAATCGGCTCCAAAAAACCCTTAACTAGGCCTCTATCTAATTGCCGCTCCCAAAAAAACTTTTCCTCTATAATATGTACCCATTATCAGAAACAATATAAAGAACAAAGGTGGCGCCAAATCCGAGCTCATCACTGGCTCAGCCCCTAAAACAATTGCTCTCACACTGAGGTATAAAGGGCGAAATGGAATCCAGGGCTCCACGATAGAAACCAGACTTCCAGGAACAGCCAGTCGAAAAACCCCAGCAAGATGAATCATATAAAGAGCAAGCAAGCTGGAAAACAAGGCTCCTTCGGCTATGGACCTGGAGGCTGAAGCCGCAAGCACTCCAAACAAATTGCCAGCAATCAAAGCTAAAAAAACCATTGTCATGAAAAGTGATATTTCGCCAAAATTGCCGGCTGTGACGACAATTATTAAAGCTTGAGCAGGCACCAGTTGCAAGAAATCGATCAAAGCGAAAGCCAAGGTCCTTTGTAGTAGCAAAAACCCTGGGTTCACTCCCGTCATCACATACCTCTGGAGTAGACCGGATTCCTTATCCCTGATAAGAGGAATACTAGATCCAAAAGTTGAAAACAATGCAAAGAGGACAACAAGTATGACGGTAACATGAACGCCAGGCGCACCACTCAGAATCAATGGTGCTATGAATACAATTGGCACTACAATGTTAAAAAACAGCAACCGCCTATTCCTAATAGCTAGCCGCCACTCGGCTTTCATTATCGTCACGTCAGTTGGTCCCTTACCGCTGTAGACCCTTCTGTGAGTGACCTTCCTGTTAGCATGAGAAAAACATCACTCAGGTCTGGCCTTGCTATTTCTACCTTAGAGATTTCAAGGCCTGCTCGTAGAATAGTTTTCATTAGCTCTGGTAGAGGTGCTACGTCAGCGGGCATATTGGCCACTATTTTATCAGGTGAAACACGAGCTACTACTCCATCCAACTCCAACCCAGTAATCTTTTGTTCGGGCCCCGATGTCCATATCTCCACTCTTACTTCCTCATCAAGCTGGTCCAGTAGCTCTTCTGGCGATCCTTTAGCAACAACACTTCCATCCATCAGGAATACCACGGAAGTGGCAACCTTCGTTGCTACTAAAGGATCATTCGTTGCCATGACCACACAACCTTTCTCAACCTGAATAACAAAATCTATAAACGCCTCTAAGCTCAGGGGGTCTAAGCCCAACGTCGGTTCATCTAGGATCATCAGCTCGGGGCTATGCACGAAGCCTTCGACAAGTTGCAGTTTCTTTTTCATCCCATGGGAGTACGAGCTGACAGGAAAATGTTTCACTTTGGACAAGCCAAACTTCGCAAACAAGTTGTCCAAAACAGACTTGGCATGCTGCCGCTCTAGGCCATATAGATCGGCAAACAATTGAGCATTCTCAATACCGCTCAGTTCTTCCAAATGCACTGGGCGATCCCCAACGAAAGCAATCCTTCGCCTGATTTCTTGAAGGTTCTCATCTGCCGAGTGGCCAAGCACTTCGACAGAGCCCTTGCTATTAAGCTCTGTGGCAAGTGCACTAAGAAGAGTGGTTTTTCCTGAGCCGTTAGGACCCATAAGAACGATTCGGTCCCCAGCAACACCTTCCATGCAAACATCCCTCAACCCCTGCCTGCCCGAGAGGTACTTATAGGAAAGTGAATTGATCTTAAACAAATGCTACATACCCTCTAAGCCGAGTTCCGATCGAGCCCGATCCATTACTTTGGGGTTCATTTCGTTAACGCCATTTTGCTGAGCCCAGTCCGTATAAATCCTCTTGACCATCCCCCTTACAAAGGTAGGAACATTGTCTAGCCGTCCCACTGCTTCCGATGTCCAGGTCACTCTCAGTGGATGTGCTGCCTGGTCCTGTACGGGTTCGTCGGTCGGATCGAATACCTCCTCGCTTCCTCCTTCCATTGAGGTGCGGGCAAGTTCCATTGGCTGTGCTGGCACTTCTCTTCCACCAATCTTCACTCCCATACTAGATACCAATTGGGTTTCCATTGGGTTTGTTAGCATCGCCACTTCTCTATCGCAAGAGCCACATTCAAAAACAGCCGCTAGGGTGCCATCCCCTGGAATCTGGCGTTCAGCAAAATCCATAACGGTATCACAGGCGATACATAGAAATTTCATCCTTAGCCTCCTTTGATATACTTGCCAACCCGCTCCACAAAGTCTTCCAAAGCTACGGCAGTCACCGAGTCGGGTTCTGTACTGACCAAAGACTTTCCTTGGTCAGCAGAAGCGCCTAGCCTGGGATCGAACGGTATCCGCCCCCATAGAGGCAGTGTTTCTTCGGAATCCTCTTCAAGGTCCTGGCCAGTGCCAAAAAGTCTGGAGGCATGGCCACACGATGGACAAACATGCGACTCCATGTTCTCCACTAAACCAATATTTTCTATCATCGCTTCCTGAGCCAAGCGAATAGATTTTGCAACTACAAATCGGGTTGTTTCTGAGGGAGTGGTTACCAAAAGCATTAGGTCGAGGCTGGGAAGCAACTCCAGTAGCCTCTTGATTTTATCTGTCCCAGGAGGAACATCAATTAAAAGCGCATCGAGATCTCCCCACACTACATCCCCAAGAAACTCCCTCAAAACCCCAGTCTCCAGGCTGCTCTGCCAAATGAACCCTCCCAATGAAGGCTCTCTCCATTTGAGGGGGGCGTCCGCCTCGTTCTGGAGTAACTCCATAGACATTACACTCACACCATCGGGACTCATTGCTGGCTCTACTCCATCTGCAGAATCTCTCAGCCTGGCACCCGAAACGTTGAGCATCCTTCCCAGGGAAGGGCCATTCAAATCTGCGTCAGTAGCACCAATCTTAAGCCCCTTCTTTGCCAAGCCGACAGCCAGATTTGCTGTTATTGCACTTTTTCCCACACCGCCTTTCCCACTTGCTATTGCAATAAGCCGTTTCACCTGAGATAGACGATCGGCAAGTCGCTCTTGTTGCTCGATCACTTGCTCCAGAAGTTCAGACTCCGTGGTATGGCTTACTTCCTGATAGGTGCGGATTTTTCTCATGTTTTATTTTACTCCCCGCTATTTTTATTGTTACTAGTCAGGGTGCCACCTGCTCACCGTTACCGTCCAAGACTGTGATGGCATCAACTGGACAGGCTCTACACGCCTCCAGAAAGATTTCTTCGTCAAACACCTTAATGTCAATCTCTTCTTTGATCACAGCTATATTCTCTTCATCGAATTCAAACACAGTTTCCGCCAGATCTATACAGTCCCCAAAACCAACACAAAGGTCTCGGTCAATTTTCACGGTTAGACCATTTACCCTTTGTTCGTCTATGTTACTCACCAGCCGACCCCCCGCTTCTAATTGCTGACGTTTTCCTTCTTTATAAATATGGTTTATCATAACCTCTAGAGGTTACGTTAGGCTTGCAAGGGGTTTCTAAATGAGCGACCTGGGGGAACACTGTCTGGAGTGCAGGGTGGTAACAATATTCCAAAAGAACCTATCTCTTCCGAACCAGAAAATGCTAATATGGCCAACCCCTTTTAAAGCTATATTTTTCTCGCTCTTAGCAGGACCTATATTAGCACAATCAGACTCTCCCACTGTTGTAGTAGACGCAAATTCTCTTCCGATTTGGGAGGCAAAGGGAGAACTCGGAGCTAGTGCATTTTTTGGCAATACTAGCCAGTTCGCTGTAACAACAGCGCTCTCTGGCGAAGCAGACACTGGTCTCTTGGACCTTACCGGCCGCGCTGCTTTTGCCTATGGCGAGTCGGCTAATAAACAAGGCGAAACCGTGATGAGCAAAAGGGCTTGGGAAATCACCTCAGACGTGGATTTTGAAGTAGGATCGGCCTTCAAAGGATTTCTTCTTGGGAAAATTGAATCTGCTTATGAGAAAAAGATTGACTTACGCTACAACATGGGTGCAGGAGGAAAATATGAGCGAGAGTTCCAGGGGATGGAGACTGAGTTCAGTTTTGCCCTATTGGCTGAAAAAACTATTCCTCTCGAAGAAGAGCTATTTCTTATCGAAAGAAAAATGGTCGGAAAATGGTCGGCGGGGTTTGCCTTCGCTAAAGAGCTTCGTGACGGTCGTCTCACAATTGAAAGCGATATATCTATGGAACCGGAATTAAAGAGATTCTCTAGCCTTACACTTAGCTCAAGACAAAGTGTTTCATTACAGTTGAGCCAGAGCATAGCGATCCAATTTTCTTTTGTAGACAGCTATGATTCTGGAGCTCAGGCTAGAGGGGCTCGATCAAATAACGACGGGCAAATCTTTTTTAGCCTTGTGAGTACATTTCAGTAATTTAGCGACCGCCTGAACGTTGTGTTCGCCTTGATCTATGTCCAATGAAACAGTAGTCGTTGCGCCTGCAATTAAAGGGTTAGTTCTTGTACCATCTGCTCAGCTAGTTTTTCTGCTACCTCTTCTAGGGCGGCGAGATCTTCGTCCGTGAAAGCCGCGTCCTGATGACTATCGATATCAATTTGTCCAAATATTCGATCATTTCCGCGGATTAAAACAACCATCTCCGACTTTACCTTTGGACTACAGGAGAGATAGTTGTCGTTTTGCGTAACATCAGGAACATTAATGTTCTCGTTGTTGGCAACAGCCATTCCACAGACCCCTTCTCCCACCGGAATTGTTGCATGGGGAGTTGGGTCGCCAAGGTAGTTATGAAGCCAGAGTACATTTTCTTCTGACCGCAACAAATAAATCCCCACCCAATCAAAACGTTCCTCCGAACTAAAAATGCTTCTCACTGCACGACGCAGTAGGGCGTCGGAAAGATAGCCCTCTTCCCTTAAGCCTTGTAGCTCTCCAACAACCTCATTGACATCAAACATTCCACGCTAGCCTTGTGATAAATGTTAGCAAACTCTATTAACCAAACCGCCCTACAGTCGGAAAAGGGTAGGCAAGGGAGCCCTTCAGGTCAAGCCACTCCAGTACAACATGCAACCCCCACTTCTCATAGTCTATCAAAGTGGCGTAAAATCAGTGTCTTTGCCAAGACCCAGCACAAATGCTGCAATTAGCCTGGCTGCGTTAGTTAGGTCCGCGAGGCTGATCATCTCATTTGGCGAATGCATGTACCTGTTAGGTATGGAAATAAGCCCCGTCGTCACACCCGCTCTATTCATGTAAATGGAATCTGCATCTGTCCGGGTCGCTCTGGGCGCAGCCTGAATAGTATAGGGAATGTCTTCTGATTCCGCTGCTGCTGCCAACCGTTCGAAAACGACAGGATGAACTGCAGAGCCTCGGCTAAGAACAGGACCCCCACCGAGGCTGTGATCTCCCAGTTCTTTCTTAGATATATCTGGTACATCCGTGCTGAATGTTACGTCAACCACAAGAGCCACGTCTGGACGCAATGCGAAAGAGCTGGTTCGCGCCCCTCCTCCAGAACCGCCTCCTATTTCCTCCTGCACAGTGGCTACAGCCACCGCACAACTATCCGTTGTGGCGTCCCCTATGAGTCGCAAGGCTTCCAGGACAACGTAAGCCCCAACCCTATCGTCTATAGCCCTACTAGAGATACGATCTCCTTTCATTCGGACCATGGAACAATCTACCACCATGGGATCCCCCACCCTTACTCCTGAATCTTGAGCTTCCTCTCTAGAAGTCACTCCTATATCAATCCACAGATCGCTCAGTTGGGAAACCTTTTTTCTCTGTTCCGGTTTCTGTAGATGAATCGCTTTCTTCCCTACAACCCCTATCAAGTCACCCTGGCTGGTCAAAATCCGCACTCTTTGGCCCACAACAACTTGGGGGTCCCACCCCCCAACACCAGCAAAATACAAAAACCCTTGCTTGTCCATATGGGTAACCTGAAAACCTATTTCGTCGATATGACCCGCCATCATAACACATGGGGACCCATCTGGATTGATCTTTGCAGAAGTGTTTCCCGCCACGTCAGTCCCAACCGCATCAGCAAAGGTTTCAGCTTCCTTTCGCCATACCTCTGCTGCCCTGCGCTCAAACCCCGACGGGCCTGGTGCGTCAAGCAACTTCTCGAGAAAATGTGTCGGATTGTCCATGGACTCGAACATATCACGTTCACGGCTATACTCAAAGGCCTCTCTAGCTCTTTAATAGTAGTGCATTAGACCACAAATCCCTTAGATTCCTCTAGGCCTGCTAACTTGGGAGTAGCCTTAGCAGTGATAAGCCAAAAAAGACTACATGTGATACGGGGAGAAATGACAAACAACTACTTCCGAAAGGGATTCGGATTAAAGTCGCAGGTACAGCCCTTAATCGACGCTGAATATCATTCAGGCTTGATTCAAAGGATACGAGACAAGGGCCACAAGGAAATGTTGGGTGACGTGACGGTACATCTAGCCCAAGAATTTGGTTTTTGCTATGGCGTCGACAGGGCTATTGACTATGCCTATGAAGCTCGACACAAATTTCCCGACCGGAGAATCCAATTGGTTGGAGAAATCATTCACAACCCACATGTCAATCAACGCTTGAGAGATATGGAAATGGATTTCATCCAGCCTACCAGTTCTGGGGTGTTTGATTTTTCAGGACTAACCAAGGAAGACGTAGTCATTTTGCCAGCTTTTGGAGTAACACTTCATGACCTCAAAACATTGCGAGACATTGGCTGTATCTTAGTCGATACAACCTGCGGGTCGGTATTGCTAGTGTGGAAGAGAGTGGAAGGCTACGCAAAAGATGGCTTCACAGCCCTGATACATGGCAAGCACTATCATGAAGAATCTAGAGCAACTGCATCCCAGGTTGGAAAATACTCCGATGGGCGATACATCATTGTGCGGGATATAAAGGAAGCTGAAATCATCTGTGACTACATAACAGGAGAAGCTGGAGCGTTGTCCAAAACAGAGTTCACACAGCATTTCCTAGATAAAGCCACGGCAGGTTTTGACCCCGACAGAGACTTGAAGAAGATAGGTGTAGCCAACCAAACAACTATGCTCGCCAGTGAATCAATGGCACTCGGGGCTCGGGTTAGGAAAGCCATGGCAGACGGCCTTGGCGAGGCATACGCTGAGGAACATTTCCGCTCCTTTGGCACCATTTGCTCTGCTACTCAGGAGCGACAAGACGCAGTGCGGGAATTGATGGACGACGGTCCTCCACAGGTGATGTTAGTCATTGGTGGCTATAATTCTTCAAACACTGATCATCTAGCCCACCTATGCAGACAGTTCACAAGAACTTACCACATAGAAGATGCCAGCTGCATAGACCTGGAAACTTCTACCATTAGACATAAGCCGGATGTTGGTGCAGACACCGAAGAAGCCGTTGAGAAAGACTGGTTGCCAAAAAAGCCTTTTACCCTGGGTATGACTGCAGGCGCTTCTACGCCGAACAATAAAATTGGAGAGGCCTTGGTGCGAATATTGAAAATCCGAGATATCTCACTACCACCAGGCCTCCAATGAAAACACCGGTGTCGTCCAAACATTCTTGATCCAGTGGTCTCTAGGGTATGCTGTATTCCCTTAGAGATGGATAGTACGGCCCAAGGCTCCAAGCGCTGCCTCGGCAACAGCCTCCGACAGGGTAGGGTGTGGATGCATGGCCTTATCCATTTCTTCAACAGTTGACTCTAAGTGACGACCAATTACAAATTCGGCAATTAGTTCTGTGGCATGGGGCCCGACTATATGGGCACCAAGAATTTCTGAATATTCTTTATCCCTTATCACCTTAACAAATCCGTCCGTATGTCCTCCAGCTAGAGCCCGGCCATTTCCAACCCATGGAAATTTCCCCACTTCAATGTCAAGGCCTTTTTCACGAGCCTGCGCCTCTGTTAGCCCCACAGAAGCCACCTCTGGATTGCAATAAGTACAGTTAGGAACATTTTCGTAATCTACTGAAGCGTGACTTTCGCCAGCGATTACCTCGACACATACAACCCCTTCGTGCATAGCCTTGTGCGCTAAAAGTTGGTTTCCAGCACAATCTCCTATGGCATAGACACCCGAAATACTCGACCTCATATGGTGGTCCACCATAACGAAACCTGCTGGGCTGACCTCAACACCAACCTCTTTCAGGCCCAAATTTTCAGTATTGGGAACCCTCCCAACAGCCGACAGTACTTTCTCTACATCTAATTCGTGAGTGTTCCCACTTTTGTCTTCAAAGATCAATTTAGCCCCTTCTGGGCTTATAATAACTTCTTTGACGGTGGCCCCCGTATGGAAGTCTACCCCTCTTTTTTGAAAACTTCTCTGCAGAACCTTAGAAGAATCAGCGTCTTCAATAGGCAAAATACGCTCTAGTGCCTCGATTACAGTTACTTTACTTCCATATGCATTATAAATATCGGCAAACTCCATTCCTACAGCGCCTGCACCCACAACGGCCAGAGAAGCTGGTGCATTCTGTTGAAAAAGGGCTCCAGTCGACGACCAAATAGTTTTTTCATCTATTGGCAAAACAGGAATGTCCCTAGGCCTAGATCCAGTGGCTAGCAGTATGTGGTCGGATGTATAAGTGTCAGTTTCTCCCTCGGAATTCGTTACCTCGACGGAGGACCCTCCCAACAACCTGCCTCTTCCTCTGATATGTTCAATCTTGTTCTTCTTGAAGAGATGGGACACTCCATTAGCCAACTTGTCCGCTATATCTCTACTACGCTTTTGCGCCGGAGCGAGGTTGCTTGCAAGCCCATCAAAGATGATTCCATGCGATTCGGCTGATTGACATTCGTTGACTAGCAAGGCGCTACTCAACATGGCCTTTGTCGGAATGTATCCAACATTAAGACAAACCCCACCCAAGTTTTCTTCTTCTATGCAACCAACCTGCATTCCTAGCTGGGAGCCCCTTATAGCCGCAACATATCCCGCTGGTCCTCCTCCTACCACAAGTAGGTCGAATTTATTTTCTGGCACGCGCGTTCTCTCTTGTTCTCAGACAGCCCTCTATTGGAGACCTCTCTAGGCTCCAGGTTTCACTTAAAATTTAGGCGGGGGATCCGTGCAGGTAAACCCTTTGCACGGAGACAGTCACAGCACGGCAACCTGTTTACTTTATGGTATCACTAGATTTATTGTTTATAGCATAATGCAAAGACTATCCAAGCTATTGGCGATACATCGCACGGAGCTCCCGCCCGTTCTACTTTCTGCTTCCTATTTCTTCACTGTTCTATGTGGCTACAATTTCCTCCGACCCGTGCGTGAAGCCATGGGAGTGTCGGGCGGAATGAACGATCTTCGATGGCTTTTTGCGGTCACGTCTGTAGTTTCTCTGGTGGTGGTCCTTTGCTTCGGCGGACTGGTGGCCAGAACTAATAGAAGAAAATTCATACCAATAGCATACCTACTAGTAATTGTGTGCCTTCTTTTATTTTCTGGCATTTTAATTCTTGATATTGCCAGCGGCGGCGGGCTAATTGGCTCCTCATCCGAGACAGACCTTTCTAGGTTGGTCGGTTATGTATTTTTTGTTTGGCTCAGCGTAGCCAACCTGTTCGTGACGAGCGTGTTCTGGGCATTCATGGTAGACATCTATACGGTTGAACAAGGCAAGCGAGTATTCGCATTTATCGGCATCGGAGGAACGTTAGGAGCTCTCATTGGGGGATGGGCGACTAGCATTATCAGTAGCAGCACCGAGTCCCCATATCTACCAGTCGGTCTTATGCTCACTGGAGCAGCCTTCTTTGGCCTTTCCATTTTTCTTGTCTTATTGCTGGACCGCATCACAGGTGGTGATGCGCCCAGATCGTCAATCACTAGGGACTTTGACAGCCAGAAAGTCCCAGAAGTTGATGGGCCGTTCTGGGAGGGATTAAGAGCGGTACTAAGCTCTCCATACCTTCTTGGCA
>MDTE01115732.1_pt1 | contig 62494 bp, 62 predicted proteins | sample 811231 | NCBI WGS metagenome assembly MDTE01 (sample SAMN05326651, study PRJNA326480) | marine metagenome | isolation source: seawater | place: Indian Ocean: Red Sea | collected 2010
GAGATATCGTTACGCCATTCATGCAGGTCGGAACTTACCCGACAAGGAATTTCGCTACCTTAGGACCGTTATAGTTACGGCCGCCGTTCACTGGGGCTTAAATTCAAAGCTCTCACTCATCCTCTTAACCTTCCAGCACTGGGCAGGCGTCAGCCCCTATACTTCGGGTTTCCCCTTCGCAGAGACCTATGTTTTAGTTAAACAGTCGCTCGGGCCTGTTACTGTGACCCTCAAAAGCATTCAGTTACCCGAAAACTATCGAGGGCACCCCTTATTCCTAAGTTACGGGGTTAAATTGCCGAGTTCCTTAAGGGGGGTTATCTCGCGCGCCTTCTCCCATTTAGGAGTATCCACCTGTGTCGGTTTGCGGTACGGTCGGTAAATTGCCATAGCAGACGAAGGTTTTCTAGACAGCATGAAATCAGAAAGATCGACATTCCACCGTAGTGGAAGGACTCTCCCAGCATCTCAGCTAAATATCCGAAACGGATTTACCTATTTCGGCATCACCTTGACTTTGGGACATACCATGTCCAATGGGTACGCCTTTCCTATCCTCCTGCGTCACTCCGACGCTTTAAACGACAACTCACCGGGGCTGGAATACTAACCAGCTGTCCATCGCTTACGGCTTTCGCCCTCAGCTTAGGTCCGCCTAACCCTACGTCGACGACCGTGGCGTAGGAAACCTTGGATTTTCGGCGCCCGGGATTCTCACCCAGGTTCATTGCTACTCATTCCGGCATTCTCACTTCCCAGCGCTCCACTCTGACTCACGTCAGGGCTTCAAAGCAAAGGGAACGCTCTCCTACCGCTCCTTCAACTAAATGAAGAAGCCCACAGCTTCGGTGGTAGACTTTAGCCCCGGTACATTATCCGCGCAGAGTTCCTCGACCAGTGAGCTGTTACGCACTCTTTAAAGGATGGCTGCTTCTGAGCCAACCTCCTGGCTGTTTTAGGAATTCCACCTCGTTTGACACTTAGACTACACTTAGGGACCTTAGCTGGTGATCTGGGTTGTTTCCCTCTCGACAATGGAGCTTATCCCCCACTGACTCACTCTTATGGTCTAGGCCTCTGGCATTTGTGGTTTGATTGGGTTTGGTAAGCTTTCGCCCCCTAGTCCATTCAGAGCCCTACCTCCAGAGGTGAAGCCATAAGGCTGCACCTAAATGCATTTCGGAGAGAACCAGCTATCTCCAGGTTCGATTGGCATTTTACCTCTACCCACAGCTCATCCGAGAACTTTGCACCGTTCAACGGTTCGGGCCTTCACAAGCTTTTAAACTCGCTTCACCCTGGCCATGGGTAGCTCACCTGGTTTCGGGTCTAATACATGCCACTGCATCGCCCTATTCAGACTCGCCTTCGCTACGGCTACAGATGTCAACATCCTTAACCTCGCGACATGTATTAACTCGCCGGATCATTCTTCAATAGGCACGCCATCATCTTTTCGAAAAAAGACTCTGACCGTTTGTAAGCACATGGTTTCAGATCTATTTCACTCCCCTCCCGGGGTATTTTTCACCTTTCCCTCACGGTACTAGTTCACTATCGGTCGCTAGAGGTATTTAGCCTTGGAGAGTGGTCTCCCCAGTTTCCCACAAGATTTCTCGTGTCCCGTGGTACTCGCGACAATACTGCACGAAGCCTCACCCTTTCACCTACGGGGCTTTCACCCTCTAAGGCAGTTGTCTCCACAACTTTCGGCTAGGGATATGGTTTGTAACTTCGCGAGACGTTGCGGACGTCTCCCAGTAAAGCGCACAACACCGCACAGACATAGGACCCGCATCCTTTAAGCCTCCACGGTTTGGGCTGATCCGCGTTCGCTCGCCACTACTAACGGAATAATCTCTTTTCCTCAGGGTAGTTAGATGTTTCAGTTCCCCTGCTTGCCTCCATTCGACTTATGTGTTCAGTCGACGGTGTCCCGAAATCAATCGAGACGGGTTACCCCATTCGGGTATCCCGGGATCAACTTGCTTGACAATTCCCCCGGGCTTATCGCAGCCAAGCTACGCCCTTCTTCGGCCTCTAGCGCCAAGGCATCCACCACGCGCTCTTAGTAGCTTAACCTTAATTTTATTCGGTTAAAGTTTTTAAAATCGCGATCAGAACACTCTGACCTATTCACTTGTTAAGGTGTCAGCCGGACACACGATAGGTTGACCGGCAATCAGGGAATTATATGTTTTTTCGAGGGTCCATGTCAAGGGATTTTAAGTTGCTATTAATAGAATTTCCCTACCTATTTCCTAGGTTGAAGAGTCAGCCAATAACAAATCTCTGCAGAAAGATGCTGCTTCTACTAATTCAGCGATTATTATATGCTCCCTTACAGTGTGAGCACCGTGGTCCGCTACCCCTAACACAACTGCATTAATTCCGTTTGAGCGAAATACGTTAGCGTCAGTCCCACCGCCGGATAAAATCAATTCTGGTTCCATTTTCGATACTATCAGTTGATCAATAACTTTCTCTACAACAGTTTCCTGAGGGTCTATTTTATATGCTTCAAATTCAGTGTTGAATTTTTCGGTAATGACGGCGTCAGTGTAACGATTACGCGTATCCTGTAAAATATTCAGCATATATGACTTTACTTTATCCAAAGCTTCTTCATTATGGCTTCTGATTTCCCCAGAAAACATAGCATCTTCAGGAACAGCATTCCGTACTGATCCCCCTTCAATACTCCCTACATTCATAGTTGTTTGTTCGTCCAGCCGACCTAGCTGCAATTGAACAATGATCTCAGAAGCTATTTTTATAGCGGATATCCCTTTCTCTGGCTCCACACCCGCATGTGCAGCCCGCCCTTTAATTTCGACATCGAACGCTAAGTACGTTGGGCTCCCTGAAGTTATTTGATTCACTCGACCCTCTCCATCAAAAACGATAGCCTCTTTAGCTCTTAACAAAGAGAAGTCTAGCTCTTTGGCGCCAATCAAACCCAGTTCTTCCTCCCGAGAAAACACGACTTCTATAGGCCGACGATTCAAGCCATCTTCTGAAAGCGATTCGATAGCTTCAAGTATTATCGAAATACCTGCTTTACAATCGCCGCCCAATATTGTTGATCCATCTGTATAAATTCGCTCAGAGTCTACAAGCGGATGGATACCTCTACCCGGTTCAACGGTATCCATGTGAGCGGATAACAATAGCGGAAAATCGCCTTCATCCTTGGCTATAACATTTCCATATCCATCCTGTTTAACATTAAACCCTAAGGACTCTAGCCTTTTTATAAGAAAAGCGGCGACTTCCTTTTCATCGCCCGATGGGCTGTCGATCACAGCCAAATCACAAAAGGAATTTACAAGTCTATCTTGGTTAATCATCAACGCCCCCATTATTGATAAGTAATTTAGATTCTGCCGGTGATTGTATTAGGTTATCATCATCGCGTCACCAAAAGAGTAGAAACGATAATTGTTTGTAACAGCTGCTTCATACGCTTTTTTAGTAAGGCCCAGCCCAGCAAATGCTGAAACTAACATAATTAGAGTAGATTTAGGCAGGTGAAAATTTGTGATCAAATTATCGGTCACCTTGAAAGAAAATCCAGGAGTAATGAAGAGATCTGTCTCACTTTCATATAGCTCGTCTAAATTTAGATTTCCCGAAAAATCATAAATGTCTTTATCTAATGCAAGTGATTCCATCGATCGGACGGATGTTGTGCCGACGCATACGACTTTTTTACCGAGAGCTTTTGCCCTATTTATATTTTGTGCAACTTCAGTAGAAACTCTATATTTTTCGGTTGCCATAACGTGTTTAGAAACATCGTTTTGAGTTACTGGCGTGAAAGTGCCTGGGCCTATATCAAGATTAATTTTCTGCAATATAATGCCCTTCTTCTGAATAACATTAATTAGATCATCCGTGAAATGTAACCCAGCTGTAGGTGCCGCTATGCTTCCTGGTATCGAGGCGAAAATTGTTTGATATTTTTCATCGTTTGACGAACTATGTTTGATATATGGCGGGAACGCAATTTTTGCCACAGAATTCAAATCAAAATTAGGAGACAATCGCACTTTTCTTTTTCTTAAACCAAGATTCTCTAAAACGGTTACCTTATTGCCGGGATATTTCGGGAAAATTACACTAGTTCCAATTGGAAGTCTACGAGATGGTTTCACTAAAGCTTCCCACTCTAATGGATTGTTATCATCGATGATTCCTAGCAAAAGAACTTCCGCTTTGCCACCAGTATCCGCTTTCTCGCCTATCATTCTCGATGCAATAACTTTAGTCTCATTGATTAATAGCACATCCCCTGGCTCTAAATAATCTGGAAGATCATAAAAGTGTTTATGCTCGATTTGGTGACTCTTACGATCAACGATCATTAACCTTGAATGATCTCTAGGCTCAATAGGGTTTTGGGCAATCAACGAACTTGGAAGGTCGTAATCAAATGTAGATAAATCCATATAATTATTATAGGGAAAATGCTCTGCGCTTCAAAGCACGACCGTGATCACTTAACGATTAATTTACCAACCATTCCAGCTTCTTTATGGCCTGGAATGCTACAAATAAAATCATAAGTACCAGGTACAGACGGAGCAACCAGTGTTACCTCACCAGTATTGCCAGCGTTAGTAGTAGCAATCACCACTTCTAAGTCCGGAACCTCAAAATCGTGAGCTATGGTCCCTTTATTATCAAAGACAATCTTTATTGTTTCGCTGACACCTACTTCAATCGTAGCTGGATCAAAAGCAAATTCTGCTCCATCAACACCTGAGGTAATTGTTAGTTGATTGGGTTGAACAACATTGGAACTTGAATCAGAACTGCACGCTCCAACCAAAGCTATAACCACAATTAAAACACTAGAAAAAATCACGAGTTTGAAATTAATATTCTGCAACAAAACTACACCTTCTAATAAGTAATTATTTGGCTGATTAATAAAGCCTGGGATAGTTTATTACTCCTCAGATTGGGTGTCAATTAGATGTCCGCATAACCCAAACTTTGAAAACCGAATTATCCGAAGATTCCGATTCTTCGGCCCAATCTACAATTCTCCAGTAGGGAGGAGATAACTTAAGATACACATTGTCACCCAATCTAGGTTCAACCTTGGAATGAAAGGTTAGTTTTTCAGCAAAAGTATCGCTACCCTTACGCCAAACATTCCAGACACACGTACTTTCAGATGTCATATTAACCTCCCTATATTCAAGGTCCTCTATTTATTCAAATGTGCAGCTCTAACAGTATTTTTTAACAGCATAGCGACTGTCATAGGCCCTACACCGCCCGGTACAGGTGTAATCGCGCCAGCTACTTCCTTTACTTCATCAAATTTTACATCGCCTACCAAATGGTACCCCCTCGGCGATTCAGAATCATCTACGCGATTAATACCTATATCAATGACAACAGCTCCTTTTTTTACCATCTTTCCAGTAATAACCTCTGGAGAGCCAACGGCGACAACCAAGATGTCTGCTTCAACGGTATGTTTGATTATATCAGTGTCAAATGTGTGACATATAGTTACGGTTGGATACTCAGCGAGACCTTTCTGCATCCATGCTATAGCAATCGGCTTTCCTACGATATTACTCCTACCGATAATAACTGCATGCTTTCCCCCAAGTTCTATATTCTCACGGTTAAAAAGCTCTATGACTCCCGACGGTGTAGCAGGAATAAATTGTGAGTCGCCTATCGCTAGGTGACCTATATTATTGGGATGAAACCCATCCACATCCTTGATCGGTTTTACGGACTCAATTATTGCAGATTCCTTTATGTGCGCCGGAAGAGGCAATTGCACTAATATTCCATGAATTTTAGGATCTTCATTTAGTGAATCAATTAAATCAAGCAAGGATTCTTCAGAAACTTGCTGATCAAATCTATGAATTTCTGTATATATTCCTACTTCATTACAAGCGCGTTCTTTATTCGAAACATAAACTTTGGACGCAGGATCATCCCCTACGAGTATCGCTGCAAGTCCGGGGTGAATCCCCGCCTCTCTAAGCTGTAAAACCTCTTGTTTGACCTCTTGACGTATTTCAGCTGCAATACGCAGGCCATCGATTAATCTGGCGCTCACATGTCTCCGAATAAGATAATTTCATTTTTGCTATATTGTAACATCTGTTAATAATTTATAGTTACTGGTAACAGAGTTTATTCAACTAAATTATAAGAGAGGTAGCCAAATATGCTAACCACAGGGGTAGACATGGTAGAAGTATGGAGAATACGCGAAGCGAGAGAAAAGTTTGGTGATCGATTTTTAAATCGGATCTATACGGAAAATGAGCAAAAAACCTCGCGTATGAGAGATCCTGAACTTGCCGCTAGATTCGCAAGCAAAGAGGCGGTAATGAAACTATTAGGCACTGGAGTAAGAGGCGTAGGATGGAAAGATATCGAAATATTACCTAGAAAAAGTGGGAAACCAGAAGTGCACCTCCATGGAAGAGCGCTAAATGTCGCTAACAGAATAGGCCTTAAAGATATAGCTATCAGTCAAACTCACTCCATAGAATATGCGATATCGGTCGCAGTAGGAAACGCCGACCAACCGTAGGTTGAGAGCCAGAAGGTTTGTTATTATGAGGATCGTTAGTGCTCAAGAAATGTATGCTATAGAACACAGAGCAATGAAATCAGGCCTTGCCCAGCATACATTAATCGAAAACGCCGCAAATGCCATAGCTAAAGTTGTTCGGAAAAGACTTACCGGGGTGATTGGCAAAAACATAATTGTACTGGCAGGGCCAGGTAACAACGGTGAAGATGCCTTAGGAGCGGCTTTAGTTCTAGCAAAATGGGGTGCTAACATAACTATTCATAGCATAAGAAATGATAATAGAGCTGAAGATTTAATTAATTCTCTGAACAATTCTCGCCAAAATCTCATTAAATCTTCCCAAAAATTCCTGCATTTCCTGGACGAGATTGATCGGTTGGACGACAAATATCTAGTTTTGGACGGCTTATTTGGGACCGGATTCAAAGATAGGCCAGTATCCAAAATATATGAACTTACAAATAAGCTAAACATTATGACCAGCCGCAAAAATACTCGCCTTGAAGTACTAGCAATCGATATCCCTTCGGGAATGAACCCAGACGATGGATCGGGGCCGCTAGGTATTTTGAAGGCTGATTGTACTTTATCGGTTGGAGCCGTCAAAAAAGGCCTTTTAACTTCTAATGGGCTGATAAATTCCGGGAGAATTATTGTTGCTCCAATAGGGATACCGGAGGAATTTTTTCCAAAATCACTACCAGAGATTTTAGATTCCTCAATAATTTCAAATATGCTTCAACTTAGACCATCAGATAGCCATAAAGGAACATTCGGCAAAGCCTCAGTGGTTGGAGGTTCACCTAACTATATTGGCGCCCCTTTGATGGCCGCGAGGGCCGCGGTGCGATCAGGAGCGGGCCTAGTGTCTCTAGTGACTCCAGCAGATTTAGGAGCGCAATCAGCAGAATATTTGCCAGAAGCCATCCACGAACCCCTCCCAACGACAATTGGGAATAGATCATTTGACCAAGATTCAACTAAGGCATTTCTGGATTTTGACTTCAATAATCCGACACTAATAGGCCCCGGGATTGGTCTAGATAAAAATACCGTACAATTCATTCACGAAATAATTAATTCTACTGGCAAAGGAAAATCCTCATCGCCGTCTATTAAAATTGTCATCGATGCAGATGGGATTACCTGCCTACCATCGCTGGATAATTGGTGGAATAAAAATAAAGATATATGCGTGATCACCCCACACCCCGGGGAAATGGCCACACTATGTAACATCACAACAGAAACTGTACAACTAAACCGCTTAAAATTAGTTCAAAAGAAATCCTCTGAATGGGGAGTTGTGGTCGTTCTAAAAGGAGCTTTCACAGCAATCGGGAACCCTAACGGAGGCATTTCCATTAATCCATTAGCTTGGCCAGGACTCGCATCAGCCGGTACCGGTGATGTGCTATCTGGGCTTATAACGGGATTGCTTGCACAAGGACATGAGCCATACTCCGCATCTCAAGTTGGGGTTTATGTCCACGGAATATCTAGCCTATTAGCCGCCGATAAACTGGATGCCATCGATCGTGGTATCTTGGCCACAGACGTGGCTGATCAAATACCCAAAACGATTAAGATGCTATTAGATGGCGATATGGACAAGTATTTAGAGCATCAATTAACTATAATTAGCGAAAAAGATTACCTATCATAAACACCACTTTTTATTTAACACCTCTAATTAGCACAACTCCTAGAAGTAAAGTGATTACTCCAATACCCCGTATAATATCTACCTTATGGATCGGCAAACCAAAGGCACCCATATGATCCAATAGGGCCGCACCTATAACTTGCCCTGCAATGGTCGCAGTCACAAATAACCCGATACCTATTTTAGGGCCTAAGTATCCTGCACCAACAAGCAAAGGGATTGCAAATAAACCAGTAATAAAATAATAGAACGGTAAGCCCCGAAGGACCAAAATTAAGCTAGAAGCAGCCAATATCGATATAGCGGCAAGTAATAGTACTCTATTGAATGGTGATGGGATCACCAATCCGCCCGCAAAAGCTTTATATGCCATCAAAGCAGCGACTCCCATAACCGTAGCCATCAGAGACAACCATGTAGCCTCAAGTGGGCCTCTTACCCTACCCATCGCTGAAATCATGGTAACCTGAACAGCCATACCAGAGCCTATGAGTATACTGAATATAATGTAAAAAAGTTGCTGCACTGCTTAACGCCACTGACCTTGCTTAGTAGATGCAATCATCAGTCCAACCAGCCTGGCTCTTGAAGTATCCAATCTTTTACTGACATTACGGGGATATCCCAATCCATTTTCAGTCTATCAACATCGACCAAGTAACCCTCTCGCTCGTAAAATTCGTTCATGGTTTTCATTGGTGCAGGGACGCGATCTCTTTGATCTTCTGGAATATGATTGTAATTTACTTCGATTCCTAAGGACTCAGAAAAAACCTGCGCTACTTCTGGTAGTGTCATTACATCACCTGCAAGATCAATTTCCTTTCCCGAAAAGCGCTCTGGGTTTTCAAATGCTGCTACCGCAAAATCAGCGATGTTTTGCACTGCTATGAACCACTGGTTCCTGTCAGGAGATAAAATACCAGATAGTCGCCCGTTTTTTATAGCGTCTCTGTTCCTATTAAAATTATCTGTGAAAGATACAGGTCGAAGTATTGTGTAATCAATACCTCCATTTTTTATAATTTCCTCGATTGCTCCTTTTGTTTCAAAATGGGGAACACCTATACTTCGGTTACCTCCAGAAACTCCGCTAAACACGATATGGCGCACATTAGACGTCTTCGATGCATCAACTACATTAGACCCTCGGTTAATTTCGGTACTAGAATCTTCTCTTCCAATCCCAATAAAATAAACTCCATATGCTCCATCCATAGCTTTCTTCAGAGAATTCAAATCATCCATGTCGCCCGCAAATAACTCTGCTCCTAAACTCGCAACGTCCTTTGCAACATCGGATTCAATATTACGAGTAAGCACTCTAACACCATGACCTTTTTCAACCAAAAGCCGTACAACCTTGCTACCTTGGGTTCCAGTACCACCAATAACCAATATCGATTTGCTTCCTGTGCTCATTTTTACCTTCCTCTAATGCTTATCCATAATCTTTCGTTGATTTTCATCACGTATAAGTGGAATAACGATTATTTTTCCAGATTGAAGTTGATCATATTGAGCCAATCGTGGAATGTTAGTGTATTGATTTTCCATCTATCTTTCAATTTACTGATGTCTTCGTCGTAACCAAATTCTTGATACCATCGGCTCATAGCTAGTGCGCCTGAAGAAACCCCCGTTCCAATCTCCGTCTGAGTATAATTTATATCTGACCCAACTACGGCACTCAGGGTTTCAGCAATTCTAGCCATGGTAATAGTTTCTGCTGCAATATCAATCTCTTGACCAATAAATTCTCCAGGACGAGCTAGTGCTTGCGAAGCATATAGTCCAATATCGTAGCCTGAGATTACTTGTAATTCCTTGTCAGGGGTCAGCAAACCGTTTATATTCCCTTCTCTAAGTGCAGCCTTATTCGATATATAATTTTCCATAAAAGACACGGGACGTAAAATTGTATACGGTAATCCACTCTCTCTCACTGATTCGATGATTACCCGCTTAGAATCCCAATAATCTACACCTCTGTTTGGTTCTTTAGCTCCACAAGAAGCTGTATAAACTAAGTGATTGATATTTTCTTCAACGCAGATCTCAATGACACCACGCCCTTGCTCAATTTCGGTTTCAATAGTGTTTTCATTTTGGACCGAAAAAACCCCATGGCTTCCTCGGATGGCAACACGGAGAGAATCTAAGTCATCCATATCGCCTTTCATTATTTCAACTCCTCTGTTAAGCAATGAGCGCGCCGAAGGCGAGTCAGGATTCCTAGTTAGAGCAACTGGATACCACTCTTTTGAAGTAAGTAAATGGGTTATTAGACCACCACCTTGGTTTCCAGTAGCACCTATCACTAATACTTTTTTTCTTTCTGCAGAGCTAGTCAAATTAATTACCTCTTTTTTCTATGATTTGATTCAATTGTACTAAAACCCTAACCGCGAAAGCTGTGACAATATTTCGTCCGGGGAGGCTCTATCACCAGCGTGTTCCCCAATTTTTCTCCACAGGATCGTTCCTTCTTTGCCAACGATAAAAACAGCTGGTGCAGCTAGCTGATCATCAAGCAAATCAAAAACCCCATAATCTTTGGAAGCCGTTGCCTGGGAATCCGACAAAATATGGAACTCCGGCTGGACTATAGAGGCCATGTTTCTAACATCGTTATTTCCATCGATACTTATTGCAATAATCTCTGAATTCTTCTCCGCGAATTCTGCGTATCTACTTTGCAACTCTCCGAGTTGGCTCCTGCAGATACCTCAAAAATATCCTCTATAGAATATAAGAACCGCAGTTTCATTCTCCAACAGAGTATCGTTTAAGGAAATTTTATTCCCTTCTTGATCGGGTAACGTGAATAACGGAGCAGAGGAAGAAGTGGTTGTATTATCTCCAATGTTAGCCAAAAGGATGGCTCCGCCAATTGTTAATAAAACCAAAAAGTAAATGATCAGATAAAATGGTCTAAACAATATCTCCACCTTTTTGAAAAATTAAGTATTCCAAATTAATACCAAACATCATATAACAATGGAAAATATATCTAAAGGCGATAAATAAATTGAAAAGTTTTAGGATTGCTCTAAAGAAGGTTATAATATCGGCTCATAATGTTTCTTGCAGTAGACATAGGGAATACGAGTGTAAAAATTGGGCTATATAAAAGTTCAGGCTTTAGTTCAATTTGGAGAACCGAACCCGATCAAACGAATAGGCAATTCCTAGATTTCCAATCGATTGAATCTTGGCTAGTGAACAATAACGTGACTCCTCAACAAATAAAAAATATAGCAATAGCAAGCGTCGTTCCTGAATTAACTAATATAGTTTCAGAATCGCTACAGGACTATTTCGACACAGGCTCACTCGTACTGGATTCCAACTTGAATCTCGAGCTTAAATTGAAAGTTGACAATCCAAAAGAGCTTGGTATTGATCGAATAATTAACGCTGTCTCCGCAACCATGATTGTGGACAATCCAATAATCATTATTGATTTTGGGACTGCAACAACGTTTGACGTGGTAGATAAGAATGGAGACTACATAGGTGGTACAATAGCACCTGGAGTAAGCCTATCTTCGAAGGTGCTAGCATCGAATGCGGCAAAATTACCGCAAATTCCGCTAGAATTTCCATCGAAATGGATAGGGAAAAACACGGTTGAGTCTATGCAATCAGGCTTAATGAATGGATACCTTGGATTGGTCGAAGGGATGGTCGAAGGTATAAATACAGAATTAGGACAAAAAGCTAACGTCATAGCAACAGGAGGGTTAGCAACTGCAATTTCAGAAAAATCTAATTGTATAGAACGAGTAGAGCCCAATTTAACATTAGACGGAATAAAAAGGATTTGGGAATTAAATAATTAGTAAGGTAATATCCATAATCATTCTGAATAGCATCAGATGGAGCAGCAATGGCGGAAACAAACATATTAGATAACAAACGCATAGTTCTTGGAGTTACAGGAAGCATAGCATGCTACAAATCGATCGATCTTGCTTCTAAATTGACTCAAGCAGGGGCAGAAGTAGACGTAATATTAACGCGATCTGCACAAGAATTTATATCTGCGCTTACGTTTAGATCGTTGACTCATAGGAGAGTAATAACGGATTTATTTGACGAGGAATCTGAAGACCCTGTAGAGCATATTGCGTTGGCAAAAAAAGCAGATATTTTAGTTGTAGCCCCCGCTACCGCTAATGTACTTGCCAAGATGAAGTACGGCTTCGCTGATGACGCCCTAACCGCGACTATACTTGCCACTAATTCACCTATTCTCGTAGCTCCAGCCATGGAATCAAACATGTGGCAAAACGATGCTACCCAAGAAAATATTGCTACCCTAATAAAAAGGGGAATAAAATTTATCGGCCCTGCTGAGGGGCACCTAGCATCAGGGGGATCCGGTTACGGTCGGCTCGAATCGATAGATACGATTATGAATGGAATAAGTAACATACTAGAGCAAACCACGGACCTAAAAGAAAAACACATTATCATCTCCGCTGGCGGGACTCAGGAACCTATTGATGCGGTAAGGGTGATTACCAATCGATCATCAGGAAAACAAGGGTATGCACTTGCCTCTGCTGCTGTATCGAGGGGTGCACGAGTAACACTTATAACCGCACCTACATCCCTACCAGATCCACCAGGAGCAAAGGTAGTTCACATAAATACAGCAAGAGAGATGCTTAAAGGCGTCACTGCAGCAATTAAAGATGCAGGAGATGCCCTAATAATGGCGGCAGCTGTAGCAGATTGGGAAAGTGATAAGCAATCAAAAGTTAAATTGAAAAAAATAGCTGGGGAAAATACGATGTCACTCTCTTTAAAACAAACTCCTGACATACTAAAAGCTGTGTCAGCTGAGAAGATAATAAAGGTAGGATTTGCAGCAGAAACTGAAAACCTAATTAATAACGCGACTGAAAAGCTAACTGAAAAAGATTTAGATATGATCATTGCAAATGACGTATCTTCAACAGATTCCGGATTTAGTGTCGATAATAATAGGGTAGTAATTCTGGATAAAAAAGGAACACAAACTGAACTACCTCTTTTGACCAAATTAGAAGTAGCAGACCATATTATGGACCGACTCTCAGAGTTACTATAGAAAAATATTACAAATCAATCGGAGCTTTTGGTGGAAGAAAATAAAAACAATTTACCAGTATCTATTGTTTTATTAGCAGCAGGATCCTCCGATAGGATGGGAACGCCCAAACAAACTTTAAATTGGCACGGTGAGCCGTTGTTAGTACATCAAGTTCAAGCAGCAATAAAATCTAAGGCGAGTGAAGTAATTGTCATTCTGGGGAACAATTGTCGGGAGTACGAAAATTTACTAAAATTACACTTAGGTCCATCAATCGATGAAATACATATTCTTGAAAATACTGATTGGCTTTCTGGGAAAACCAGTTCGGTTAAATTAGGGGTTCAAAATACCTCCGTGAATTCAAAAGATATCATATTATGGGCTGCTGATTCTCCACGAACGGCACAATTAATAAATGATCTAATTGACTCACATATATCTACTGGTAATTTAATTACCTACCCATGGCATGACAATAAAGAGGGACATCCTGGTATCTATTCCGTCACTTTAAAAGATGAGATTTATTCTATAACTGAAGAAAAATTTGGGCTTAGGGAGATAGTTAAAAAAGATCCTAGCCGAGTAGGTAAATTTATCAGCGAAGATGAGCTTTCTATAGTAAACATGAACACCCTGGCAGACTACCGAAAAGCATTGTCTTTGACTAAGCAAATTTAAAATGATCTGGCAGAAACCGAAGGAGTACTCTGTTTCCTTGACCCTAGTAGTCGTAGATAGATACAATCTAAGTCGCGTTTAGCAATTGAAAGTATAAATAATGACATCTGAACAGAATAAATCATTTTCAAACTCCATGGCCAGTGCATATAACCCTCACGAATTTGAGGTGAAAAGATATGAGTGGTGGGAATCAAAAGGTTACTTCAAACCGACAAAAAACACCAAAGACGACAATCCACCTTTCACCGTGATAATGCCACCACCAAACGTTACCGGACAATTACATTTAGGGCACGCATTAACAGCAACAATAGAAGACACTTTGGTCCGCTGGCATCGTATGCAAGGTGATGCAACTCTGTGGCTTCCAGGCACCGACCACGCTGGAATTGCCACCCAATATATTGTAGAGCAAGCAATTCGAGCCGAAGGGCTAGATCGCCGAATCATGGGTCGGGACAAATTCCTAGAAAGAGTTTGGGAGTGGGTTAAACAATACGGCGGGGAAATTCAGAAACAACACAGAAGGTTAGGAGTTTCGGCTGACTGGACACGTGAAAAATTCACCCTTGATGACGGCCCTTCTTACGCTGTTAAAACGACCTTCCATAATTTATTTCAAAAAAATCTTATCTATAGGGGCGAAAGAATTATTAACTGGTGCCCTCAAGATTTAACGGCGCTTTCCGATCTAGAAATTGAGTACGAGGATATCGAAGGGAATCTATGGCACATAGAATATCCCACATCTGATGATTCTGGCTCGGTTATTGTCGCAACAACAAGACCAGAAACACTATTAGGGGATACAGCTGTAGCAGTCAACCCTAAAGATCCCAGATATTCAAAGTTCATTGGTAAACAAGTTAAGTTACCTCTGACCGACCGGCTGATACCAATAATTGGTGATGAATACGTGGATATAGAGTTTGGAACCGGCGCACTAAAAATAACACCAGCCCACGACTCTAACGACTTCGATATTGGCAAGCGTAATAATTTGGAAATGATTGATGTCATGAACCCCGATGGGACTATGAACAAAGAATCTGGGGAATACGCTGGAATGGATCGCTTCAAAGCGAGAGAAAAGATAGTTTCTGACTTAGATCGAATAGGTTTATTAAAACAAATAGAGCCTTATGAAACTCGTATCGGACACTGCTACAGATGCAAAGAAATTGTGGAACCCCGCTCGAGTCTCCAATGGTTTGTTGACATAGAACCGCTCGCGGATCCGGCTATTAAAGCAGTAGTCGACAAAGAAATCTCAATAATTCCTCAGAGATTCACACAAATTTATATGAATTGGATGGAGAACATACGTGATTGGTGTATATCTAGACAATTATGGTGGGGCCATAGAATTCCCGTATGGTATTGCGCGGATTGCGATGGAGATAAATTAAGTGTCATCATGAATGACCCATCATCGGATTCCTCCGGAATAGAATTTATAGAGCATAACTATAGAGATCTTATTCAATCAGGATTTTCATTTGATCAGATATTGAAAGATTCTGAACGCATCGAATCTGCAGAATCATCAACGCCTATAGTGTCTGTAGAGAGCCCCGAAACTTGCCCGACGTGTGGTAGTAGATACCTAATTCAAGATCCAGACGTCTTGGATACTTGGTTTTCATCAGGGTTATGGACGCATTCAACTCTAGGTTGGCCTGAAAATACCGAGGACTATTCGAGATTTTATCCGACTTCTGTAATGGAAACTGGATACGATATACTATTTTTCTGGGTCGCAAGAATGATAATGCTAGGTATCGAAAACACGGGTCTCCCACCGTTCAAGAATGTATACCTACATGGTTTGGTGCGTGACCCACACCGCCAAAAAATGTCAAAAACTAAGGGCAACGTCATAGACCCTTTAGAGACAATCGAAAAATATGGAACTGACGCTTTAAGAATGGCTCTAACTATTAGTACCACTCCTGGTAACGATTTAGCACTTCCCGACTCCCGCCTAGAAGCAGGTCGAAATTTCACTAATAAGTTATGGAACGGTGCAAGATTTGTAATAAACACTATTCAGAATTCAAACGTTCAAATTACCAATATAGATCAAAAACCTGCACATCTGGAAGACAGATGGATTATTAGTAGGCTTGAAAAACTAAAACATGATGTGACAAAAATGTTACAAGATTTTCAGATCGGTCAGGCAGAACAGCTGCTGAGAGATTTTTTGTGGGATGAATTCTTCGATTGGTATCTAGAGATGGCAAAAATTCGGATCAACGGAGGAGATTTTACGCCTGTTCATACCCTTGCAGAAGTCCTAGAGCAATCATGTCTTCTTTTACACCCATTTATGCCTTTTGTTACGGAAGAAATTTGGCAAGCCCTAGTAGAAATCGTACCAAAGAAATCGAATCAAAAAGAATCAATAATGATATCCAGTTATCCAATATCTAATCCATCTCTTATCGATGAAGAAGCAGAAGATCAGCTTAAAGAAATTTTTGAGGTCACAAGGGCAATAAGAAATCTCAGAGCTGAACAAAAACTTGATCCTTACGTAAACATAGAAGTATTACTATCATCCGAGAAATATCTAGATGTGTTTGAGAGGAATAGAGAAATAATCGAGGTTTTAGCTAAAGCAAGTCCCTTAATAATTTCAGCCCTGGGGCAAGACGACTCGTCTTACAAGAACACAACTTCCATCGTCTTAGATTATTCAACAATTATAGTACCGCTCGATAATCTTGTTGATATTGAAGAAGAAAAACATCGAATTGAAGAAGAAATTAAGGACGTAGAATCAAGAATCAAAGAATTGGACAATAGATTATCTAATAGCGATTTTACATCCAAAGCTCCAGCACCAGTAGTAGAAAAAGAGAGGAAAAGGTTTGAAGAATCAGCAGAAAAATTGAAAAACCTTACTGCACAACTTCAAAATCTAAAATAGGATCTTTGGCGTTCATTCAAGCGAATTCAAATTAATTCGGAGTTAGCCTGCTGCACCCATGTTAGAATAGCCTTTTTCTTGGAGCTCAACCAAGACCATTTTAAGATTCAAAGGATGCACCCAAGCAACTTTATCATTGCCCTCTTCTCTTATTACTTTTCCACCCATTTTTTCTATATTAGCTAACGTAGATTGAACATCATCCACTTCTAAGCAAACCATATAGAGACCTTCTCCGAGAGGATTTCTTTCATTCTTTCGCTCCTCCATCATACGGGCAAGAGCCGTATCTGGATTAGCAGGAGTCATTACCTCAATAACTGCTTCACCATCGACCCCCAACATTTGAGCTGTAACTCCAAATTGATTGGTAGAGATTTGATTAAGGGGCTCAAGGCCAAACATCTTTGACCAGATTTCTACACCTTCCTCTAAATTCGCAACCATTACAGCATTATATTTTATGTTCGTAGACATTTTTATTTCCTCTCTAAAATTTAATTCTTTTATTCAGTTTGACTACCGAATAATAACAAATCAGAAGATTTACGATTTGGATTCTCTGGTTCTTGCGATAAGATCAGATACTGGATCCCAGTTAGCATCTTCGATAACTCCAATGAAAGGTAAGTTCCTGTAATATTCCTCGTAGTCCAAACCATACCCGACAACGAATAAAGGTGGGATTTCAAACCCCAAGTAATCAACAGGGACGTCTACCTCTCTTTTGGAAATTTTATCAAGTAGTGTACAAATTTTTATACTAGTCGGATTATGCTCTTGCACTGATTTTATAAGAGCTGCAATCGTGTGGCCGGTATCCACAATATCCTCAACAATTACAACATGCTTTCCTTCTATCATGCTTGAATCTCTAAGAGTGCTACTTATGTTATATTCTCCGTCGACTAGTGATCTTTCGATACTGGTTACGCCAACAGTCAGAGGTAAATCGACATTCCTAATTAAATCCACAAGAAAATATAGAGCGCCTTTCAAAACAGCAAGAAAAACAACTTCGTGTTCTGAATAATCAGTAGTAAGTGTTTGGCCAAGTTCCTTAACACGCGCGTTAATTTGTTGCTCGGTGAGCAAAACCCGCGATACCCCTTTTGAAGCGCCATTGTCGCTAATAAACAAAGGTGCTTGCTTATATCCTTCTGGTCGCATGTACTAATAGTAAATGAAATATCCTTGATATACCAGATAAATTTACGTAAGCTAAAGCAATTAATTCAAACTTTACAACATTCACACCTCCTCTTATAGAAATTCGATTAAGGAACAGTTAATGAGCGACACTTTATTGGGAGCAATTTTGGCTGCCTTGGCAGCTACGTCCTGGGCAACAGGCGCAATTTTTGCTCGAATAGGTATGCAATATATGGGATCTACCACCGGTACTTTCTTCTCTCTGATAACAGGTTTCTTACTAATTTTAGTCATAGCCCTACTGCTCGATTATGAAGCAATGTTTGACGTTTCGGTAGAAACAATATCATGGTTTGTTTTGCTAGCATTTATTCAATTCCCGCTCGGACGTTTTCTGAATTTCAATGGTATAAAGTATGCCGGTGTTGCACCAGCAACTGCGATTCTAGGTTCGACACCAGTTTTCTCAGCAATACTGGCACTTACTTTTCTTGGAGAGCAAATAACCTTAATGATTGGTCTAGGTATCGTAGCGGTAGTAATAGGCTTAGCAATGGTACTTTATAGGAGCTAACAAGAATGATAACTACCAATATAAAAAAACAACTATACATAGGTTTAGCTTCAGCTTTGGCAGCTGCCGCAGCCTATGGTGCGACACAAACGATAGCAAGGTTCGTAGTTACTAGTACAGCACCGGCTTCCGTCAGTGCTACCTGGACGATCTTCTTTGGCATGATATTTTTACTCTTTATGTCTTTAAACAACATAAAAAAAGATGTAAAAGCACCAAAAAAAGCTTTCTTCATGATGGGTCTTGCAGGTATTTTTTCATCATTCGGTGTATTTTTCATGTTTAGTGCGCTAGCCAACGCACCGGTAACAGTTGCATCACCCATTGGAGCAATAAACCCTTTAATTGCAATGGCGCTAACACATATATTCCTGCAAAAAATGGAGAGGGTTACTATCAATATGGTTTTAGGCTCAATATTGGTGTTAATAGGCGTAACAATGGTGATTTTAGGAAGATTTACAGTTTGAACTTAGCAAAGAAGCATCTAATAGCACGATTATTGATCTAACTCAATCAAAACCATTGAGACCAATTTATAGATCTATGTTTACCTTAAATATCCAAAAATAGTTCCCCAAGCTCTGTATTTCTTGACAAATCATATTCCCGCAAATAGGATTAGCAAATGAGACTTTACGATTTTAAGGGATACTTTATTTACTACTGCAGAGAATCTGCGGGAGTGGTGGTCGTCTAGTTTATTTAATTAAAGAAATTTAAAAACCCTCCCGGAAATATGGGAGGGTTTTTTTATGAGTAAAAGACAATGTTAGCTATTTAGGAGGAAAAAATGATCGTTGTGATGAGTAACAGTGCAACTCAAGGAAATCTAGATAAAGTTATCGATCAAATAGAAGCTTTGGGATATAAGGCAGATGTCGAAAAAGGTCAATTTACAAATGTCGTTGCCGTTATTGGAGACACGAGATCAGGGGGTAAAGAAACTTTAGAAGGGCTAGATGGAGTAGAACGAGTGATACCTATAATGAAGCCATACAAGCACGTTAGCAGAGAATTCCGAAAGGAGAACACCGTCATCGAATTGCCAAATGGCACGAAAATAGGAGATAACAAGATTACGATGATGGTTGGACCATGTGCGGTTGAAGACCAAGATCAAGTTAAAACAATGGCAGAAGCCGATAAGAATTTAGGATTTCCAATACTAAGAGGTGGAGCATTCAAACCTCGTACTTCTCCCTATGCTTTCCAAGGATTAGGCCTGGAAGGACTCAAAATTCTGCGTGAGGAAGCTGATAAAAATGGCTTGATGGTTATAACCGAAGTTATGTCTGAAGCAGATGTAGAAATGTGCGTCGAGTATGCTGACATTTTGCAAATCGGGGCAAGGACTATGCACGCCTTTAGATTGCTAAAAGAAGTTGGTAAAACCCGAAAGCCAGTCCTACTAAAGCGAGGATTCCATGCAACAATCCGCGAATGGCTATTGAGTGCAGAATACATCATTAGTGAAGGTAATTGGAACGTCATATTGTGTGAGAGAGGAATCCGGACATTTGACGATGAATTTTCAAGAAATGTCTTGGATTTAACCGCAGTTCAAATCTTAAAGAAAGAGTCTCATCTTCCAGTAATCGTGGATCCAAGTCACGGCACTGGTCAGAGAGATCTAGTTGTACCAATGTCTAAGGCGGCAATTGCAGCAGGAGCAGATGGTTTAATTATTGAAGCGCATCCAAATCCTAGTCAGGCATTATCCGATGGACCTCAATCATTGCCAGTTGAAGAATTACCGGCACTTCGTAAAGAATTAGAAGAAGTGGTTACAGCAATGGGTAGAACCATTTAGAAATAACTAGCTTTAATAGCTAGGTTCCAGGTAAACTACCCTCTAATGGCAGGATGGCGGAGCGGTCAAACGCACCAGGCTGTAAACTTGGCGCCCTTAGGGCTACGGGGGTTCAAATCCCTCTCCTGCCACCCAATCATACTTTACCTGGAAGTATTGATACGATAAAAGAGTTATTATTGTTAAGATCAAATAGAGCAAAAAAGGTAATCAAGCAATGAGCCAAAATATGACAGACTCTGTTTACGTACCAGAAATCAATCAAGTCCTAAAGAACATATCGCTTGATGGGCTTGTATCTAGGGGATTAATAGAAGAAATCATCGTCCAAGATGAGGTTAACGAAGCAATTAATTCAGGGAAACAATTAACAATCTACCAAGGATTTGATCCAACCAGTAGCAGCCTCCATCTGGGGCACTATTTATCCTTGAGAATATTACGGTGGTTTCAATTAAACGGGCATAAAGTCATATTTTTGGTTGGAGATTTTACAGCAAGAATTGGAGATCCATCTGGTCAAACCGTCGAAAGAAAACAATTATCAGAAGACCAAGTCGTTAGCAATACAACTAATTGGATCTCCCAAATTTCCAGAGTGCTAGATCTTCATGAAAACAACCCAATAGAAATCAAATATAACAGTGAATGGTTGAGTAAATTGTCACTTGAAGACATTATGCAATTATCGTCCCAGATAACGGTTCAGCGATTGATTGAGAGAGATATGTTTCAAAAAAGGATTCAAGAAAATAAACCCCTACATATGCATGAAACCCTTTACCCAATTCTCCAAGGATACGATTCCGTCGCTATGAATGTAGATGCAGAACTTGGAGGAAGAGACCAGATGTTTAATATGATGGTAGGCAGAGATTTTGTTCGAAGTGCTCACAACCACGCCAAACACGTATTAATGACACCACTAATTCCCGGTCTAGATGGCCGAAAAATGAGTAAAACCTACAATAACACGGTAGATCTAGATGAACGACCTGCAGATATGTACTTTAAGCTAACCCAGATAAATGACGAACTTTTGCCCCTGTTTTTTAGTGTTTTTACTGATGCTTCCAATAATGAAATAGAAAAAATTAAACAAAACATTACTGCCGGACATGAAATGCGAGAAGATCGATCAAAGCTATCTTATGAAATCGTAAAGATTTTCCATGGAACCAATTTAGCAGAATCAGCTCGGGAAGAATTTGATAGAGTGATTACCCGAGGCGAACAAAGAAAAGACGTCCTGGAAATCAAGACACCTGCTCAAGACAATCTATCTGTATTAGATCTTTGTGTGCTTTCAGATCAAACTTCAAGTAAAGGGGACGCGAGAAGGCTTATAAAGCAGGGAGCAATTGAAATCGATGGTGAAAAATATACCGATCCAAATGAGATAGTTCTAAGTTCAAGTATTAAAGGGAAAATAGTTAAGATAGGAAACAGAGGTTTCTTCAAATTAATATAAAAACAAGGTTGTTAAAATGAACCAAAATCGAAGACCTAAGGTTGGATTCCTTCAGCCAGCGTCAACTTTCACACATCTTGCTGCAATGAAGCAGTTTGGCTCCAACGCTGATTACATACCAATGGAAACATACGCCATTTGCCAAGAGGTCAAAAATTCTACGTTAGACTATGGAGTCCTCGCTATAGAGAACGTTTTTGAAGGGACGGTAGGCACGACCATGGATGCAGTGCTTACAACTGAGGAACTGAGTGTAGTGGGCGAAATAATACTACCCATAGCACATCACCTGCTATCCAATGGTAAAATCAGCGAAATAACCCGCATATATTCACACCAGCAAGCGATCAGCCAATGCAGAAAAAATATAGCTGCTCTTGAAAGGGAATTAGGACATAAAATAGAAATCATAACCGAGGCTAGCACTGCAAGGGGTGCAGAACGCGCGGCACAATCCACAGAAAAAGGTTCAGCTGCAATAGCACCTGACATTGCAGCTGAACAATATAACCTTAAAATTCTTAGAAACCATATGGAAGACGAAAAGGATAATGCAACGAGGTTTTGGGTATTGGGTCAGGAAGAACCTTCAAAGCCAAGTGGGAATGATAAAACAACTTTCAGCTTCGACGTTGAGAATGAATCCGGTGCATTAGTTTCAGTACTTGATACATTTTCAAGCCGGGGCCTGAGCGCAACTATGCTCCAATCAAGGCCATCGAAATTAGATAGATCAGCGGGTATTTGGGAATATACTTTCTTCGCCGAATTTTTGGGGCATATTAGTGAAGAACCTCTAAGTGAATCATACGATTTACTCAGTAATGGTACCACCTCGGTATGCAAAAGAATCCGACTTTTAGGAAGTTATCCTCGTTTCTCAAATCAATAAACAATCATCCTTTATGAACATTTTTTTTACGAAAAACCTCCCGGGGATAACGGTTTGCTTAGTTGTTGGTACTCTGGTGTATTTCACTTCTACGTTAGGAACGAACATACTACTAGATCCTCTAATACTAGCTCTTATAGTCGGAGTCCTCTTAAGGAATTCTCTTCGAGGCTCGAATTGGCACCGAGAAGGAAGTAATTTTATCTCAAAATACCTCTTAGAAATATCGATACTGCTGCTTGGTGGGAGTATTAGCATGACTTACCTAGTAACGGGAGGTATATCACTGGCTATTTTAATAATATTGGGAGTAGGATTGGGCCTAATAGTTGCTTTCATTTTTGGACACTATTTCTTAAAATTGGATCGTAAAATAGCCATTTTAATAGGGATTAGTAATTCAGTATGCGGAAATGCCGCTGCTATTGCGATAGCCCCCATAATTAATGCAAGTCCTTCTCAATTAGCCACGGTGCTTGGAATCAGTAGCGTTATTGGAGCCTCGCAAATTATAATTTTACCGGTTTTTTCACCAATGATCGGTTTAAACGATTATCAATACGGAATAGTCGCGGGCATGACAGTCTATGCCGTTGCTCAAGTTTACGCAGCTTCAGCAAGTGTTAGTAGTGTTTCTGCAACCGTTGCAACCCTTGTAAAACTATCTCGAGTTATTTTATTGGTCCCAATATTAGTGATAAGTCAATTGATTTCAAACCTCTGGAAAACAACTGGAGAAGATATCAGGAAAAATCAAGTAGCAACCTATATAACTGCGTTAAACAACATCCCTTGGTTCATTATAGGATTTATGTCACTTTCAGTCTTGAAAACAACAGGTTTTATTACCGAAGAAGTCTCCGATATGATTCGCTCACTTTGTCATTATTTATTTGTTATCTCGATGGTAGGCATAGGAACAAATGTTGATCTAAGAGAAGTAGTACAACTCGGATCTAAAGTTGCTCTAACTGCATTAGCGGTAATAGGATTTATGTTGACCTTAAGCCTAACTATGTCATTATTGATACTAAAGGGTTAAAACTAAACGTTGCACTATTTTGTTCTAGCAAAACAATGAATCAGCTTAGTATAAACATCGGACACATCAATTCTGGGTTTTGCTAATTCATAGATGCTATTAGGGAGAAGCCATGGAAGAGCTCGAGGTAATAATAAAACAGTTCGATTCACCTGATGAAATAAAGATTTTTGATAAAGGTTCATATGAAACAGTAACAATAAACAATATGATTATTGGGAGAGCAACCTACAAGCCAGGTTGGAAATGGTCGGAACACGTAGGTCCATCGATAGGAAAAGATTTTTGTGATGTGGAGCACGTCGGAATGGTAGTTTCTGGTCTCTGCACTGCTGCATTTCCAGATGGAGAAGTTACCACTATGAAACCAGGCGATATTTTCTTTGTACCTTCACGTCCGCACGATAGCTGGGTTGTTGGAGATGAGCCTTATGTTTCTATTCATTTCCTAGGTGCTGATAAATATACGAAATGAATTTAAACTGCCCTCAGCGCAATCCCAAGAAAAATCACGATTGGCCCCAACACAAAAAGCATATTCCGTGTGTTCATATATTTGGAAAAGCCACTAAAAAACCAGATTATTCTATGACCTCTAAAGCCACTCAAGGATAAAAAATTAGACCGTTTTCCATCCGAATTAGCAGATCTTTTTTTTGAGAATTTAAAACCAAGCATAAACATTAAAAATGATAAACCTATTTTCAAACTAAGAATTGCGAAATATGGTATAGCGATTCGCGTCGATAAATTATCCAAAGCTAACAGCGCCCCAGTTATGATCAGCACCCATTTAGAGAGTTCAACAATCTCACCGAATGACTTACCCGACGAAGCAGAAAGCAACTTAGAGTTGAGGTCATCTGAGCTGGGTTTTAATACGATATAGAAAATAATATTGCCACCTACCCAAGTTACTGTCGCCATAACATGTAACCATCGTGTAGCAATAATAGCTAAATCTCCGAAACTCATAGGGTGGCCATCCATTTCGAAAAAATTTCTTTACAATTTTGGTGAAGATTTCTAGGTGAGTTTTTATGAAGATCTTCAAACGGATCCAAGCCTATTTTCTCAAATAAAGCTTGGACCTCACAAATGGGGAAGCCCAGAATATTCAAGGGACAACCATAATACCCTTCTACTGGATCAAGCTGCATATCCTGAATTCCATATGCCCCAGCTTTGTCATAAGGGTGTTCAGCTATAATATATTCTTCAATTTCCTTATCTGAACAATTTCTAAATTGGACCTTGGTAGTAGCAAAACTGGAATAACTTTCCTGCGACCCAGGATCGATTAACCCAAGACCGGTTATCACTTCATGTGTTTTACCCCTTAACGCATATAACATTTTACGCGCTTCATCAGCATTTTTAGGTTTACCAAAAATATGGCCATCCGGAGAAACCACTACGGTGTCCGCGGCAATAACTGGTTTTTTAGATTCTCCTGCTAAGGAATAGGCTTTAGCTAAGGCAATTTCCATAGAGTAATTTGGCGGCGAAAGATCTTCATTCAAACCACTTGAAAAAAGATCTTCGTCAAGCGCAGGCGCAAGTATCATAGCGGAAGGGTCAACCAATCGGAGTAATTCAACACGTCTCTGGGATGTAGATGCAAGAAGGTACGAACTTCTGGTCGGGCGCTCAAGCATTGTTATCGACTCTATGTGCGAGGTATGCGGAAACATATCTATCGGAATTACTTCTTTTATCGTAAACCCTCCCAATACTAGATGGTATAGATCTCTCGATAATGTCATAGGATCGCAAGACACGTAAGCTATCTTTGCTGGAGGATTTTCTATGATAGAGTCCAAAACTGATTTATGACATCCAGAACGTGGAGGATCTAAGATCAAATGATCAATAATAAAATTTTGGTTCCCCATTACATTTTCGGTTTTTTCTTGAATCAAGCTTATGTTTGTAAGCCCGACTAGATTATTTTGAGCATCTTCCACCGCGGACGCTGATTCTTCCACGGCTATAACATTGGCATAGTATGGGCATAATAAACCAGCGAAAACTCCTACCCCAGCATAAGCGTCAACCAAAGTTTCTACACCCGTGGGAGCCAATTTTTCCCTAATGATATTTACCATAGTTTCAGCTTGTTCTGTATTAACCTGGAAAAAGGAAGGTGAGGAAACTTTAAAATCAAATCCTAACAATTTTTCTATGTGGTATGGCTGTCCTGTCTGAAGTTCTCCAGGCATGTTTCGATTAGAAATATTTGGTTGGATCATGTAAGACTCGGTATTACCGCCAACCCTAACGGAAAGTTGGCTGTCATTGGAAGTCAATGAATTTCTTATCTGGCTCTTGATATCATTAATCCTTGGATCAACTATGCGACAGCTATCAATAGCTTCGAAACGGTGGGTAATCCAATTTGTAAATCCGATGTCCCCTTCATTCCGGACAGTAAAACGAGCATTATTCCGATATCCCCAAGTCGATGGTGATTTAATCATTGTTGAAACCGGTGGATCTACAATATTTCCGGTCTCCCTTAAGGTTTTAATTACAATCTCTCGTTTTAACTCCAATTGCTTGCCATAATCAATGTGCTGAAGTTGGCACCCACCACATTCACCAAAGTGGGCACATTCTGGTATCTTACGGCTTTCAGCTGGAAGATTAATCTTAATTGCCCTCCCATAGAGGATTCCGTCTCGGTCACCGAGAATTTCGACTTCTACCTCTTCTCCTGGTATCCCAAAAGCCACATCTATCACTTGACCGTCTTCGGTGACTCCTACGGCATCACCGTATTTATTAAACCCATCAAGTTGTGCAACAACTACACGATTATTAGCGTCAAGGTTAACTTGGGACGCAAAAGAAGGACTAAACCGTCTATATTTTTTCCGTGAAGATTTCATAAATACAGAGTACTAACCAAAGAGGAACCCTTCAACAAATAAATGCTATTCCAGATTTTCAAGATAGAATATATAGATATATATAGGATTAATAAAATAAATGAATTAGAATCTAATTAAACAAACTGAAAACTAGAGAACCGAGTAATGAGTCCAAAAAGCATAAAAGTCGATCTGAATTTTGAAAACACCGTTAACTATATACGGCACTGGATCGAAAAACATACCGGCTCCCTCCAGGAGCAAAGTATACAAAATGGCATCCAGTATCGATTTGGAACTGAGTATGGAGAGCGGAAAATAAATGTATACGATTCGAAAACAAAACCTGGAACAAGAATAGTATTTAATGACCCGATATTTGAAGGTTCAGAGCTTATCGCTATAGATCTAAACAGGGAGTTTGGAGAAGAAGCACTCTCTACTAAAACTACGCAAAAAAAAGCTGGAAGCGAAGTAAATTTTCTATCAAAATATAAAAATTTACCTAGGATTGGATCTGATGAATCAGGCAAGGGTGACTATTTCGGGCCAATAATCATATGCGCGGTGCTTTTTGAAAAAAATACTGAGATAGAAGTTGAGAAAATTCTAAGCACGGATAGGTTTGGGATAAGAGATAGCAAACAATTTACCGACATCCAAAATAGGCATTTGGCGCGAAAGATTCAAAATATATTGCCAGATTTCGAAATATTCAAGTACTCTGCATTTGACTACAACAAATTACATGATAAGAAAACTTCCAACTTAAATGCTTTGATCGGTCTTGGCCACTCAGCGGCAATTGAAACCCTCTTGACCCGTCGTCAAGATAACAAGACAAATCTCCTGGAGATTAAGAGTTTACCTTCTATTGTGGATCAGTTTGATAGAAAAACCATGCCAGGACTACATGGATTGAAAAAAAAATATCCTTTTTTCGGTCAGACACAATTTGTTCAAGCACCAAAAGCAGATGCAAATGATCTCGCGGTCGCATCTGCTTCTATCATTGCCAGAGCAATATGGCTCCAGGAATTAGAGAGTTTATCCGATGAAATTGGTTTCAATATCGCAAAAGGTGCCGGACCTAAAGTAGATGAAGACGGTCGGAAAATTTTATCTGAGAATGGCATAGAGTGGTTGCAAAGGAACGCAAAATTTGATTTCAAAAACACAACCAGAATAGTTTAATAGAATAGTTTTAGGAGCAACTTATTATGAAAATTGGCTTAATTTCAGATACTCACTATCCTGAGGCGCCTATTTCACTTCCAGACTCGGTTCTAGAAGTCTTTACCTCTAATAAAGTTGAAATGATACTACATGCAGGAGATATTTATGATCCCGCATGCCTCGACTGGCTGGAAAAAGTAGCACCAACACTAGCGTGCGAAGGAAATGGCGATTTCTTTAGGAAAATTAAAGACTCAAGAATAGAGCCAACAAGAGTGATTAGCGTCGAAGGTTTTGATATTGGTCTTACTCATGGGCTTGCAATACCAGAAATGCCACCTAAAAGAACAATAGAATCTGTAATGAAGAATGAGTTTGGTCAGCCAGTTGATATAATAGTGTTTGGAGACACTCATACTGAGGAAGTCGTTAAAGTTAAAAATGTTCTATGCATCAACCCAGGAAGCCCTACACTTCCACATAATTTAGACCACATAACGGGAACAGTGGGAATATTAGAACTAAACGCAGGCTCAACTCCTATAACGAAAATAATACATCTAGAATCCAAAAAAGAGCTCGATATGGAAAATCCAGTAAAATGGTGGAGCGTCAGATAAAAAAATATTACGTTGAATTACGAGGGTTTATCTAAATAACTGCCCCCTTGTTACATAGCGGCCTTGTTTAGGATCACTTGCTTAGATATAATTAGTCCCGTTCAACCAATATATTTTCAGGAGAAACAAGATTTTTTACGCTGTTTTTGAAACCGGTGGGAAACAATATAGGGTGTCACCCGGGCAAAATATTGATATTGAAAAATTGCCAGGTGAACCAGGCGATCGAGTCGAATTCGATAATGTATTGCTTCTTCAAGATAATGACTCTGTAACCGTAGGGCAACCTACTGTAAAAGGAGCCAAAATTATTGCAGAAATAGTTGAACAAACAAAAGATAAAAAAGTGATCGTTTTTAAATATAAGAATAAAACTCGTTATAGAAGGAAACAGGGACATAGGCAACCAATTACGCAGCTTTCAATTAGGCAAATACTTACGAAGTAGAACGCAGTTTCATTAAATACTTACGGAGATATAGGAAATGGCACATAAAAAAGGTGGCGGAACCACAAGAAACGGTAGAGATAGCCAAGGTCAAAGATTAGGCGTTAAAAAGTACGATGGCGAAATCGTAAAAGCGGGAAATATCATTCTTCGGCAAAGAGGCACTCGTATATATGAAGGTACTAATGTCGGCAGAGGAAAAGATTTTACCCTATATTCCAAAATTGATGGAACAGTTAAATTTGAACATCAAACTAAAGACAAGAAGAGAGTCAGTGTCTACCCAATAAAATAGTTCTAAAAATTATTGTTACACCTAGAAAAATAGCAACTAAAGGAAACTACTCATGAAATCAGAAATCCATCCCAAATACGGCCGGTCAGAGGTGACTTGCGCGTGCGGAAATACGTGGGCAACGGGATCTGTGCAAGAAAGTATCCGGGTGGATATATGCGATAAATGTCATCCATTTTATACAGGACAACAACGGATCGTTGATACTTTAGGGCGAGTTGAAAGACTTAGAAAGCGATATGCAAAAAAAGAAGATTAGTGACTTCCTACTCATCAATCAAAAACCTTTAATATCGCACATATAAAAAAATAGGCTTATGAATCTGTTTACTCAAAAAACAGCTCCAAATTACGGTGGCCAAGCGCTGATTGAAGGCGTCTTAATACGTGGTGTTACAGCGATTAGTGTAGCCATACGACGGCCAGATGGTTCAATATTTGTGACGACCGAACAAATAGGATGGAAATGGGCTAAGCGTCTACGCACTATCCCTCTGATTCGAGGCACGATTGTACTTGCTGAAATGATGACATTAGGAACCAAAGCATTGATGCTTTCTGCAAAAGTGGCGATTGAGGAAGACGATGAGCAAGAGGAAACTCTGTCATCAATGGCAATTGGCATCACTCTTTTTACAAGTTTATTTCTGAGTATAGGACTGTTTTTCATTCTACCAACGGTAGCTACTAATTTTGTGGACTCGAACTACCAAACCACAAATATCAGCTCTAATCTCATTGAGGGAATAATTAGATTAGTGTTATTTATTGGTTACCTAGTCGCGATCAGTTTAAGCAAAGACGTAAGAAGAATTTTCCAATATCACGGTGCAGAACACATGACCGTTCATGCCTACGAGAATAAGCGAGAGCTTACGATAAACAACATTAAAGACTACCCCACGCCCCACCCCCGATGTGGAACGGCATTTCTTTTAGTCGTACTAATAATCGCTATCAGTGTTCATGTTTTATGGACACCCCCAGTCCTATGGGAGCGAATCGTATCTAGGATTATCTTAATACCGATCATCACTGGGATTAGCTATGAGATAATAAAATGGAGTAGTAATTACTCTTCATTTAAGCTGATGAAATTAATTATTGCTCCTAATTTATGGCTCCAATCCCTGACAACTCGCCAGCCAGATGATAGTCAAATAGAGGTAGCATTACATGCAATGAATGGGGCAATTGAAGCTGATCGATTATCTACAGTAAACGACTAGTATTTACCAGCGTAACTATCCTCGGCGACTATTCAATACCTCTGCTATATCTTTCAAGGATATTTCTTTTGCTTCCAATAGCACCAAAAGGTGATATAAAAGATCTGCAACTTCATTTTTAGTGTTATCGTCTGATTCCGCCATTGCTGCAAGAGCTGTTTCGCCAGCTTCTTCGATCACTTTTTGACCTATCTTATTAATTCCACTCCTCAGTAACTCTGCCGTATAACTACCGTCGGGTAATTCTTTGTTACGTTGGGCGATAATATTAGCCAATTCACTCAATTCGAGGTCCAATCTATCTGCAGTTTTAGTATCAGCGCTCCAATCATCACTCACAGATTCCTGAAAAAAACAGGTGTCCTCCCCAGTGTGGCATGCGGGGCCATGGGGATTGACTTTTATTAGCAGCGAGTCTGAATCACAGTCAGGTTTTATATCAACGACATCCATATAATTTCCTGACGTTTCACCTTTTAGCCAAAGTTCCTGTCGAGATCTACTAAAAAACCAGACTTGCTTTGAATCGATCGTTTTCTGCAAAGCTAGTTTATTCATATATCCCACCATTAGAACTCTACGATCCTGAGAATCTTGTATAACTGCAGGAATCAGTCCATTTCTGTCAAATATCAATGTATTCGTTTCCAATTGGTTTTCCTCCTAATCAAACCCGTTTATTCGAGTAACACTATGTATTGATGGAATCAACAATAGTGATGATCTCATTCAAATTAGACACTTCATAAAGTGGTTCATGCTCAAACCCATCTGGCCAATCTATTCCAGTTCTATTCACCCACACTGCGCCCATACCAAGCGATTGAGCGCCCTGTATATCTTCTAGAGGTGAATCTCCAACATAGATAGCAGAGTCTGGGTCAATCTCAAAATAATCTAATGCGGCTAGAAAAATAGATGGGTGTGGCTTGTAAATTCTCTCAGCTTCGGAGCATACTATTTTATCAAAAAATAATCCATTACTTTCTATCGTTCTGCTCAAGAAGTCAGTGTCTGCGTTACTAATGATGCCAATATGAATATCGCCACTTAGTTTCTCTAACATTTGTTTTACATCCCCAAAAATTTTCCTTTGATTCAAATCTTCCAATATTATATCTACCGATTTTTCACTAGAGATGTCAGATCGCCCAAAATATTCGTAAGTTCTCTCAAAACAAGAAGCCCAAGCTTTTTTGTAAGAAGTAAATTCTTCCGGAACCACCCATGAACCGTCCTTTAATTTAACTCTTGTTTCGCGAAATTCTGTTTCATAAATTCGCCATTGCTTAAGTAAGACATCGGGGTCTATTTCCAAACCGAGCTCAGAAACGATAGAGAAAAATGTCTGGGAAAGTTTCTCAGGCTCATAGTGAAAGAGCGTGCCATAAGCATCAAAGAAAATAGCTTTTAATGGCTTTTGTTTTGGCATAGCTATTTACCTTCATAACGGACAGAAATTCCATTATCAAACAGATATTTTTTTGTTTCTTGAATTTTGTTATCTCCATAATGGAAAATACTTGCAGCTAAAACGGCATCAACTTTTCCAGACCCAAATGCCTCTAAAAAGTGTTCGTTTCCTCCTGCGCCGCCACTCGCAACAACAGGTACCGAAACACCTTCTGATATAGCTTTATTTAAATCTAGGTCATAACCTTGTCTCGTGCCATCCATATCCATACTGTTTAGTACTATCTCGCCTACACCCAACTCAACTGCATATCGAGCCCATTTAACGGCGTCTATATTAGTTGAATCCCCATCACCACTACCTGTCCGAATTCGAACTTCCCATTGTGAAGACGGATTAATACTAATAGCATCTCTGACGTTTAATCCATCATCTGGTGTTTCAGAAATAGCCTTCGCATCCATTCCCAAAACTATACATTGGCTTCCAAATAGTTTTGCAGCATCCTTAATTAACTGTGGATCTTCAACAGCTGCAGTATTAATGCTAACTTTATCCGCACCAGCATTAAGCATTAAACGAATATCTTCTACGCTCCTTATGCCGCCGCCAACAGTAAAGGGAATATATATAGCTTCAGCCACTTGTGATACCACTTCGTACATTATGTTTCGGTTATCAGACGAAGCAGTGATATCGTAAAACACAAGCTCGTCAGCACCCTCTAAATCATAATATTTTGCGAGCTCAACGGGGTCACCCACATCACGATGGTCTTTAAATTTTATTCCCTTTACTACCCTGCCATCTTTTACATCTAAGCAAGGTATAATTCTTTTGGATAACACTATCGAATCTCCTTAACCATTAAACCATCTTATCCAAGCAACCCTTTACGCACAAACTAAAATATATGACACTAGTAAATAAGGGGACAATTGATTAGGTAGAGTTTCACAGAAAGAGGTATTTTATATGGTTGAAAACATACTCGGAATTGACACAAAAAAGGTTTTTGAATTTACAAAGGTTTTATCAGCAGACGATGTAGAAAGTTTTGCAGATGCATCAGGAGATACTCAACCTCTACACCTAGATGATGAAATGGCTGGAAAATCACGGTTCAAAAAGAGGATTGCTCATGGAATTCTTACTGCTGGAGTAATTTCCGCCGCAATTGGAACGAAAGTTGCGCCAGGACAGGTAGTTATTTATATGGGTCAAAGTTTGCGGTTCTTAGCGCCAGTATATTTAGGAGACGCAATAACCGCAAAACTTTCAGTAATTAGCATTAATGCTCCACGGCGTCTCGTTACATTAAAAGCAAGCGTTGTTAATCAAGACGGGCAAGAAGTCCTAACCGGTCAATCTGAAGTGATGATTGAACCCTACGAAGACTAGTTACCTGTTAATACTATTAGTTAGTTCCGTAAAGTCGATTGCACCGCTATAGAGAGATTTACCAATAATCACTCCTTCTAAACCCATGGTCGACAACTTTAAAACATCTTTAATTGACGAGACCCCACCAGATGCGATGACCCTCGCAGGGGAAGAGAATGCTAAAAATGTGCTAAGTGAATCGATGTTAGGACCCTCCATAGTCCCATCTCTCGAGATATCTGTATAAATAAATCGCTGCGCACCTATAGACCTTAATTTTTCAGCAACCTCAAAAACATCAGATTTCGAAGCTTTTTCCCAACCTTGGACCATTATGAACCCATTTTTAGCATCAAGGCCACATATGATTGAATCACCAAATCTCGTTATTGCTTCGGAAATCAGATCGGGATCTGTAACAATAACACTACCAAGTATCACCCTCTGTACGCCCAGATTTAGTACTTCATTGACAGACTCCATAGTACGGAGGCCACCACCCAGTTGCACGGGTATAGACAGTTTATTAACCATTTTATCAATCACATTTATATGATGTAGAGACCCTTCTCTCGCGCCATTCAAATCCACTATGTGTATCCTCGACGCACCCAAATCTTCCCATTTTTTTGCAGTATCTACGGGATCAGTAGAAAAAATGGTCTCACGGCCGTAATCACCCTGATATAACCTAACTACGCTTCCATCCAGAAGGTCAATAGCAGGAATAATTTGAAAATCTATCAATTGCGCCCCTCTTTAGCTCCTAAAAAAAAGTTCTTATATATACTAATTCCCAATTCAGTACTTTTTTCCGGATGGAATTGAGTAGCTAATAGATTATTATCTGCCACTACACTAGGAAATCTATCACTGTAAATTGTTTCTCCTACAATTACACTTCCGTCTGCTGGAACGGCGTAATAACTATGAACAAAGTAAAATTGAAATCCATCCGGTATATCTTCGAATGCATAATGGGGCTTTACCATTCTGACGTTGTTCCAGCCCATATGCGGAACTTTCATAGTGTTATTGAATTTAGAGTTGCCTCCACCTAAAATTCCCAAGCATTCTGTATTTTCTTCATCAGATTTCTCGAACATTAGCTGCAAACCTAAACAAACCCCAAAAAATGGGCGGCCAGACATCACATAATCTTTCAGCGCAACATCTAATCCTCTAGATTTTAAATTTTCCATCGCATGTCCCGCGATTCCTTGACCAGGGAAAACAACCCCTTCGCTAGTACTAAAATCGTTTGGATCACTGGTTATAGAAACTTGAAAGCCAACTCTGTCCAACGCCTTTGCTACAGATCGCAAATTGCCAGCGCCGAAATCAACTACCGCTATGCGCATTTAATTCTCATATTACTTATCACCATTCAATAATTCAGTATCAATATTCCGATCTTCATAACGCGCCAGTATAAAAAGCAGATCTGAAACTCGATTAATGTACGGCAATACAGCAGAGCCTTGTTTTATCGATCCACTTTGTTCTAAGTGAACAACAAGCCTTTCAGCTCTTCGAAGGACTGATCTAGCTAGATCTATACCTGCCGATCCCGGTGTAGCCCCTGGCAAAACAAAAAACGGGGGTAATTCAAATTCTTCTTGTAATTCATCAATTAAATCTTCAATTTGATCTACCATCTGATCGCTAACGGGAACAAAATGTTCCCGGAATTTATCGTAATGCTCAACATCGGTTGCAAGTTCTGCTCCGACTGCAAAAAGATCTTTTTGTAGGTTTAATATAATCTCTTGCACCTTAGGTTCTTTGGAAAAACTGCGTCCAATCCCCAAAGCAGACACAGTTTCGTCGATCGTACCATACGCATCCGTCCGAGGATCATTCTTCTTCACCCGGCCCCCGTATAGCAGACCAGTCTCGCCAGAATCTCCACCACGAGTGTAAACCTTAGGCATCTCATAAACCCCTATCAAGTAATTGAATCATATAGGTATAGCTTATCGTAAATTAGGGTGTTTTACAGCTTTAGATACCAAACAGATAATTATATTTCTTGACAATCTCATTATCACATTTTATGATTATAACGCTGAATATAAGTTAACAATTTAATCATATTAATATCCGCGAAATAGGGTGATAGGTAATGCGTAATAGACAAGAGCCAGTATTTTCAATACGGATAGCAGCGAGACTTGTCGGGTTGCACGTCCAAACACTCCGCTACTACGAAAGAAACGGCATGGTTAAACCTCAAAGATCAAGGGGGAACGTCAGGTATTACAGTGAAGAGGACATAACTATGATTAATAACATAAAGGCTCTTATTGATGACTTAGGTGTCAACCTAGCTGGAGTACAAGTAATTATGAAAATGAACGAACAGATGAACACAATGAAAGACCGGATCAAATATCTAGAATCCGAACTTAAAAACACCGAAAAAACAATTGAAGAATAGGCAGATTCAAAGAAATAACTTATACACAGTCGTGTATCAAATAACAAGGAGAACCAATAATGATGCGCCCCGACAGATTTACTGAAAAAGCTCAAGAGGTGTTAGCTGCTTCACAAGAACTTGTTCAAAGCATGAACCATACACAATGGGATATCGAGCACATCCTACTGGCGATCATGAAACAAAACAAAAGCTTAGGAGTTGAGATTCTTGAAATAGCCGGTATTGACATATCAATGTTACGGAGAGAGGTTCAATTATGTTTAGACAAGGCAGCAAAAAGCTCTACTCCCAACAGTACTCAAATATTTGTAACACCCAGGTTGCAAGAGCTGTTCCAAAATGCCGAAACTGAAGCTACAAGATTAAAAGATGAATATATCGGGATAGAGCATCTTTTAATCAGTATGGCCAAAGAAAGAGAAGGAGATATTTCTATCCTTTTCAAAAAATTCCACATCTCTGAAGAGCAACTTTACGCGGCACTGCAGGAAGTTAGAGGAGAGGCAAGGATAGATGACCCTAGAGCTGAAGAAAAATATCGCTCTTTAGCAAAGTATAGTATTAACCTAACGAACCTAGCTAGAAAAGGGAAATTAGACCCTGTCATCGGGCGGCAGAGTGAAATACAAAGAGTAATGCAAATTCTAGTCAGAAGAACTAAAAATAATCCAGTTATTATTGGCGAAGCTGGTGTAGGTAAAACTGCAATCGCAGAGGGACTAGCAGAGCGAATCGTGGCCGGAGATGTACCAGAATCATTGCAAGGACACGAGGTGCTCGCGCTTGACATGGGAGCTTTAGTTGCAGGAGCAAAATTCCGAGGTGAATTTGAAGAGCGGTTAAAAAATGTGCTTGATGAAGTTCGTAATGGTAAAGGAGAAATAATATTATTCATCGATGAACTACACACTGTTGTTGGAGCTGGTGCAGCTGAAGGAGCTATCGACGCATCAAATATGCTAAAACCCGCGTTAGCCCGCGGAGAATTACAAACCGTGGGAGCAACGACTTTAGATGAATACCGCAAACACATCGAAAAAGACTCCGCATTAGAAAGACGATTCCAACCAGTGTACGTTGAAGAACCTAATATAGAAGATGCTCTTTCTATATTGAAAGGAATTGGCCCCAAATATGAGGCACACCACAAGGTGAAAATTACAGAAGAAGCTTTAGAAGCGGCGGTAAAACTGAGCGCAAGATATATAGCCGATAGACATCTGCCGGATAAAGCTATAGATCTGATTGATGAAGCGGCATCGCGGCTCAGGATCGATGCCGAATCATTCCCTCAAAGCCTAAAAGATAGCGAACAAATAATCAGGCAATTACAAATACAAGAAGAAGCAGCAGCACAAAGAGGTCAATTTGAACAAGCCGCACAACTAAAGCAAAGAAACATACAGCTCCAAGAAAATTATGATAGTGAGCTAGAAAATTGGAAAAAGGAAAAGGAAATTCGGGACGAAGTAGTAGAAAAAGATATCGAACAGCTCGTTTCAGAATGGACGGGCATACCCGTATCAAAAATGTTAGAAGGTGAATCAATTCGGTTGATCAGGATGGAAGATGAATTACACGAAAAAGTTGTTGGACAACACAAAGCTATAACCGCATTATCTGATGCGATCCGTAGAGGGCGTTCAGGTCTAAAGGACCCCAAAAGACCTATAGGCAGTTTCATTTTCTTAGGGCCCACGGGCGTGGGTAAAACAGAGCTAGCTAAAACATTAGCCGAATTTCTCTTTGACGACTCAGATGCGCTTATAAGGTTCGATATGTCCGAGTTTTCAACACCTCACGAAGCATCAAAACTAATTGGCGCACCGCCAGGGGATGTAGGATTTGAAGAGGGGGGGCAATTGACTGAGCTGGTCAGGAGAAGGCCTTATAGAGTGATCTTATTTGACGAAATTGAGAAAGCTCATCCCGATTTATTTAATACTCTATTGCAAATATTAGAAGATGGCAGGCTAACCGATGGCCAAGGGCACACAGTAGATTTCCGAAATACGGTGATCATAATGACCAGCAACCTTGGAACAGGAATTCTTAACAAAGAAAAAATAGGACTATTGCCTGGATCCAATGATGGGCAATATACAGAATTACAAAAATCAGTTGAGCAAGCTATGAAGAAAACATTTCGCCCAGAATTTCTAAATAGGATCGACGAAACTATAATATTTGAGCCTTTATCCAAAAAAGAAATTCTGTCCATCGTTAATCTAATGGTCGCCGAGCTACAAACCCGTTTAGCAGAACGAGATATATCTATAGAGCTATCGGAAAATGCAATTGAATGGCTGGGCGACACAGGTTTCGATCAAACCTACGGCGCAAGACCGCTGCGTAGAGCAATACAAAGGCATATAGAAAATGTTCTGGCAAGAGATATATTAGCTGAAAAATTTAGTTCTGGAGACAAGGTTAGCGTAGATGTGGAGAAAAATTCGCTAAGTTTTAAAAAGGTTTAAACATCGCCATAATCAATAATTATGAGCGCAACATAGGTGGTATGTTTTTTGCTTACAAGTGAGAGATGTAAAAGGACCTAGCCCCACATCAAAGTTGACATCCATATTTATAGATACGGCTATACACTTACCTTACCAACTCTCTAATTCGCATTTTTACGCTTAGAAGCTCGGTAGGATAATACTAGCCCACTCATAGTAATCAGATATACTATCAGTGGCTGTAGTTTTGGCATGCAGAAAAGCTAATCAAGCAAAATCAACAGCATGATTTATTGGTAGCTCAAATCAGGTTGGAGAATGTATCGGTAATGTTTACTCATCTTCACACTCACTCTGAATATAGCCTACTCGATGGATTATGTAAGATAACTGACCTAGTTGCAGAAGCAAAAAAAATCGGCTCCGATTCAATTGCGCTGACTGACCATGGATCATTATACGGAGCCGTAGAATTCTATAAAAAATCCAAAGCTGCAGGTATAAAGCCTATAATAGGTGTAGAGGCCTATGTTGCCCCCCAAGGAAGACATTCCCGTTTACCGGGAGACAACCAACCTTACCACTTGGTTTTATTAGCGAAGAATAAACAGGGTTATCACAACTTACTGAAATTAGTCACACTTAGTCACTTGGAGGGCTTTTATTATCGCCCAAGAGTCGACAGAGAACTTTTGAAACAATACGGCGAAGGTATTATAGCGTTATCGGGCTGTTTAGCAGCGGAAATCCCAAGAGCTATTACCGAAGGCCGATTAGAGGACGCAAGGGAAGCAGCAATCTGGCATAGAGAGGTTTTTGAAGACTACTACCTTGAACTACAAAGACATAATTCTGTTGAAGATCTCACGGCAGTTAACGACCAATTAATAAAGATGTCTAGGGAGTTGTCCATACCTTTAGTTGCAACAAATGATTTACATTATGTTCATTCTGAAGATGACCAAGCTCAAGACGTGCTTTTATGTATACAAACAAACTCCACGCTTGAAGATACCAATCGAATGAAGATGGACGGTGGGTCGTACTACCTAAAGTCCGAAGAAGAAATGAGAGAACTGTTTAAAGATGTACCTGAGGCTATCGAAAATACAACAGTAATTGCTCAGAAATGCGAATTAGATTTAGAGTTCAATCGCCTTAGACTGCCCCAAATTGATATACCCGACAATCAAACTTCTTTCGAATACTTAGAGTCTATTTGTCGAGATGGATTCAAGGATCTTTACGGAAATGACAACCTAAGCGCACTAGAACGACTCGAATATGAGTTAAGCGTAATAAAAGAGATGGAGTTCTCTGATTATTTTTTGGTAGTCTGGGATATAGCAAGATATGCGAGAGACAACAATATACTTATTGGAGTTAGAGGTAGCGCAGCAGCTAGCTTAATATTGTATTGTCTAAACATTACTGACATAGACCCATTGGAGTATTCACTCGTTTTCGAAAGATTTCTGAACCTTGAACGGATCGAAATGCCCGACATAGATTTGGACATCGAGGATACAAGACGCGATGAGATTTTAGATTACGTAATGGACCGATTTGGTGAAGATAGAGTTGCGCAAATCATAACTTTTGGCACTTTGGGTCCACGCGCAGCAATACGCGATGTAGGAAGAGTACTGGGAATTCCATATTCCGATGTAGATGAAATTGCCAGATTACTACCTAACAATACAGGTAACACCACAAGTTCAAAGTCTCTTGGAGAAGCAATAGAAGAAAATAATGAGCTAAGTGAAGCCTATGAAAAAAGACCCTACGTAAAACAACTCATCGACACTGCAAGGAAACTGGAGGGAGTGTCAAGGCACGCCAGCACGCATGCCGCAGGCGTAGTAATTTCACAAGAACCTCTATCTAATGTGGTTCCACTCCAAAGGCCAACCAGAACTGGAACCGACAACTCAATGCCTATGACTCAATGGGATATGAATACAGTAGCAGAAGTCGGTCTTCTTAAAATGGATTTCCTAGGTCTTAGTAATCTATCTATACTAGGTAGAACTTGTGAATTGATTAAATCAACTCACGATATCGAGATCGATTTAAAAACAATCCCTTTAGATGACCCAAAAACTTTTGAATTACTTTGCTCCGGCGAAACAACTGGTCTCTTTCAACTTGAAGGAGCTGGAATGCGAAGATGGATTAAACAGCTAAAACCAGAAAATATACAAGAAATCTCCGCTATGATTGCTCTTTACCGACCGGGACCTATGGAACACATACCAAGATTCATTGATGCTAAGTTTGGCCGAATACCCATTACGTATCCCCACGAAGATCTAGCAGAACTGTTATCTGAAACTTACGGGGTAATAGTTTATCAAGATCAGGTACTCAAAATCGCCCAAAAATTTGCTGGATACACGCTTGGCCAAGCAGATATCGTTAGAAAAGCAATGGGTAAAAAAATATTGTCCATCATGTCAGAAGAAAGAGACGGGTTTGTAAAAGGAGCGTCTAAGCAAGGTTACTCAGATAATGAAGCCACCGCTGTTTTTGACTTAATAGAGCCTTTTGCTGGGTATGCATTCAATAAAGCACACAGTGTAAGTTACGCGTATATTGCCTACCAAACAGCCTTCCTTAAAGCAAATTATCCTATAGAGTATTTGACCTGTTTATTTAATGCTAGCCTTGGCCAACAAGACAGAATGGGCATTATCGCTGAAGAATGCCATGCTTTAGAGATTGACGTGAAACCTCCTTCTGTAAGCTACAGTGATCACAATTTTTCAATAGGCTTTGACGACACTAAAGCTTTTATTAGAGCAGGTCTCACAGCAGTGAAAAATGTCGGGTTTAATGCTGTTGAGAAGATCATAGAGGAACAACAGAATAATGGCCCTTATAAATCTTTAGATAATTTTATAGAACGCGCAGACCTTCGATCTCTCAACAGGAGAGGACTAGAAAGCTTAATCAAAGCGGGTGCACTTGATGATCTAGGTGATCGAGGGACTCTCGAAAAATCAGCAGAAAAAATACTCAATTTATCGATACAAGAATCTAAGAGGCGTGACTCCAATCAAGGTACTATGTTCGACATGATGGAGGGAGATGCAGCAATAGATATGCCAGGTATTAACCTAATACAAACAAGTGTTACAGAACAACAGAAGGGTACCTGGGAAAAAGAGATGGTGGGCATATACTTTACCCATAATCCTTTTGAGCTACTTGCGGAGAAAATCGACGACAATACGATAAGTTGTAGTGCCCTAAGCGAATCTTATCAAGGCAAAAAGGTGAGTATCGTAGGTATCGTTATATCCAAACGAACGTTTCCTATCCGTAACGGCCAGACCGCAATGAGTGTAACAATCCAAGATAAAACCGGCTCGACGGAGGTCACCGTATGGCCCGATATTCTCAAAAATACAGAGGAGATTTGGAGCATAAATTCTCCGGTAGCAGTTTATGGAAAAGTAAGAGGACAAGGTGAAAGGTTAACAGTATCTTGCGAATCAGTACAGATACTAGATGTAACCCAAAACAACAAAAATGACGATGTAAAGAAAGCTGATGAAACCGCAATTAACGTCTCTAACAATGAGGGAACAATCGTTACCGATGCCTCCAACGAATCCAACATTTTTGATAGCAGCCAAAATAATCAAACTGATGAACTTCGCCACCCTGTCAAAGTAACCCTAGAACTCAAAGAGACGGATAACAAAGATGTGGATATTACTGTCCTCACGAAAATACTAGGAACTTTGAGAGAATTCCCAGGCGAAGATTTGATTCACCTCAACATAATTGTTGCAGAAGAAAGGGTCGACCTCTTACTGCCCCACAAGGCCCAATTCAGTAAAATTCTAGAAGAACACCTAGAAGCAATCCTTGGTGAGGGAAAAATTTCTATTCAAAAACAGCTTCTTTAACTATACATTTTTTATCGAAGTTTCTGTCCTGGTAGATCTTTTTGCTGGTTTAAAATTTTTACGGTTTTCTGTTTTAATCTTTTGAGCACTAGCATCAGCGATACCTTCTAACAACAATAATCGTTCCTTAAAATCAAGACCATGTCCAAATCCAGTTAGCGAGCCATCAGCTCCAACTACTCGGTGACAAGGAACAACAATAATAAATGGGTTAGATCCAACCGCTTGGCCTACAGCTCTTGCAGAATTTGGCCTTTTTATATCCGTCGCGATTTTCCCATAAGTTGTCACAGTTCCATAGGGTATTAACCTCAATCGCTCCCAAACTAATGATTGAAACTCAGTGTATCCATCTGTGTCCAATTCATAATTAAACGATTTAATGAAACCTTGGCAATATTTTCGGAAATCTTGCGCGAGCACCTCTGAAATAATGTGATCTTCAGCTAGAGACCCAAAATTTTTGTATACAATATCTTCTAACTTCTCTATTTGGTCTTCTGGCCCAATAACGGCTTTTAGGCCTTTCTTAGAAGACACAAAACCAAAGTTTCCGATATCAGTCTCTAGAAATAATTTTGTTTGGGCTTTCATACTATGATGTTACCACACACGTAAAACTCGAAAGAAATTTTTGTTAGCTACAATGAATAATTCTTTAGACAAAGCGCTCCAATCATGACTGGATATTTTTAGATCGCCGCTATTGCGATAATATATTGCTTCCCCATACGAATGAACTATAAGGTCGACATACCCGGAAAGGGATCCAGTGGTAACCTTAGCAAGTCTATCTGCATATTCAATGGGGGTCTCTCCAGATCTTAACCGAATACCTGCTAACCGACCGAGTCTTATTAGTTTAAAGTACGCAGATTCAACAGATTTAGGATAGGAAAATACAACTCTCCAGATAACAATAATAGACACTACCATAATTATCGTTACTAAAACGATTATGAACAAACCTACCATTACTGAACTTTTCTCAAAAGAGTCCAATATAGTGTCATAAACTGACTCAGGGGCGTATTCCTCTACCGGCAGATCTGAACTAAGTAAACCTTCATCTTCAAAAGCAAACCCTGCAAGATCAACTAAATTCATTCTATTGAAAGATGCGGGCTCTTCCACATAATTATAGTAAGGAGCACCCACAACTCCTACTCTTTTTCCTGGGGTTGGTTCAAACGGAATCCAACCATAATTAGAGAAATATGCTTCTGGCCACGCATGAGCTCCTGATTCACGAACGATATATATATCCTCTTTTTCATCATATTCTGAGTTCAAGTAACCTACCGCAAGACGGCTAGGTATATCGGCAGCTCTCAACATTACTGCCATAGATGATCCAAAATAATCGCTATAACCTGTTTTTTCATCAAAAATAAAATGCTGTATTGCATCTTTGCCTGGGGGGGGGGCAGGGATATCTTGAGAATACTCAAGGTTGGTCCGCAAAAAATCACGGATATTGATAGCTTTTTGATAGTTATTATTAGTCCCTTTAGTTATCTCCTTAGTAAGATCCGAAAGGGCTGTAGGGAAATTATCTGGCAAGTTTAAATAAGCATTAGCGACATCGTTGGGATAATTATTTTCCGAGCCAAAATTTTCGATTGGGCCAAATTTTGGTACATATATCTGTACGGTGTATTTCTCACCCGGTTGCATGATACGTTCACTTTCAAATTGGATAAAGTTTTCACTGAGCTCCATATCTTTTTTTAGATATGTAATATCACCGGGTAAACTCGTCCTTAATGTAATGCCGGAATTGTAGAGTGTTTTGGTTGGGGATTTAAGTTCGAAAGTTACATTATGGATACATTCTGGGCATTTGTTGAACTTATCCTGCACCACTATTGGATCTAAAGTTCCCATTGATTCTGAAACGGTTTCACTAGTTGACCAACCCCAACTATTATATTGATCATAAGTCCTAGCTCTCCAGTAAAACGGTAATTCAGATTCGACGTGCATGACAACATCATCTGTTAATGAAATGTTACCTCTAAAAGGTAAATCTGATCCAAAAGAATAAAGTGCCATTGCCCTTCTAGCAGGTAAAGAAGCAAATATCCTCGTAAAATTAGTCTCTAATTGGCTGATCGGTGCTCTAAGACGGTTCCAAGTTTGACCAACCACGGCTGGGCCTCCATCTATAGAAGGAAGAAAACTTCCAACTAGTACAACGAATACTGAATAGCTCAAACCTGCTACGACGAATCTTCTTGTTATACCCTTTGATAAAATTGATCCTTCTCGGTTCCAGCGGGTATACATACCAACAAAAACAAGCCAGGAAAGCAAAGACCCTGCTGCGATTAAATATAAATACATCCAGTTTCCAGAATCTCTTGGCAAATAAGTTAAATTTGCGATCAATACAAATCCCGAAGGTATTATTGAATAAACGCTTTTATACTTGATCGCAACATAAGAGGTAACATAAGTAACTGAAAAAATAAGATACAAGATAAGAGCTATAAATGGTAATCGGTCTGTACTTGCCCCTCCTTCTATCAAAGCCAGAATCCAATAATCTAAACGCCACGTGAAAGACAAGACTTGAGATTCAAAACTGGTACCGTGAATAGTAAACGCTGCGAATAAGCAAATAATTAATATCCCAAAAGAATGGGAAATTATATGCGGCATTATGACAAATTTTCTAGTATTAGATAGTGCGAGGGCTGAAAACGCGCTTAAACCAATCACAGGAATCACCCCAGGCAAAGATGGAACCCAACTTGCATCAACAAATGAATAGGCAACCACCATGCTCACCAATATTGCAAGCAACCAAGTGATCCAAGTGTTCGTTGGGCTGTGTCGAATAGTATGGGTCGTGATTTTTAACTGTACTACCAACCATTTACGGAGTTGCATTAAACTCAATTGATAACCCTCTCACTGATAAAAGGGCGAGCGTTCTCAAATCGGAGAGATTTAGACAAATCTCCTCCCTTTGCAACAGAATAAATAGGTATGTTAGTGTCTATTGCCTCTTTGTATTCTTTATTATCAATTTGGTCAGCCTTGAATGATTCTAAGTCGAGCGAAACTACTGCTCCAGGTGCGCTTCTAGATGATAAATAGTTTGTTGCAGCCAAAACCCCATCAGTTTCAGAGGTTGTTATAACTACAACACCGGCCTGACGATTTACTCTAGAGGTATCTTTTAGAAGCATATTATTGATCGGCTCATCTCCATCAGCCTTGCAAGCTGCCAGATACTCAAAAATGTAGGACAGTTGTCGGTCACCAGACCTTGGTGGCAAAACATGTTCCTGTGAATCGTTTCCGATCAACCCCACAGAATTATTATTTTTAATAAAATGATTGGAAATCGACGCGGCAACCGTTACCGCAGTTTCTTCGGTTCCATCGAATCCCGCTCCAAAATGAGTTTTAGCATTGAGATCTAAAATTATCCATAAATCATTCTGTACTTCTAGTTCAAACTCTTTAACCATAAGCTGGTTCATTCTGGCGCTACTGACCCAATGAATATGATTCATGCTATCACCTGAGTTATAACGCCTAACAGAGACAACGTTAGGAGTCACATCTGATGAGGACAAGAACTCAGAAGAGTCAGATCCAGGATCTATAGAAGACAAAGCGAAATCATCAATACTAACAACACGAGGGTGAACTACTATTGAAGCTTTGCTGTTAATACGACGATGAGAAGTAAAAAGGCCTAGTGGATCCCCTGAAGAAACTATAACATCACCCCAGTCATAACGGCCTCTATTTTGTAGTATAGCGGGCATCCGATGCCAGGTCCTTGAGGCTCGACCGCTTACCCCAACAACCAAAGGTTTAATTCCAGTTAAATTACCAGTTGATTTAATTTGAACCCATAATCTGGGTAAAAAAGAGTGGTTTTCAATCCAAAGCAAACGCTCAACTTCTTGACCAACATGGCCCATATTGGACGTTCTTTCAATTCGCACCCTCAAGCCTTTCAGAGAAAGCTTATTCCAAATATAAGAAACAATGAATGAAACTCCTATCACTATCGCGAGGACAGACATTGGCAAAAAACCTGAAGATAAAGCTAACATAAGCGATAGCAATAATAGGACAATAAATACCAAACGTCTCAACAACACTTAACTTTTCCTAATCTTTCAACCAGCTCCTCGGAGCTGCTCCTGGAACGGGGATACCGGAAACGATGTCTTCTATAATTTCAGTGACCGAAGCTCCTTGCATCCTAGCGTTGGAAGTAAGAACAACCCTGTGTGAAATAATAGGCTCCAATAAATTTTTTACATCATCTGGCAAAACATAATCTCTCCCAGCAACCAGTGCCTTCGCCTGCGCTCCCCTTACTAAATTCAGCGACCCTCTAGGTGAAGCTCCAAGGAAAATAGATGGGTGATTACGAGTAGCCTGAACTATATCTACGGCATATTTTTTCACCAATTCATCTACATATATATTTTTTACAGATTGTTGTAATGTCAGTATTTGGTCAGATGAAATTACAGACTCAAGATTTTGTATCGGATGTTCCAGTTTGGTCAACTCAACGATTTCTAACTCTGTCTCTGCCGAAGGATAACCTAAATTTATGCGCATGAAAAATCGGTCACGCTGGGCCTCAGGAAGAAGGAAAGTTCCTTCATGTTCCAAAGGGTTTTGTGTAGCTATAACGAAAAAAGGTTGCGGAAGAATATGTGAAACACCATCGATAGTAATTTGTGATTCTTCCATCGCTTCAAGTAATGCAGATTGAGTCTTGGGAGTTCCTCTATTGATTTCATCTGCCAGGACAACATTCGACATAATCGGCCCGGGGCGAAATTCAAATTCTGCTGTCTGCTGGTTAAATAAATTAACTCCGATTAAATCGCTAGGTAATAAATCTGGGACAAATTGCACTCTATTAAAACTCAAACCTATCGATACGGCTAAACTGCGCGCAAGCATGGTTTTACCGACACCAGGTAAATCTTCAATCAAAATATGACCGCCGCCAATTACAGCTATAACAGCTAGCTCTGCGACGTCTCTCTTCCCAATAATCACTCTTTCTATATTGTCAATTACAGATAATGCTGATTCTTTTTCTATTCTTAGTTCATTAGCCATTTACAAATTACCCCCGAAAAGCTCTAATATACCAACTAACCGTCATGTTTTAGTATTAATATCAATTAGCGAATACGAATGAAGGACTACAGTATAAATGTTCGAAGGGGAGGAACCAATGCCCTCTGCATTGATTGTAACCGGTGGCAACCTTGAGATGAATTCGCGGGTTCAAAGCATTATAGAAAAATCTGATTACATAGTAGCCGCAGATGCAGGAGTGGAACATTGCCTCCAACACAAAATTGTCCCTGATTTAGTTGTTGGGGATTTTGACTCAATCACATCAGAATCTATGGAATTAGTTAAACAACTTAATTGGAACGTTGAAACTTTTCCAGAAGAAAAAGATAAAACCGATGGCGAATTAGCTTTATTAAAAGCTTTGGACCAAAAAGCTCACGAAATATGGATTATTGGGGGCATTCTGGGAGAAGATAGATTTGATCACGGCATTGGAAATTTATTTCTACTAACTTCAGAAGTATTGAAAGATACAACAATATCAATGACAGATGGTCAACACGAGGTTTATGTTGTTAGATCAAGGCAATCTATCGAAATTAAGGGAACATCTAAAGATACCCTTTCTATGATTTCAATAGAACCGGAAACCCATGGCATAACATCGTGGGGACTAAAATATGATTTATTAGGTATTACGCTTACCCGGGGATCAACACGCGGGATGAGTAATACTTTCTTGTGGAAAAAAGTGGAAATATCAATCTCAAAAGGTTTATTACTAGTTATGGTAGATCGTCAAACAAAATAATTCTAAATTTAAGGCTCTATGGGTTAATCACCAAGGTAACAGTTCAACTTCGTCCATATTAAATCGAAGAGGTACTGAATCTCCTTTTTTTAACTTTCCTGAGTTATTGCCAATGTTTTGTCTCGCAACTAGTATATTCTGACTATCTAAAAGTATTTCATACTCTAAATAACCTGGACCAACATTGATTTGTTTAATCATGCCCAGTAAAGAATCAGTTGTTTGTTGGCCCAAAATTATGGAGTATGGAGAAATTATAAGGGTAAATTTATCGCCCGAATAAGAATCAACAAGTTTCTCTTTGGGTAATTCTAAAACACCAAGAAAGCCATCAACGAAGATCTTATTATTTCTATCTAGTAGTTCCACAGGGATCATATTTACGGTACCAACAAAATCTGCCACAAATCTCGAGCCGGGCCTCGTAATCATTTGTATAGGGCTATCAATTTGCTCAACTGAACCTTTATTTAATAGAATTATGCGTTCACCTATAGAAAATGCTTCTTCCTGATCATGGGTAACATACAATACCGATAATCCCATAGTTGCGATTAGGTCTTTCATTTCCCTTAAAAGTTCATGTCTTAGTTTTCGGTCTAAGGAACCCAGTGGTTCATCAAGCATCAGCAAAGGAGGATTAGGAGCGAGAGCTCTAGCCAACGCGACTCTTTGGCTTTCTCCTCCAGATAAAGAGTCTGTAGATCTATCTTGCAAATGATCTATTCGAAGAAACGATAGCAGTTCATCCACTCTGTTTTTTATATCTGCTTGCTGCCAATTATCCATTTTGAGTCCAAAGGCTATATTATCAAATACATTTAAATGAGGGAAAAGAGAAAGATCTTGGAACATTAACCCAACACCTCTTTTATGAGGAGCTATGCCTGACACATCTATTCCGTTTAAGTTAATGATCCCGGAATCCGGTAATTCTAAACCAGCTATCAATCTTAGAAGAGTACTTTTTCCTGAGCCACTTGGGCCAAGAATCCCAACAATTTCATTCTCAAACAGAGAAAAGGTTACATCACTTAGAATATTAACTTTCCCATCAAAATTTTTCGATATTCTGTTGATTTCAAGAACTGAATTTCTCACTAAAAATCACCCCACCCTCTATATCGAAGTTTTTCGATTAGAATGAAACCTAGCGTAGCCATCAACATGAGGATACAAGACATAGCAATAGCATGCTCAAAGTTAGCTTGGCCAGGTTGCGATAAATACCTATAAATGTGAACAGGGATTGTAGCGTGCTCAGGTCTTGTTATGAGTAAACTTGCGCCAAACTCACCCATTGATATTGCAAATGAGAAAACAGCACTAACTAGAATAGATTTTGAGAGTATCGGCAACTCCAGTCGGGTAAATACTTTCCAGGGAGATGACCCTAAGTTAATAGCAGATCCAATTAAGTTTGGTCCAATAGAATTCAATGTCGGTAAAATTATTCTTACCACAAACGGGTAAGAAATAAGAATATGCGCTACTACAAGGGGTACCCAAGTTGTTCGTAAATCAATTACAGAATTGTGTACCCCCATAAGAAGCGCAAGTCCCAACACTACAGAGGATATTCCTAGCGTAGACATATAAAAAGAATCCAGTATGTTTCCGAATTTCGATTTTTGCTTCCCCAAATAATAGCTGACGCATATGCCAAGTGGCACTGCAACTATGACCGTTAGAAAACCAAAGAATAATGAGTTAGCTACCACTTTTAAGGGGGAAAGAAAAAAATACGAATCATCAATATTAATAAAGAGACTGGTGTAGGGGTCGACAGAAAAAGATCCATCAAAAAACAACGATCTTACGAGCAAAAATAAGTAAGGAGACAACACAATCACCGTTGTCAAAATAAATAAAGATACCTGTATCAAATCATTCTTAGAGCGTATGGGAATATAACGCTTTTCACCTTGGGTCAATCTGAGAGTTCTATTAGCGCGACTTTGAAATACACTATAAATAAGTAGGACAATTATCGTGAATAGAATTTGGATAAAAGATAGAGCTACAGCGATAGTTAAATCAAAATACTTAAAGATCGAGTAATATATTTCAGTTTCCATCGTAGAGAAAAAGCCACCACCAAGAATTAAAATCACTCCAAAACTAGTAAAAGTGAACATAAAAATAAGTGAACCTGCTGCGATAATAGCAGGCTTTAAGATGGGGAATGTGATGTTAATAAATATTTTTCTAGGTGATGCTCCTAATACCGCAGCTACTTCGTAAATATTCTTATTTAAATTCGACCAAAAATTAGATATGAGTCTCACAACGATGCTGAACTCAAATATTACGTGAGCTATCAAAATCAGAAAAAAGTTTCCTCCTGTTCCGAAATTAAAAAAGTTTAGCCTCTCGACTAACATATTCATAAGTGGATTATTAGGTCCAACAAACACCAAAAGAGCTATTACTAAAACTATAGGCGGCATTATAAATGGCACCGTTAATAATGCGAGCGCTATACTTTTACCAGGAAACTTATACTTTGCCAAAACATAGCAGCAAGGCATGGCGACAACGATTACAAGAAAAGTAGATATCAAGGCCTGTAAGAAAGTAAATCCTATAACATCTAAATAATATGGCGTTCGACCTATAGCCAATAGAGATTCAATATATGATCGATTACTTAGTTCATCTAGAGAAAACAACAAATTAGCTATTGGGAAATACAAAAACACTATCAAAAATATCAGCGGCGAAATTTTAACAAGAATAGAAAGATTCATGATCATCTATAGGCTACCGCCGTACAACAATATCAGCCCAATCTGAAATCCATTGATCAAGGTCTTCAGATGAAGGATTCAAATAGACAGTCGGCTTCGGTTCGGGCTCCGGGGCAAACTCGAAGATGTTCGGGAGAAGAGCTTTCTTGTTCACCGGATAAACCCACATCCTAGTTGGAAAATCCTCTTGGAATCTCTTATTCAGGGCATAATCAATGAATCTTTTAGCAAGTTCTTGATTGTCAGACCCATTCAAAATTCCAATTGTTTCAACCTGAAGAAAAAAAGCTTCGTTATCCATTAAAACACCTGAAGGAGGCGAATCCATAATTTCTTCTGAATAGTACATCTCTGCTGCAGGACTCGTAGCATAACTAACTACCATTGGCCGGTCCCCACCCCATAAACTGAATGCAGTGTAATAGGAATCGCTCCAGCCATCACTAACCTTAACATCATTAGACTTAAGATCAGCCCAGTAATCTTTCCAAGTATAATCGCCTTGTTCTCCGAATTTATTTATTGTAGCTAGTAAAAATGCCAGGCCAGTGGAAGAAGTTGCCGGGTTTTGAACTACAAGCCTACTAGCCCATTTTGGGGAGGCTAAATCAGATAAATCTGTCGGAGGGGTTACATTATAGGAATTCATCCATGCTAAATCATAGTTGATTGCGACATATCCATAATCAATTGGAGTAACCCTGAAGTCTGGATCAAGATGGAATTTCACGGGCACCTGGTCAATTAACGGAGGTCGATAAGGTACAAAAATATCTTCAGCCAAAGCTCTGGTCAAAAAAGTGTTATCGACCCCGTAAAGTAGATCCGCAACAGGAGCATCTTTAGTTATAATCGCCTTAGTTAAAATTTCTCCGGCATCTCCACCCTTTTGAATAATGACTTTGGCGCCATGATTTTTTTGAAATTCTTCAATTACCTCTTGTCCAATATCAAAGCTGTCATGGGTTAATATCACTAGCGTCTGAGTGGAATCTTCACTATCAAAAGAGCAGCCAATAACCATAACAAATGTGCATGCTATTAAGCAAATAGCTAATGATCGTCTGAAAAATGATTCCCTTGGTAGTACAACTGGTTTCACGACAATTTTCCCTCCGTCGGAATTACCCGAACAGGTTCTAACGGTCGCCTTAATCGAATTAAGGCCTCTCAGCCAGGAAACCCAGCTCCCGTAGACATTAAAGGATATTTATAACAGGAGAATTTCAATAAGTAAACAGTTTAGATTTGCCGCGAGAATCTCTTGGCTAGTAGAATGATTGGTAACGAACTAAAACACGATGGCAATTATACTGTACCGAACCTTAATTAATTGCTGGGAAGTGAGGATTGATTATTATGGATCAGGATCCATGGCTTTTGAAAACAGGATTAGCGCGAATGTTAAAAGGTGGTGTGATAATGGACGTTGTGACACCAGACCAAGCAAAAATCGCTGAAGATGCGGGAGCATGTGCAGTCATGGCCCTAGAAAGGGTCCCGGCAGACATTAGAGCGGACGGAGGCGTAGCAAGAATGTCGGATCCTGGCTTAATAGAGCAAATAATGGAATCAGTCAGTATCCCCGTCATGGCAAAAATTCGAATTGGTCACATTGTAGAAGCTCAAGTATTAGAAGCACTTGGAACCGATTATATAGATGAATCAGAAGTTTTAACGCCAGCTGATGAAAATAACCACGTGTGGAAACATGATTACAAAATTCCCTTTGTGTGTGGAGCTAGGGATCTGGGAGAAGCATTAAGAAGAATCTCGGAAGGAGCCGCAATGATTCGAACCAAGGGCGAAGCAGGTACCGGGAACATTGTCGAGGCAGTGCGTCATATGCGTTCTATCCAATCAGAGATAAGAATAGTCACCGGATTACCAGAAGATGAGTTACCTTCTTACGCCAAATCAATCTCAGCACCGCTTGATTTAATAAAAGATATCCATACTACAGGCAGCCTTCCAGTTGTAAATTTTGCCGCAGGCGGTGTAGGAACACCAGCAGACGCAGCCCTTATGATGCATTTAGGTGCCGAAGGCGTTTTTGTGGGGTCTGGGATTTTCAAATCCGATGATCCGGCGCCACGAGCAGAAGCAATTGTAAAATCAGTAACTCACTATAATGATCCCGCAATCATTGCAGAAGTTTCCAAAGGTCTTGGAGAAGCTATGTCAGGAATCGATATCAAAACCTTGAAATCCGAGGATTTACTAGCCACCAGAGGTTGGTAAATATTTTGTCTACCAATGAACCCGCACTCAAGGCAAAAATAGGAATTCTTGCCCTCCAGGGGGACTTCCAGGAGCACTCAAGCATTTTATGCTCTATGGGTTGCTCTTCCGTGATTGAGGTTCGGCTACCAGAGCATTTAAACGATATAGACGGACTAATTATTCCTGGTGGAGAAAGCACTACAATATCAAAATTGATTGAGAATTACGATTTTACTACCTCGCTAGAGGATTATTACAAAGAAAACAACCCTATTTGGGGAACCTGTGCGGGCAGCATTGTAATTGCAAAAAGCGCAGTAGGACTAGAACCATGGAAACCTCTCAATTTCATAGACATCTCAATTCAACGTAATGGTTACGGACGACAATTAGATAGTTTTCAAACAAGTCTAACAATAAATAAATTGACCTCAAAAAGTGCTTTCGAGGGAATATTTATCCGAGCTCCCAAAATTATCAGCGTTGGTAAAGGAGTTGAGATACTTTCTGTCTTAGACAATCAAGACCCCGTAGCCGTGCAACAGAAAAACGTTCTTGCAACCACATTCCATCCAGAGTTAACAAGAGATTTCCGGTTTCATCAATTATTCTTAGATTTAGTATCAAAAAACCTGTTAGATCAAATTCAAAACGAATAAAACAGACCCTGTAAGGCGATTATGTTACACACTGTTTACCCAAAAGATTTTCTGGGATTGCTCGGATTAGGTATACACCAAGGAGCTAACATAGCTGCTCCTTATAGTGAATTAAAAAGTCAAACATCCCGAAATTTCGGCTGGGAAGTATTATCGTCTTTGGTAACACAAAAAAATAGAAACATGGTATCAATTTTGGTCACAAATGGATTGAAAAATTCCGGTTTCATAGTCGTGAAAAAAGCAGCACAATCTTCAACTTGGGAAATAAAGCTTCTTCTCGTTGAAGGAACAGATACCGAGGTTTTATCAAGAGCAATATCAGACGCGATTAACGCAAGTATAAAAAATAACGGTAGACGAATATTATTCAGAATAGGGTCGCAATCTGGAATCGCTAAGAAGATGGCTACGTTTGGATTTAAATCATATTCAACCGAAAGTTTCTATTCATTAAGTGCTAATCTGAGAAACATTAATTTTGGCCCAAAGCCGGATGAGACTAGTTTCATTTATAGAAATAAAGAGAACAAAGACGATTACCCACTTTTTACCTTATACAACAAAAAATTACCTCGTGAGGTTAGGTTAGGAGAGGGTATCACGTTCGATCATTGGGTTGAAACAATAAATAGTCAGTGGGCAGATGCTGATTCGATAAAAGACATTATTATTACAAAAGATGACGTACTACAAACGTGGATTAGAAAAGCGAGCTTTTCAAAGAATACTAGCCTGGTGAAATTAATGCTGCCCTTACCGGCAGACGTTCAGTTTAACCCTTTTAATTTCGAACAATTTAGTACAGAAACCCTCATATCACTGCCAAACCATTGCAATATATCCCACCGTCAAATGGAATCTTGGGGGTACAAATATTCTGGAGCTTACATTAATTTATTTAGAGAATTTGGTGAAACTGTGCCAGAAGCTGCCTTTGCAACAGCCAGTTTGTAGTAATATTTAAACAAAGGGGGTTAATTTGTTAGAACTATTTAAAGAGAATAATGGTATTACAAACGATCTAGATACTCTTTTTTCTTGTATACCCGATGAGATCTCATCGGCACTAACAAATGACCCAAGAAAAAATGATCTCATTGAAATCATAATGGATCTTGGTCGACCTCCGAAAGCTCGTTTTCCAGAAGGTGAAGAAACCATTCTAGATATGGAGATTACAAAAAATCATCTTAATTACGTGGCAAATAGCATAGGCCCTTTTAATGACGATAATAGAGCAGGTTTAGAACGAACTCTACATCGCATTTCGGCGATGCGTAACCGACAAAACGAGATAATCGCTTTGACTTTAAGGGTCGGCAGGGCAATTTTTGGGACAATAAAAATAATCGATGATTTAGTCAGTTCAGAAAACAATTTACTATTACTCGGACCACCAGGCATAGGAAAGACAACCATGCTAAGAGAAGTTGCGAGAGTATTGGCCGATGATCTTAATAAAAGGGTTGTAGTAGTAGATACTTCAAACGAAATCGCCGGAGACGGGGACATCCCACATCCTTCCATAGGAAGATCAAGAAGAATGCAAGTACCTCAGCCGCGGTTACAGCATAAAGTGATGATAGAGGCAGTAGAAAACCATACTCCTGAAGTAATTATAATTGATGAGATTGGGACGGAAGCAGAAGCAGCAGCAGCCAGAACTATAGCTGAAAGAGGGGTTAAGCTAATAGGGACGGCTCACGGGACCAGCTTAGATAATCTGGTACGTAATCCTACTTTAGCTGATCTGATAGGAGGAATACACGCGGTAACATTAGGAGACGACGAAGCAAAGAGAAGACGCACTCAAAAAACAGTTTTAGAGAGGAAGAGTGCCCCTACGTTCAATGTTGTAGTAGAACTAAATAGCCGATCACAAGTATCTGTACATTCAAACGTATCAAAAACGGTAGACCTGATGCTAAGAGGCGCTGTGATAAAACCCCAAATCCGTCGGATAAATAGAAAGGGAAAGATAGAGCGCATAGAAGATGAGCAACAAAGTTTACCCAAGAACACATTCCAATCAGATCTAGAAAAAGAATATGAAGAATCTCCCGAATCCGAAACCAAAAGATCTGCTATTTCTATTTTTCCGTATGGTGTGGTAAAAGCAAAACTAGAAGATTCAATTAGTGAGCAGCAAATACCTTTTATTGTTTCGAACGATTTATCTAACGCAGATGTAGTTGTTACCACAAAACAAATGTATAAACGCCGTTCTGAGATCATAAAATCTGCAGAATCTAATGGAATACCGGTCATTGTTCTTCGAAGAAATACACCGGGGCAAATAAATGATGCGCTAAAAACTTTGGTCGATCAAAGCGTCACAGAAGACGTTATTGGAACTATATTAGATAATACCTCTCAAAGTTTGTTGGCATTGATATCGGGTGACGTCGACGAAATTGAGTTAAATCCGCAAAATTCATACGTTAGAAAATTACAACATCAATTAGCTGAAAAAGAGCATCTTTATTCTTTCTCTTCCGGACGCGAGCCCAATAGAAAAGTGAAGGTTTTTCGCAAAAACAATAAAACGGGACAATAGATAGGTTTAATATGTTCATAACTTTTGAGGGAGGCGAGGGAGCCGGAAAATCATCTCAGGTAGAATTATTAGGTGAATCCATTAAGGCTCAAGGATATGATGTCGAGTTGCTGCATGAACCGGGAGGCACCCCTCTAGGAGAAATGGTTTATTCGTGGATAAGCGATCCAGATAGTAGAGTCCTTAAAAGACTCTATAGTCGATGGTCTCAGTCTACGACCGCAATTAATTTAGATAGCCTCGCTGAACTCTTCCTTTTTGAGTCTGCCAGGGCTCAACTCGTCAATCAAGTGATAAAACCTGCTCTAGAGCGAGGCCATATAGTAATCTGTGACAGGTTTTCAGATTCAACCCTTGCGTATCAAGGTTATGGTAGAGGGCTCGAAATAGACCAAGTTAAAAAGATCAACGATATCGCGACTGATGGATTAATACCTAATCTAACTATTTTATTAGATGTCCCCCCCGAGATTGGGCTTCAGAGAACCCGCGGAAAAAACCATCGCATGGAAAATGAAGGCCTACTGTTTCATGAGAAGGTCCGCCAAGGGTATCACCAGCTCTCCTCACAAGAACCAAAAAGGTTTTTTATCTTAGATGGAACCAAAGATAAGCAATATATTCAATCTAAGATATGGGAACGGGTCTCTAAAGAATTAGGTTAATTAGAAGGTGATTTTCGTCAAGGAGGAGTGTGCCTTATGCCGACTTTATTCGACCCAATACAATTGCGGTCAGTAACGTTACGGAATCGAATTATGGTATCCCCTATGTGCCAATATTCGGCTGAGAACGATGGGTCAGCCACTGATTGGCATCTTGTGCATTTAGGATCGCGTGCTATTGGGGGCGCAGGGTTAATTATGACGGAGATGAGCTCTATCGAAAGTAAAGGCCGCTTAAGCCATAACGATCTTGGAATATATGATGATATGCATATTAAGCCATTAAATAAGATTGTAAATTTTATACACGATCAAGGGGCGTTTGTTGGAATGCAACTGGGCCACTCAGGAAGAAAAGCTTGGACATCTTCAAAAGGTGATGACTCGTCAGAAAGACTAGTTGCACCAAGCGCTATAAGTTTTGCTGAAGGATGGAAAACTCCAGAAGCACTCACCGAAAACGAAATATCCGAAATGATTGATAAATATGCCGCGGCTGCAATCCGAGCCGACAAGGCAGGTTTCGACGGCCTAGAAATTCATGCAGCGCATGGCTACCTGGTACATCAATTTTTGTCTCCTCTTTCAAATTCGCGTACAGATTCGTTTGGTGGATCATTTGACAATCGAATTCGATTTTTAGAGATGATTGTGTCTGAAGTAAGAAAGGTATTTCCCAAAGAAAAGTTTTTATCCGTGCGTATATCATGTACGGATTGGATCGATGGTGGCTGGAACTTGGAAGAGTCAGTTAGATTAGCCACTAAATTATCCACCTTGGGAGTTGACTTCATGGATTGCTCTTCTGGAGGATTATCACCCCAACAACAAATTCCAATAGGGCCAGGGTATCAAGTACCTTTTTCAGAGGCAATAAAACATGAAGCAGGAATAAATACAGCTGCTGTTGGTATGATAACCACATCGATTTTCGCTAACCAAATAGTTGAAGAAAAAAAAGCGGATCTTGTGGCCATAGGGAAAGAATCGCTTAGAAACCCCAATTTTGGTTTGACAGCGTCCCTCGACTTAAATAACCAGATAGATTACTGGCCTGATCAGTATAGACTAGCAAGGCCGTGATTAGTTTCTATAATTATAGGAATATACTCAATGAAAATATCAGACAGATTACTAAGGGGTAAACTTTGGAATCACTAAACCCAATATTAATGCCTTTACTGAAACTAACTCACCTGATATCAGGCGTTTTTTGGGTGGGTACAATTGCCTTTCTAACGTTAGTTTTAGAGCCCCATTATCGGAAGCAAGGAAGAAATGTGTTGAGAAACCAAATGACATCCATATTACCTATAATGGGCCCATTCTTATTAGGGGCAACACTGCTCACAATAAGCTCAGGTACAGTCATGATTTTTCTCCTAGGTAAGTCATGGTGGGCAAGCCCAAACGGCCAGATGATCATTTTCGGAGGCTCTGCAGCAATATTGGCCTTTTTAGTGGGCGATATTTGGGTAAGAATTGAACGAAATAAGTTGAGAGATTACGGAAAACAGCTTGCGATACTGACTTTAGAAGGTACGCCCCCGGGGCCCGAAGAGTCAGATAGAGTAAAACGCTTAGAAGACCGCCTTTGGTTTCTGGGCCGCCTAAATTTCGCTATATTATTAGTTGCACTCTCATCGATGAGCATCGCACGGTATCTGTAATCAAGAGGGAGAACCATGGACTCAATAAACAAGACATTTGAAGTAGTGAACCAAATCGAAATAGAAGGTCAACCACCTTTTGTTTGGAATATCTTCAGGGATCTGGAGAATTGGCCCGTTTGGAACTCGATATGCGAGGAATCTATTTGGTTAGAAGGACCGTCATGGGTTCAAGGTTCAAAATTCAAGACTTTAATAGAAATCGGCGAAGAGTCATTAGAAGAAGAAAATACTCTACTGAATTCAGATATTCCTTGGGTGATAGAGTGGGTTGTTTCAAACGAAAATTATGAGCAAACTCGCAAGTTTGAATTAGATTGGAGAGGTAAAATCACTATTGTGATTGATACAATCACAATCGAATTCAAGCGCGATTCAAACGATAGAGAAGCAACAAAAAGAGCTTATGAAAAAATGTCTTTACAGTGGCTATCAGACTTAAAACAAGAAGTTCTCAAAAACGGTGATAAATTATGGAACCTAAGTGCAGCAGAGCGACCTCGGAAATAAATTTACTTATTCCTTTATTACCCAACATACCCCGCAACAACGGTAATATCATCTTCACCATACTCTTGTTTGGCAATCGTAATCAAATTTTCACATAATTGCTCGGGGTTTTTATAATGACTCCTAATAATTTGCTCCATTTGAGGGAGATCCAAAGAATCCGTTAAACCATCAGTACAAAGAAGGATATTCTGTCCTCGACTGATCCGTGTATCCACGATGTGTGGCTCAATATCTACATTAAACCCCAAAGTTTGCGTCATAACCTTCCCCCAATTTGCTTCTAATTTAGATATATCAAACCCTCTCTTATATAGAGCATTTAGATATGAATCTTTATCAAAAATTCTATTCAATCCTTTAGGTGTTGTAGTATAGATTAAGCTGTCCCCAACAGCACCACAATGAATAATTTTAGGATCCAAGTTATTAAAGAGAACTACGGCAATAGTAGTTGCATAGAAATTATCATTTTTGCGAGCACCATCTACTAATTTTTTATTTGTTTTCAAAATAATTTCTTCGAGAACTGGTCCGATTTGCTCGGTGAAAGAAACGGGTGTTGAATCGTGCTTAATAGTATCTGCGAAATACTGAGCTGCTCTCTTGCTCGCAATATGCCCATTAGGGATACCACTCGCGCCGTCAAAAACAGCAACCACCAACTCACACCAATCAGGGAGTTTCTCATTTTCTGAATCAATAATCAGCAAAGCGTCTTGGTTCTGAGCACGAGTTTTGCCAATATCGGTGATCCCACTAGTTCTTATGTTATGACTCATTTTTCACTCTACTCATCCGGTTTAAGCCAAATGCTATGCGCCTTTTATCTGCTCACGAGGCCCAACTTGATCAATCACCCATTCAACCAATTTATCGTAAAGTTCTTCTTTAATCTCATTCAAGCTATGGCCGGCTTTATCATAAATAATAAGTTCTTTAGGTTCTTTAGCCCAATCATAAATACGTTGAGCATCGGAATAAGGCAATACTTGATCAGATTTACCATGAATTACAAGAAGATTACGGGGCGCAATCTCGGAAACATCTTGAGCACCAAAAGTTTGACCCGCCAGCGAAGCGACAGAAGTTACAAGTGTAGAAAAATTCGCTGATTTAATCGCTACCGCTCCGTTCGATGAATGACCAATCAGAGCTATCCGAGCCGCGCCAATGCCTTTCAAAAAAGAAATCGCTGCCAAAGCATCTCCGACACATTCAACAAAAACATCAGGCTGACGCTGCCCGACTCTCATAGAAGTTACCCCTTTTTCGGTTAATTCTTTAGACAACCGCTCATAAACACCCCCAGCAGGCCCCTTCAGATCAGAACCTCCGCCTATGAACATAACAACACCATCTTGACCTTCGCAAGGATGCAATATTGCGGGAGTGTCGCCGCGGTTAGTCTCCATAACCACATCGATGGCTCCATCTTCACGGGGCTCCGCAGAGATTCCTTTAAAATTTATTACCAGATCATCCTCACGGATTTCCTCATCTGAGCCAAACGAATCATTTAAATGCCCATTGCTATCAGCAGGGCCTTTTGAACTCGTCATAATCCATTATCCTCCGTTTTTATTCATCATCGCGGATCGCTTTTATGCTTGCCCACAAATCTGCCAATACGTACCAGAGCTTCTTTAATATCTGCGACACTGGCCGCATAACAACACCTTATGAATCCTTCACCAGATGGGCCGAAAACATTTCCGGGCACAACAGCAACTTTTTCCTCGAGCAATAATTGCTCTGCAAACGATTCTGACGATAATCCGGTAATCTTTATCGATGGAAAAGCATAAAAGGCCCCTTCAGGTTCAATACATTCTAATCCAATGTTATTTAAACCATTCAAAAGCAACCGTCTTCGCATAGAGTACGCCTCTAGCATTTCATTTACGCTACTATCTCCATTTACTAATGCTTCTTTAGCGGCATGTTGAGCAACAGTTGGAGCAGACATCATCGTGTATTGATGTAACTTAGTCATTCCTGCAATAATTTCCTCAGGTCCAACAGCGTAGCCCACTCTCCAACCTGTCATAGCAAAAGACTTTGAAAATCCATTCAGCGTCACCGTTCTTTCACGCATTCCAGGGATAGAAGCAAAATGAACAAACGCGTCTTTGTCTCCATAAATCAATCGATCGTATATTTCATCGGTTATCACAATCAAGTCATTGGCAAGAATAAATTCGGCTAGTTCAAAAAGGACTTTCTTGCTAATAACGGCTCCCGTCGGATTATTGGGGTTATTAATCAATATTGCTCGTGTTCTATCTGTGACTTTACTTTCCAGGTCAGCTATTGCAGGAACAAATTTATTTTCCATGGAGGTATCAATACCAACAAATTTCCCTCCAGCCATATGAACAATCGGCTCGTATGCAACAAATGCCGGTTGAGGAACGAGGATCTCATCACCAATTTCTGTAGTAGTTCTAAGGGCAAGATCTAACCCTTCGCTCACTCCAACTGTTACTAAAATTTCAGTGACGGGGTCGTACGAAATCCCTGCCCTTTCGTTAACGTATTTGGATATTTCTCTTCGAAGATCTACAGTACCACTATTAGATGTATAGTGAGTATGACCGCGTTCAATCGAATATATCGCAGCTTCTCGAATATTCCATGGAGTTATAAAATCAGGCTCTCCTACGCCCAAAGAAATAATGTCATCAGATGATGCTATAAGATCAAAAAACCTTCTTATACCAGAGGATGGAATCCTATCTACTCTGCTGGAAACACGTGAATATTTATTGGGATTTGATTCTGGCATAATTTACACACACGTGGCTAAAAAGAGACAGGGAGGCGTCCCTCAGCCATATCATCGCCTCCAATGAGCGTACCCTCTTCTTTGTATCGTTTTAACACAAACCTAGTCGAAGTACCTTGGACAGCATCTATGGTGGATAGAGTATTAGTGACAAAATTGGATATATCATACATGTTTTTGCCTTCAACTTGTGCTGCCAGATCATAATCACCTGAAACTAAATGCATAGACTTCACCTCAGGGAAACGTGCGATTCTCATTGCTATAGCATCAAAACCAACGTCTCTTTGAGGGGCTATTTTGACCTCGATGATGGCGAGCACCGGACCGTCACCTAGTTTGCCCCAATCGATTTGGGCCTTGTACGACAGTATAAGTTTATCTTCCTCAGCTTTCGAGATTAAATCTCTTACCTCTTTTTCTTTCAAACCAGTAAGTTCAGATATCTCGGATGGGTCAGTCCGGCAATTTTTTTCAAGTATCCGGAGTATTTCTTCCATAATAATCTCCTTAACGGCTTAAATTTGAGGTACCCTATTATGCCACTCGGTCGCTTGTTCAAAGGAATAGGCCGCTCTTAGTAATTTCTCTTCCGAAAGCGCACCACCTATCAAGTGTAATCCTATA